>ERZ773035.629-NODE-629-length-28320-cov-3.642774_pt1 | contig 28320 bp, 23 predicted proteins | sample MGYA00511487_ERZ773035 | MGnify/ENA primary metagenome ERZ773035 (study PRJEB29015, sample SAMEA2737985) | human oral metagenome | biome: human oral; feature: human-associated habitat; material: dental | place: China | collected 2024 ...
GCACTCTTTAAAAAAGCAGATCAGAAAAAGTAGCCCAGAGACTAGCTCAACCAGCGGATAGACAAGGCTTATCTTTTGCTTGCAAAAGGCGCATTTGCCGCCTAAAAATAGCCATGAAAAAAGTGGGATATTGTGATAAAAATTTAGCTTGTGAGAGCATTTTGGACAGTGTGAGGCTGGGAAATTTATACTTTCATTTCGTGGCAAGCGGTATATCAGCACATTTGAAAATGACCCCACGCAGATGCCAAAAACAAAAGCAAAAACGGCAAAAAAGATGACCAAAATATCCATTATCTCACTAAACTCCGCCAAATCTTCGCTCTATATCTTTAAATTTAGCCACAATGCTTGCAAGCTCATCCTTGCCAAAGTCAGGCCAAAGTGTCGGCGTGAAAAATAGCTCCGCATAGCTTGCCTGCCAGAGCATGAAATTTGAAAGCCTGCTCTCTCCGCCAGTTCTAATGAGAAGATCCACCGGCTCACTCTCGTCAAGTGCCGCATTTAGGCTCGCTTCATTTATCTCGCAGCCTTTTAAATTTAGTTTTCGCGCAGCTCTTATGATCTCATCTTTTGAGCCGTAGTTTATCGCTAAATTTAAAAGCAAATTTGTATTATCTCGTGTCGCGTTTTTGGTGATCTCTATCTCATTTTTTAGCTCATCGCTAAATGGCGAGATATCGCCGATCGTGTTAAATTTGATCCCATTTTTTATAAAATCATCACGCTTTAAAAGAAGAAATTTTTTAAGCAAATTCATCAAAAAATCAACCTCTTTTTGCGGTCTTTTCCAGTTTTCAGTGCTAAATGCGTAAAGGCTTAAAATTTTCACCCCATTATCGATGCAAAATTCGCACATATCGCTCACCACATTTGCCCCAGCCTCGTGCCCATTTGTCCGCAAAAATCCACGCTTTTTCGCCCAGCGTCCATTGCCGTCCATGATGATAGCGAGGTGGTTAAGTTTGTTCAATATCTAGCCTTTAAAGTCAATTATCTGCTCTTTTTTGCTCCAAAGAGCGCTTACGTTTTGCACCATAACTGCGGCGCTGAATTCGCTTTTTAGCAAGCTTGCGACGTTGCTAAATGGAGTTGCGATCTCACACAAAATTTCATCTTTAAATTTAAAAATAAGCGGCGCAAAATTTGAAAAAACAAGAAAAACTCTCATCTCATTTGCCTCTTTTTTAAGCTGAAAAATGCCGTTTGTGCCGCTATATGCAAAGGGTATATGCACGACGTTTTCTTGCAGGGCAAAGAGCATTTTTGCTAGTACTCTCATCTCGTCTTTTGTTTTAACTTCGCTTAAGTTTTTAAATAAATAGCTGTAAAGCCACGATAAATTCTCGTTTTTTACCAAATTTTCTATCAAATTTAGCCCGTCAGCCAAAACGTCCCCATCTAAAATTTTTGGCTTTTCGTATAAATTTTTTATGACGATGTTTTCGCCCTGACTATGCACCTCGCCCCAGTATCTAGAGCCCACGTTTAGCTCTTTTACGCTTTTTGTGTTTAAATTTCTATTTGCGAAATTTAAGACGTATCTGTTAAAGCCGACCTTTTGGCTCACCAAAATGCTAAGTGGCAGGGACGAATTTATCGCTACTAGTGGAGCTTGGCTGTTTTTTGCTATCTTTTGGACGTGTGAGATTTGCTCTATCATAAATTTGCTGCTAGCTCCACGATACGCCCTGCGATCTCGTCTTTTGAGGCAAGCGGCAGCAGGATTTTGCCACCCCTTGTAATGAAATTTACCTCGTTTTGCTCACTTGCAAAGCCATTTTTCTCGCCTAAAATATTTAGACAAACCGCATCAAGCCCTTTTTTCTCTAACATCGATCTAGCGCTTTTAAGAGCGCTCTCGCTTGAGATTTCAAGCTTAAAGCCGATCTTTTTACATTTAAGCTCTTTTAAGCTTTGCAAGATATCGACATTTCTTTTTAGACTTAAATTTAAGCTCTCTCCAACGTTCTCTTTTTTTATCTTGCCATCTATCTTTGTCGGTACAAAATCGCTCACTGCAGCGCACATTACAAGTAAATTTGCCTCCTCGCACTCACTCTTGCAAAGCTCTAAAAGCTCGCTACTTGAGCTAAATTTAAGGCTAAGAAACGACTCATTTGCGGTTTCAAAACTAGCAAGTAGTTTTACCTCCGCACCTGCGTAGTAAAAGGCTCTAGCCAAGGCTCTTGCCATTTTACCGCTTGAGAAATTTGTAATGGCTCTTACATCATCTATCTTTTCAGTCGTTGCGCCGCCAGTGATCACCACTTTTTTGCCTGCGAAAAGTGGCTTGCTAAGCCTTTTAATGACAGCTTCTACTATCGCTTCAGGACTTGCTAAAGCACCCTTGCCAACGTCGCCGCAAGCTAGAGTTTTAAGCACTGGCTCAACTACCAAAGCGCCGTTTTTCTTTAAAATTTCAAGTGAATTTTGCGTCGCATAATGCTCGATCATATTATTATTTGCAGCTGGGGCAACGACTAAAGGCACGTGTGAGGCGGCGATTAGCGTTTGCATAAAGACATTATCGCAGATGCCAGCTGTTAGCTTATTTATCGTATTTACCGAGGCAGGTGCGATGAGAACTAGATCCATTTTAGAGTAGGCTATGTGATTTACGCCGTCTTGCCAGTTTTGCGTTTGTGAGCTTAAAATTTTATGCTCGCTTAGCGCCTCAAAGCCGCTTACACTGCAAAATTCAAGCGCTCCGTCACTTAAAGCCACATAAACATCAGCACCTTGCTTTTTAAGCAGCGATAAAATTTCGTAAGCTTTATAAAAGGCGATACTGCCGCAAACGGCAAGTAAAATTTTCTTATTTTTTAACATCGTCTTTGCCAAAGAATTTCTCAAAAAAGCCGCTTTTGTTCTCTTGGCGACCTCTGCTGATAGCTAGAGCGCCGCTCTCAACGTCTTTTGTGATGGTGCTGCCAGCTGCGATGATGACGTTATCAGCGATATTTACAGGGGCGACTAGCTGCGTATCTGAGCCAATAAAGACGTTTTTGCCGATTTTGGTTTTGTATTTTGCCTTGCCGTCGTAGTTGCATGTGATCGTACCACAACCGATATTTGTGCCACTTTCTATCTCGCAGTCGCCAAGATAGCTTAAGTGTCCAGCTTTTACGCCGCTAAGGACGCCCTTTTTAACCTCGACAAAATTTCCTATGTGCGTGTCAGAAATTTCAGAATTTGGCCTGATGTGAGCTAGTGGGCCGATGTCTGAGTTTTTGATGACGCTACTTTCGATCACTGATGAGCTTTTGATGATGCTCTCAGTGATGACGCACTCGCCAAGGATACTTACGTTTTCTTCGAGCACGCACTCACCTTCAAATTTAGCCCTGCTATCTATGAAAATGCTCTCAGGCATGCGCATCAAAACGCCAGCTTTCATCAAATTTTGCTTGATCTCATCTTGCATTATTTTTTCGGCGATACTTAGCTGAAATTTATCATTTATGCCCATGAAATTTTGCTCATTAACATTTACTGCAACGCACTTTAAGCCCTTTTCATTTGCTATTTTTATGGCGTCAGTTAGGTAGTACTCTTTTTGCGCGTTTTGGTTGCTTATGAGTGGTAAAATTTGCTCTAGCGCCTCGCGTTTAAAGCAGTAGCAGCCAGCATTTACGCTCTTTATAGCAAGTTGCGCTTCGCTCGCATCTTTTTGCTCGACGATGGCCTCAACTTTGCCGTTTTTTATGATAACTCTGCCGTATCCAAAAGGATTTGCCGCTTCAAATGAGCTCATAACCACGTCTGCTTCGGCATTTGCTAGACGCATAAGATCAGTTGATCTAACAAGTGGCATATCGCCGCAAGTGACAAGCACCTTTTCGCCGCTTAAATTTACACCTTTTATCGCGCCAGCAGTGCCTGGGAAATTTGCTAGATCTTGCTCGAAAATTTTAGTTTGAGGGAAAATTTCTTTTATCTTTTTGCTAATTAACTCTTTTTCGTAGTGAAGCACGACGCTAACGTCATTTGTGATCGCATAAGCTTGCTTTAAGATGTGAATGATCATCGGCTCGCCGCATAGCTCAAATAGGACTTTTGGGCGTTTTGATTTCATCCTGGTACCAAGACCAGCAGCTAGGATTATGATTGAAGTATTATTGTTCATTTTTAAGCCTTTTAACGTTAAAAATTTCGCAGATTGTAGCAAAAAATGGCAAACATTTTTTTTAATTTAACGATTGTTTCAACAAAAAGCTAATAAAATAGCAATTCTTAAGAATTTATAAATAAAGCGAGTTTAAATGGATTTAGGAACCGTCGTCGGCTGGGTTTTGACCCTGGTGCTTTTGTTTGGATCAATGGCGATAGGCGTTGGTATAGGACCATACATCGATATCCCTTCTGTGATGATCGTTTTTGGTGGTACTATCGGCGTTATGATGGTTGGCTTCAAGATGGAGACGCTTAAAGGTATCGGTAAATTTTATGGTGTTGCTGTTAAGCCATCAGTTGTAGTAAATTTACCTGAGACTATAAAAAAAGTAGTTGATTACTCAACCAAAGCTAGGCGAGATGGCATTTTGGCACTTGAGAGCGAAGTAAATAATGAATCAAATCAATTTTTAAAAAAAGGCCTTTCAATGGCAGTTGATGGCAATGAGCCAGACGCGATCAGAGCGCTTTTGGAGATCGATATAGATCAAACTAGCACAAGGCATGCAAATAACATCAAAATTTTCGAGCAAGTCGGTGGTTTTGCTGGTGCGATGGGTATGATCGGAACGCTCATTGGTCTTGTTGCGATGCTTCTAAATATGTCAGACCCTAGTGCTATCGGTCCATCTATGGCGGTTGCCTTGCTTACGACACTTTATGGTGCGATGATAGGTAACATCATCGGCTCACCTGTTGCAAATATCCTCTCGATCCGCGATGCTGATGAGGCGCTTGAGAAGCAAGTTATTTTAGAGGGTATCATGGCGATACAAGCAGGGGATAACCCAAGAACGCTTGAGGCTAAACTTTTAGCATTTTTACCTCCAAAAGATAGAAAAAGTCAGTTTGAATAATGGGTAAGTTAATAAAACCAGAAGAGTGCCCAAAGTGTATGCCTGAGTGGCTGGCTGCCTTTGGTGACCTTATGTCACTCCTACTTTGCTTCTTCGTTTTGCTCCTCTCTATGGCGACGATGGATGCTAAAAAGATGGAGGCTGCTGTTGGCTCACTAGCTGGTGCGCTAAGTGTGCTAGAAGGTGGCGCAAGACCAGATAGTCAGGTAGAAAAAGAGACAGATCCTGAAAGCAGACGCACTCCAAAGCCAAAAGCTCAAAAAGGCGCTCAAAACGAGATGAGTGCGACTGTCAAAAAGATAAATGAGCTACTAACGGCTAGCGGGGCACCTGAGATCACGATGGAGGAGAGCGAGGATGGCTTTATCGTTAGGCTTCCAGCTGCGATGCTCTTTGACAAAGATAGTGCTGAAATTTCTGGTGAGGATGCGAAGCTCTTTTTAAAGCGAATAGGCATGATCATAGCCAAAATGCCAAATGAGGTAAAAACAGATATCATCGGATACACTGATAATACAAATCCAAGTAAAGACTCTATATACAAAAACAACTGGCAGCTCTCTACTGCAAGAGCGCTAAGTGTGCTTGAAGAGCTAGTTAGCGATGGCGTGCCACAAGGGAGGCTTATCACTTCTGGCAGAGCCTCTTTCGATCCGATCGCTAGCAACAGCACAGACGAGGGCAGAGCTAAAAACAATAGAGTAGAAATTCACTTCGTCTCGCTTGAGCCAAAAAATAAAGAGGCTACTAAGAAAAGTATCCTTGATACGAGGAATTAGTCGTGAAAGCACTGCTTAGCTTAGCGGTTTTGTTTTGTGTAGTTTTTGGCGCTGATCCTGCGCTACCAACGATAAATTTAAGCCTAAATTCACCGCAAAATGCCGAGCAGCTTGTAAATTCACTAAATGTTTTACTAATACTCACTGCTCTTGCGCTTGCTCCTTCGCTCATTTTTATGATGACGAGCTTTTTGCGCCTTGTCATTGTATTTTCATTTTTGCGTCAAGCGATGGGCACGCAACAAGTGCCGCCTTCAACGGTGCTTATCTCGCTTGCGATGGTGCTTACATTTTTCATCATGGAGCCAGTTGGTCAAAGAAGCTACGATGAGGGCATAAAGCCTTATATAGCCGAGCAGATAGGTTATGAGGAGATGCTTGATAAGAGCTTAAAGCCCTTTAAAGAATTTATGGTTAAAAACACTAGAGAGAAGGATCTTGCGCTATTTTTTAGGATAAGAAATTTGCAAAATCCAGCAAATATCAAGGATATCCCGCTAAGTATCGCGATGTCAGCCTTTATGATAAGCGAGCTAAAGACATCTTTTGAGATAGCATTTTTGCTCTATCTGCCATTTTTAGTTATCGACATGGTCGTAAGCTCCGTTTTGATGGCGATGGGTATGATGATGCTGCCTCCTGTCATGATCTCGCTACCATTTAAACTACTCATCTTCGTGCTAGTTGATGGCTGGAATTTACTAATAGGAAACCTCGTAAAGAGCTTTCACTGATGAAAAAAATTTTATTAGCACTTTTGCCTTTGGCGCTATTTGGATCAAATTTAAGCGAGATAGCAAGCAAGGCCACTCAAAACGAAATTTCAAAGATCAAAGAGCTTGAACTAAAAAGAGCAAATTTAAATGACGAAGCGACATCAAGCGCCTACTTGCCAAGCCTTAGCCTAGAGGGCTCATACGGCAAAAACGCAAGCACCTTCCCAAGCATAGTCGCCAAAGAGTCAGCTGGTGTGCTAGCTAGGATTGATTTTTTACTATATGATGGCGGAGCTAGAGAGGCTAGGCTAAAGATGAGCCAGCTTTTAAAAAACAAAGCTGCCATCGCAAACGATGAAGCCAAAAACTACCTTGCATTTAAGGCTGTAAATTTATACTTTAACGCCTGCGCGCTTGAAAATATAATAGCCGCCAAAAACGCTCAGGCAAATTTTTTAAAAGGCGTTTTAGACAAACTTGAAAAGGCGAACATTGCAGGTCTTGCCCCAAAAGATGAGCTAGAAAATGTGCGGGCCAAATACCACCTAGCAAACAGCACGCAGCTTGAATACAAAAATAAAATGGAGCAAATTTTAAATGAGATAAATTTGCTAACAGGCGAGCAAATTTCGCCACTTAGCGGGGCAAAAATGGCTGAAATTAGCTCAAATTTAGCTTCAAAAAATGCCGAGCTTGATAGGCTAAGTCAAGATATATCTTTAAGCGAGGCTAAGCTTAGCGAGACAAGAGCTGGTTTTTTGCCACAAATTTCGCTTTATGACACCTATGGATTTTACAAAAATAACTACGACATAGACCTTGGCAAATATAGCGCTTATCGCCCATATCTTGATAAATATCTAAAAGAGGATACTCACGGCAATAAATTTGGCGTTAGCTTTAGGTGGAAAATTTTTGACTTTTTTGCCACTAGCAAGATGAGCCAAGCTAGCAAGATCGCGCTTGATGAAGCGAGGCTAAATTTAGAGTATAAAAAGCGTGAAAATGAGACTAAACTTAAAAATTTACAAAACGAGATCGCAACTCTTAGCTCAAAGATAGCCTCGCTAAATGAGTATGTAAAAGCAAGCGATCTTGCGCTTAGAGCGAGCTTTGAGAAGTATAACTCTGGGCTTTTAGGGTATAGCGACCTGCTTGAAGCACTCTCTCAGAAATTTGACGCCATTAGCCTTTTTGAAGGGGTGAAAGATGAGCTGGAGATAAAAAAGGCGGAGTATTTTTTTGAAAGCGGGGAGAGCATTTTAGAGAGGATTAGGGATTGAAAAAGCTGATAATTTTAATGATATTTTGCATTTTTTCATTTGCAGCAGAAGAGATTTTTGCTGATTTTGAAGTCTATGCCAAGCAAAGCTCAAAGCTTGCATTTGAGAGCAGCGGCAAGGTGGATAAAATTTTTGTAGATGTCTCAAGCCATGTTAAAAAGGGCGACGTTTTAGCTAGTCTTGATCAAACAAGCCTTGAGATCGCTCTAAAAAAGGCAAAAAACGATCTAGCGCTTGCCAAAAATGCCAAAGAATTTGCTAAAAGCACCTTTAATAAATTTAGCCAAGTAAAGGACGTCACTTCAAAGCAAGAATTTGATGAAGTAAAGTATAAATTTGACGAGGCAGCTCTTAGGGTGCAAGCAGCTGAGATAGCTATTTTAAATGCAGATGATCATCTTAAAAAGGCTCTTTTAAAAGCTCCTTTTGATGGCGTCATAGCTAGTAAAAATGTCGAGCTTGGCGAGAGTGCTTCGCCGCTTCAGCCAGCCTTTGTTCTAAACTCTGAGGAGGCTAAAATTTTAATAGCGATCGATGAAAAATACGCAAATTTAGTAAAAGTTGGCGACATATTTAAATTTAAGCTTGATGCAACAAACGAGGAAAAAGAGGTAAAAATCGCGCTAATTTACCCAGAGATTAAGCGAGAGACCAGGAAGTTTTACGCCCAGGCTTATGACACTGGGCTAAAGCCAGGCATGTTTGGTCAAGGAAAAGTGATAATCGGCGAAAATAAATGATAAAAACAGCCATCAACCGCCCCATAACTACGCTTATGATATTTTTAAGCCTCGTTGTCTTTGGCATCTACTCGCTAAAGACGATGAATGTAAATTTATACCCGCAAGTAAATATCCCAATCGTCAAGATCACAACCTATGCAAACGGCGATATGAACTACATCAAGACAAAGATCACACAAAAGATCGAGGACGAGGTCTCAAGCATCGAGGGGATAAAAAAGCTTTACTCAACCAGCTTTGATAACCTAAGCGTGGTAAGCATAGAATTTGAGCTAAACAAAGACCTAGAGAGCGCTACAAACGACGTCCGTGACAAGATGCAAAAGGCAAGGTTAAACGCAAACTACGAGATAGAAAAGCTAAATGGCCTCTCTTCAGCCGTCTTTAGCCTCTTTATCACAAGGCTTGATGGTAACGAAACTAAGCTCATGCAAGAGATCGATGATGTGGCAAAGCCATTTTTGGAGCGCATAAGCGGCGTCTCAAAGGTCAAGACAAATGGCTTTTTAGAGCCAGCGGTGAAAATTTTGCTAGATAGATTTAAACTTGATAAAAACGCTCTTAGCGCAAACGAAGTGGCAAATTTGATAAAGGTTGAAAATTTAAAAGCGCCGCTTGGCAAGATAGAAAATGAAAAAATCCAAATGGCGATCAAGTCAAATTTCAGTGCCAAAAGCATAGATGAGATAAGAAATTTAACGATCAAACAAGGGGTCTTTTTAAAAGATATCGCAAGTGTTGATCTCGCTTACAAAGACGCAAACGAAGCAGCGATAATGGACAAAAAAAGCGGCGTCTTGCTTGGTCTTGAGCTAGCTCCAGACGCAAACGCTCTAACCGTGATCGCTCTAGCTAAGTCAAAGCTAGAGCAGTTTAAAAGCCTGCTTGGCAGTGAATACGACGTAAAAATAGCCTACGATAAGAGCGAAGTGATACAAAAGCACATCGATCAAACCGCCTTTGATATGATCCTTGGCGTCTTGCTAACCATCGTGATCGTCTATCTGTTTTTAAGAAATTTCTCGATCACCATCATCTCAGTCGTAGCGATACCAACTAGCATCGTAGCGACATTTTTCATCATAAATGCCCTAGGCTACGACATCAACCGCTTAAGTCTTATAGCGCTGACCCTTGGCATCGGAATTTTCATCGACGACGCGATAGTTGTCACTGAAAATATCGCTAGCAAGCTAAAAGATGAGCCAAATGCCCTAAAAGCAAGCTTTGCAGGCATAAAAGAGATAGCATTTAGCGTCTTTGCGATCTCACTCGTGCTGCTTTGCGTCTTCGTGCCAATAGCCTTTATGAGTGGCATCGTTGGCAAGTACTTTAACTCATTTGCGATGAGCGTAGCAGCTGGCATCGTCATCTCGTTTTTTGTTAGCATCTTTCTTGTGCCAACGCTTAGTGCTAGGTTTGTAAATGCCAAAGAAAGCAGCTTTTTTCTAAAGAGCGAGCCCTTTTTTGAGGCGCTTGAAAATGGCTATGAGAAGCTTTTAGCCTTAGCGCTTAAATTTAAGCTCATATTTTTAGCCATAACGCTTGTGGTCGTTGTTTGCTCGTTTGGGCTGGCTAAATTTGTAGGTGGCGACTTCATGCCAAGCGAGGATAACTCGGAGTTTAATATCTACTTTAAGCTCGATCCCTCACTTAGCTTGCAAGCTAGCAAAGAGAGGCTAAAAGATAAAATTTCACTCATAAATGCCGATCCTCAGGTCGCTTACGCCTACTTCATCCTTGGCTACACAGACGCCAAACAGCCTTATCTTGTAAAGGCTTACGTTAGGCTAAAAGAGCTAAAAGATAGAGCTAATCACGAGCGACAAAACGCTATCATGCAGAGGTTTCGTGACAAGCTAAAAAGTGATGATATGAGCGTTATCGTGGCTGATTTGCCAGTGGTTGAAGGTGGCGATGTGCAGCCAGTTAAGCTTACTATCACCTCTGAAAATGGCAAAGATCTAGAGAAATTTGTACCAAAGATCAGCAAGATGCTAAAGGAGATAAATGACGCAACGGACGTAAATTCGCCCGAAGAAGATCTGCTAAAGCGTGTGCAAATTTCTATCGATGAAGATAAGGCAAAAAGGCTAAATTTAGATAAAGCCAGCGTTGCAAGTGCTGTTTATAGCGCATTTAGCCAGAACGAGGTCTCTGTTTTTGAAAACGAAAATGGCAAAGAGTATGAGCTTTACATGCGCCTTGATGATAAATTTAGAAGCGATACAAATGATATCTTAAAGACCAAGATAAGAAGCAATGAGGGCTTTTTCGTGACACTTGGCGATGTGGCGACGATTAGTTTTGAGCAAAAGCCTGCTAGTATTTCAAGGTTTAATAGAGCCGATGAGATCAAATTTCTAGCAAATACCAAAAACAATGCTCCGCTAAATAGCGTGGCAAATGAAATTTCAAAGAAGCTTGATGAAATTTTGCCTGCAAATTTCAAGTACAAATTTCTTGGATTTGTCGAGCTCATGGACGATACAAACGCTTCGTTTATCTTTACGGTAAGTGCTAGCGCGGTGCTTATTTACATGGTGCTAGCGGCACTTTATGAGAGCTTTTTGCTGCCATTTCTCATCATGCTTGCCATGCCGCTTGCCTTTTGTGGCGTCGTGATAGGGCTTTTTATAAGCGGCAATCCATTTAGCCTATTTGTTATGGTTGGCGTCATCTTGCTCTTTGGCATGGTCGGTAAAAACGCCATTTTGGTGGTTGATTTTGCAAATCACTTTGCAAATAGCGGCATAGAGGCAAACAAAGCTGTGAAAATGGCTGCAAAAAAGCGATTAAGGGCTGTTTTGATGACCACTTTTGCGATGATATTTGCCATGTTGCCACTTGCGCTTAGCAGAGGCGCTGGCTTTGAAGCCAACTCGCCTATGGCTATAAGTATCATCTTTGGGCTCATTAGCTCGACCTTGCTAAGCCTACTTGTTGTGCCAGTGCTCTTTGCGTGGGTTTATAATCTTGATAAATTTATAAGAAAATTTTATGAAAGGGAGAGAATTTGAAGAAAATTTTGGCAGTTTTGCTCTTTGCCTTGCCTCTTTGGGCTGGAAATTTACTAGAGATCATCGCTCTAGCGCAAAGTGCAAGGCTTGAGAGTTTGAAAGAATTTAATAAAAATGAATACATAAATAAAAATAAGAGTAAAAAGCTAAATTTATCCCTTGATGGCAGATATACCTTTGTGCCTGACGAGCTAAAGGGCGGATATATGACAAAGGCTGGATCGATCACGGCAAAGGTCGAGTATCTCATCTTTGATGGTGGTGCGAGCGAGGCTTCGGATAAGATTTTAGACCACAAGGGCGTGGAGAAAATTTACAAAGATGAAGAGCTGATGAATTTAACCGCTTTTCAGGTCGCAAAGGTCTATTTTAACGCAGTTGCGCTAAATTCGCTGATAAATTTAGAGACAAAATTTGTTGATAGCTTTGCCAAGGCTGCGGCTGAAAATGAGTTTTGGTTTGAGTATGGCGAGATAGATAAGAGCGAATTTGATGCGATAAATTTCACCTTAAATAAAAAAAGAGTCGAGCTAGACGAGCTTGGGCTTAAGCTAGCCGAGCTAAACTCAAGGATAAATTTGCTCTCAAATGGCGAGATCGGCTTTAATGCTGGCTCAAAGATAGTTATGCCTGATTTTAGCAAAGATGATATAAGCGCCAAACTTGGGGCTATGGAGCAAGAAAAATATATAAAAGAGCAAGAAAATGAGAAGCAAAAGAGCAAATTTGCTCCAAAAATTTACTTAAAAGATACGCAAAGTGTGAATAATAACAGCTTTAAAAAAGGCGAGAGGACGACTTCACAGATGGCTGAGGCATACGCTGATGCAAACAAGCCTAGAGTGGAGTTTGAGTGGAAGCTGCCAGATAGCCTAAGCCTTAGCAAGCAAAGCCAAACTAAGCGCATAGAGGAGCAAAAGGCCGCGCTTGATCTAAGCGATGAAGAAAACAGGATAATAGCTAGGCTAAAGGATCTAAGAGGCGTGATAGAGGGCTTAAGTGCTAGGCTAAATTTAGACTCGCTAAAGCAAGATAGCCTTGATAGCGACTTTAATGACCTGCTAAATGGCTATCTTAGCGGCAAGGTAAAATTTGAGCAGTTTTTGTTTGTGAGTGAGAAAAATTTTAGCGACAGGGCAAATTTCATTCTAAATGGCGATTTGCTCGAGCTAAACAAGCTTGAATACTTTTTTGAATGCGCAAGAAATATAAATGAGGTGGTGATAGAATGAATAAACTGATCTTTGTGACCATTTTGTGGGCGTTTAGCTTTAGTTTGATAGGCGAGTTTTTGGCGGGCAAGGTCGATAGCTATCTGGCTGTTTTTGTTCGTGTGACGCTTGCAAGCCTAGTTTTTTTGCCATTTACGAAATTTCGAGGCGTTAGTCCAAAGCTAGCCCTTGGCATAATGGGCATAGGAGCGGTGCAAATAGGGCTAATGTATCTTTGCTACTACAACTCGTTTTTGTATCTAAGCGTGCCAGAAGTCGCGCTTTTTACCATTTTTACGCCGTTTTATGTCACGCTCATTTACGATGCGTTTAGCTTTAAATTTAGACCGCTTTATCTCTTTAGCGTTGGCGTGGCGGTCTTTGGCGCGCTTATCATCAAGTATGGCGCGATAAACGAAGGGGCGATAAAGGGCTTTTTGCTGGTGCAAGGGGCAAACATCTGCTTTGGAGCAGGGCAGAGTGCGTATAAAGCGCTTTTGGAGAGATATGACGTGGATCAAAAAAAGGTCTTTGGCTACTTTCACTTTGGAGCGTTTTTTGTGGCAGTGATCGCACTCATAACCCTTGGCAATCCAGCTAAATTTCACGTTGATTTAACCCAAACTTTGGTACTTTTGTGGCTTGGAGCGGTCGCTAGCGGGGTTGGCTATTTTATGTGGAACAAAGGCGCTTGCGAGGTCGATAGTGGCGTGCTTGCCATCATGAACAACGCCCTCATACCAGCTGCTATCATCGTAAATTTAGTCTTTTGGCAGAAGGATACCAACCTAACAAGGCTTATTTTGGGCGCTGTGATAATGTATATCTCGCTACTAATTCACAATAGAGTTATGAAATTTTACGGCGTAAAGGCTGCGTGAGGTTAAATTTAGGGTTAAATTTGAGCTTTTTAAGCGCCTTGCATCTTTACAAGCTGGGTGTTTAGCTGCATTATCTGAGCAAAGATAGCTCCCTTTTTGCTCTGGAGAGAAGCAACCAGCTCTTTTGCGTATGGATTTTTGCTCGCACTTGCTTGCTTTATCGCAGCTTCAATCTCTTTTAGCTGTTTTTGCAGTTTTTCTAACTGCTTTTTTATGACATCGGCGCTACTCTCGCTCTCATTATTTGTCTCGCTAACTAAATTTGAAGCGTCATGCAAGATAGCGCTTTTGTCGTTTTGTAAATTTTCGCTCTTTGAATTTGCTTCATCAGCCTTTAAATTTAGCCCACTTTTGGGAGCGCTTTTGTTTAAATTTATAAAATTTGAGTTTATCTGCATCGCCTCGCCTTTAAATTTAAAAGCATATCGGCAAATTTAAATAAAACTTTGACTACGAAAAATTTAGCAAAAAGAGCAAAAACGATGCCATGCCAAAGAGTGGTGGCAAAAGTGCTGCGGCTTTAAATTTAACGCATAAAAGCGCGATGGCGTTATAAAGTAAAAAGATAAATGTGCTTATACGAAGACTACCAGAACTTAGTCTAAAAGCTAGCATTTTGCTTAAAATTTCATCAAAAATGTCGCCATATCCAAAGAGATGAAGTAAAAAACTTAGCGGATAAAATATGCCAAATAGGTAGTTGATAGCTAGCACGCTAAGCTGCAAGAGGCTAATGAGCGGGAAAAAGTAAAGCACTGCAACCTCCATCGCAAAAAAGACATATAAATTTAAAAGTAGCGAGTTTGCTAACAGGCTAAATTTGGGCGAAAAGTATAAAAGATAGACGAAGATATAAAAGACGCCAAGGCATGAAAAATAAAAGCCAACACTAAAAAGAAGCTGCGGAAATAGGGCGACGCTAAATAAGATAACGCCAAAGAGCGTGTAGAAATTTAAGATCTTTATCTTTTTGCAGATCATGTAAAAGCCAGCCACGCTCATCAAAAATGCCCGTAAAAAGCTTGCTATAAAGCCAATCATATAAAAGTAAAAGCAAAGCACCAAAAATACGGCGATAGTAAAGTCAAAAATGTACGAGCGGTAAGGCATATATCTCGCATAAATGGGCTTAAAAACTAGCTTTAAAAGAAAAAAGCAAACCGCGCTTATGACACCAAGGTGATAGCCGCTAATGGCGATGAGGTGCGCTACGCCCCAGTTTGAGACGTCATCTCTTAGCTCGCCAAAGACATTTGTGCCAAGAAAGAGTGCTGAGAAAAGCTGCGAAATTTTAGCGTCTTCGTGCTGGGCAGAGATGAAATTTATGGCTCTTTGCCTTAGGCTATCGTCTTTTTTGATAACGGCTCTATCGTAGCTTGGCATGTAAAATGTGCCAGAAAGATAGTCTTTAAAACTAACGTCTATTGGCTGAACGCTAAGCGCCACGACGTCATAAAGGCTGATCTCATCTTTTTTAGAAGCGGTTGTGTAAAAGCTAAAATTTGAAGTGTCGATCCTGATGATTTGGCGCTTTTTGCCGTTTTTCTCTTTGGTGAATTTTACGCTTACTTTGCCTAGGACGTCTTGCTCGCCAAGCTCCATAAATGCGCTATATTCGTGAAATTTAAGCGCTAAATTTAGACAAAAAAGAAAAAGGCAAAGCAGGAGAAAATAAAATACACGCCTGCTTTTTGGCAAATTTACTCTTTAAATTCAGTTGATTGCACTGGTGTGGTGGCGATATCGCAAAAGCGCGAGTACTGCTTTTGAAAGAGCACGTCGATAGATCCGACCTCGCCGTTTCTATTTTTGCCAACGATGATCTCGGCGTTTTCTTGAAGCTTGTTAAAAACATGCTCGCTTTTATACTCTTTGCCCTCGGCTGCTGCCTTGCTCTTTTTCTCGTTCTCCTCTTGCTCCAGATAGACCTCATGCCTATAGACAAAAAGGATGATATCAGCGTCTTGTTCGATCGCTCCTGACTCTCTTAGATCACTTAGCATAGGGCGCTTGTTCGCGCGTGCTTCAAGGCCGCGGTTTAGCTGCGAAAGTGCGATGATAGGCATATCCAGCTCGCGCGCTAGAAGCTTTAAGCCACGAGAAATTTCAGCTATTTGTATGTGGCGGTCGGCGTAGTTGTTTGTGCTCATCATAAGGCCGATGTAGTCGATGACGCAGAGTGAAATTTCAGGGTGAGCTGACTTTAGCTTGCGAAGCTGCGTCCTTACTTGGTGGATATTTACGTAGCCGCTATCATGCACAAAAAGCTTGGCATGTGAAAAGTCGCTGCATGCGTGGCTAAAGTGAGCGAGCTTCTCGTCGTCCAAGGTCGCTGTCATTATCTCTTGAAGTGGGATCGAGGTCTTGTCTGCTAGCATCCTCATCATGATCTGCTCTGCTGGCATCTCAAGTGAGAAAAAAACGACGCCAGCGCCACTTTTTAAAACGTGCCCCATGAAATTTAGACAAAGCGTCGTTTTACCCATGCCAGGGCGCGCTGCGATGATGATGAGGTCGCCATTTTTAAAGCCTTTTATCATCTCATTTAGCTTTTTAAAGCCGGTGTTTAGTCCGATGATATCGCGCTCATTTAGGGCTGCTTGCTTTTGCATGTGCACGATCAAGCTTTTTATGATATCTTCGCTATCTCTGATGCTGCCAGTGCCGCTGCCATCGACTAGCGAATAAAATTCTTGACTTAGCTCATCGACCATATCGCGGCTAGCTTTGTCCTCATTTACCTTGCTTGGGATGTCGTGGGCGATCTTTACTAGACTTCGTTTGATTGATTTTTCTTTTAGCTCGTTTGCGTATCTTTGGATGTCGATGATCGAGTTTGTAGCCAAAATGCTCGCCATGACGTTGTCATCGTAGTTTTCGCCAAGCTTGTTTTTGATAAATGTCGATGCGATAGGCACGTCACCGTTTAGACAATCAACCATCGCTTTGTAAATTTGTGCGTGAGCCTTTAGGTAAAAGTCGCCAGCCTTTATCGTGTCAAAGATTTCGCCTAAAGTGTCGTTGTTTTGTAAGATCGAGCTTAGTATGGCTCGCTCCATGTCAAGGTCGTAAAGGTTGCTAAATTCTATCTCGTTAAGTCTCTCTTTTGCCACTGCTTTATCCTCTGCTCTTTATCTCGTCGTCGATCTCTTGTAAAAATCTATCCACAAGCTCGCTCTCAGGCAGCCTTGCGACCACTTCGCCGTGTCGCATGATCATGCCATTTCCCTTGCCAAAGGCTATGGCTACGTCTGCGCCTTTTGCCTCGCCGATAGCATTTACCACGCAGCCCATAACTGAGACGTTTAGTGGCTCTTTTATGTTTTTAGTCTTTTCTTCTACGAGTTTTACTGCTGCCATTAAATCAGCTTGCAAACGCCCACAAGTTGGGCATGAGATGATGTTTAGCCCCTCTTTTTGGCGGCCGCTATCTTTTAAGATCGCCTTTGCGACTTTGATCTCCTCTTCAAGCTCGCCCGTGATGCTAACTCTCATCGTATCGCCGATGCCCTCAAGCAGCAGTCCGCCAAGTGCGATCGCTGATTTTATGGTAGCGTGAAAAGTGGTACCTGCCTCTGTTACACCTAGGTGAAATGGATAGTTTGTCTTTGGACGAAGCGCTCTATATGCTTGCATGGTACGCTCGACGTCGCTTGATTTAAGCGAAATTTTAATGTCCGTAAAGTCAAAATCCTCAAGAAGCTTGATGTTATACATCGCACTCTCCACCATCGCCTCAACCGTGCGGCCGTAGCGGTCCTCAAACTGCTTTTCAAGCGAGCCAGAATTTACGCCTATGCGGATAGGCAGATTTCGCTGCTTGCAGGCATCAACGACTGCTTTTATATTTTTAGCAGAGCCTATGTTGCCGGGGTTTATGCGGATAGCATCGACAAATTCGCTAACGATGAGCGCGTAGGTGTGGTTAAAATGAATGTCTGCAACGACTGGGATGGGTGAGCCAGCGACGATCTCTTTTAACGCGCTGGCGTCCTCTTTGTCAAAAACTGCGCAGCGCACGATGTCACAGCCTGCAAAATATAGCCTTTGTATCTGCTCAAGCGTGCCTTTTACGTCTTTTGTCTTTGAAAATGTCATCGACTGCACGGAGATCGGTGCGTCACCGCCTATTAAAACATCGCGAATTTTTATCTGTTTTGTCGGGTATCGTTGCAAAATTTTGCCTTTAAATTTTATTGGGGATTATAAGAAAAAATGGCTTTTAAAAGGCTTGAAAAATTAATAAAGTTTTTAAATGCAGGCGGTTTGCAATTTAAGCTCCTGCATCGTAAATACAAATTTTAAAATTTCATTTACCTCTAAGAATTGACTACTAAAATTTGGCTTTGCTTACCGCTTAGCTCAAATTTTAGAGCCAAAATTACTCGTTCATGAAATTTTAAAATTTACTTGCGCTCACCTGATTTAGCAAAGCAAATTTTTCAAATTTTAAAATTTTCTCACTCGCCTTAGCAACTTGCTAAATTTAAAATTTGCTTGTGTTAAATCGTCTTCTAGCTAAAATTCACCGGATCTATATCGATATCGCTAAGTTCGCTTTTGCAGAGGTTTGCTGCTTTTAAAAGCATGGTATGAGAGTTTGAGCGAAGCAGAATTTCATATCTAAATTTACCCACAAGATACTCAGCCTGACACTTGCCGTATCCCACGATCTCTAGCTCACCACTTTTTAGTGGCTCTAGCCTGTGCACAAATTCGTTCATTGCGCCCTTTGCCATGCTCTCATCTTTGTGCGAAACGACCACGCGAAGCAGCCTAGTAAATGGCGGATACAGCCCCTCTCGGTAGCTGATCTCCTCCTTTAAAAACGCGTCGTAGTCGCTGATATAACTTTCAAAAAACTCCCTTTGTTTGCTTTGGATGATGACCCTGCCAGCTCCGTTTCTGCCGGCTCTTCCAGCTACTTGCATAGCAAGGGCAAGTGTCCGCTCTCTGGCTCTAAAATCAGGAAAATTTAAAAGCTCGTCAAAGCCCATGATGACGGCCAGCTCGACGTTGTGATAGTCATGCCCCTTGCTTAGCATCTGCGTGCCAAGCAGGATATCTATCTTGCCATCGTTAAATTCTTTTAAAGCCTTTACAAGCTTATTTTGCGTCGTGATCTCGTCTCTATCAAATTTAGCGATCCTAGCGTTTGCAAACTCAGCTTGCAGCCGCTCTAAAAGCTCGCTCGTGCCGATCTTTTTAGCCTCTATCATCTCGCTGCCACACTGGTGGCAGGTCTTTGGCACGGCCATTTTGTGCTCGCAGTATTGGCACTTGAGCACGTTTTGCTTTTTATAGTAGCTCATGCCGATGCTACAAAACGGACACTTCACCGTCTCGCCGCAGTTTTTGCAGACAAGATATTTGAAATTTGCCCTTGTTGGCAGGCAGATGACGGCTTGTTTTTTGTTTTCAAGCGTCTTTGCGATCTGCTCTTTTAAAATTTCACTTATGCCAGTCTCGCTCTCGTCAAATATATAGCTCTTTTGCGACGCAAAATATGTCCCTTTTAGGCGAAAATGCTCTTGCTTGTAAAAGCTAGTAAGGCTTGGCGTGGCACTTCCCAGAACTACTTGCAGGTCAAATTTACTAGTTAAAAAGAGTGCTAGGTCCCTTGCGTTGTAGTGGGGCTTTGAGCCTGTATTTTTGTAGCTATCGTCGTGCTCTTCGTCGATGATGATGAGTTTTAGCTTCTCAAGTGGCAAAAATAGGGCAGATCTAGCTCCTGCAATAAGCCTAGCCTTGCCGCTTTTAATGTCTTTTAAAATTTGCTCTTTTTTCTTTGGCGTGATCTTTGAGTGCCACACAGCCACAGCCTCGCCAAAGAAGCTCTCTAAGCGCTTTTGCATCTGCGGTGTTAGTGAAATTTCAGGCATTAAAAATAGCGCTTGAGCGCCTTCGTTTAAAATTCCTCTGATTTTAGCGATGTAAATTTCACTTTTACCACTTCCCGTGTCGCCAAAGATGAGTGAGCTTTTTCGTGTGTTAATAAAATTTAGCGCTTCAAGCTGCTTTGGGCTTAAATTTGGCGATTTAAAGTCGCTTTCGCCTTTGTAAATTTCATCATCAGTAAGGCTTTGTGGCTCAAATAAATTTATAGCAACGCCAAGCTCGCAGGTGTAGTAGTAGGCGATAAATTTAGCTAAAGTTGCTTGGATATCGTTTAGCTTAATGGGTAAAATTTCATCAATAAAGCTTGTTTTAAAGCTTGGCTCATCCACTTCGCGCAGGATGAAGCCAACTAGGGTTTTGCCCCTAAGCTTTGCGGTGACGGCGCGAAATGGCGCAATATCTAGCTCGCTTTTATATGTGAGCGCAGCTAAATTTACCCCGCTAAATACGACCTCGTAGTATCTCATCACTCAAGGGCGCTGCAAAGTCCGTCGCTACTCTCGCAGTCAAATTCGCCAGTGGTTTTGTTATAAGTGAAATTTGCTGTTTGCCCGTCTAGTTTGAAGGTATAAGTGGTTGCTCCAGTTTTGTGCCAGCCGTTTTTTGTGCCGCTGTCTGCGATATTTACGCTTATTACTTTGTTGAAAAGTTTATTCCCATCATCAAGCGCGTCTGGATATGCTGGAGTGCCTTTTAGGACGCTATCGTTGTATTTTAGCGAGATGCCGCTTTTTATGGCAGCGATTTGCGTTTTTGCGTTTGCGACTATGGCGTCGCTTCTAGTGAAGAAAAGCTTTGGTATAGCAATAGCGCTCAAGACGCCAAGTATGACGATGACAAATATAATTTCTATTAGGGTAAAAGCTCTTTTTTTCATTTATTTTCCGGTTTTAGTATCTCTTCTATCTCTTTTGTGACGTCCTTTACGACGCGCAAATTTGTGTAGCTCTCGTAGCTCTTTTCAACAAAGGCGTTTATAAGCTCACGAGGCTCGATAAATTTCTTTCCCCCCATAAATTTCTGCCAGTCACACTCAAAAACTTCAGCAAAATCATCATCAAGCGTTATCGTGTAGTCGCGAGATGATACGGTGAGCGTGATCTGTTTCATCTTTTATGCCAAAAATGCCTAGCTTATCTACCAAGTACAGCTTCGATCTTTTTCATTACATCATCAGCTTCGCTATTTTTCTTATCTAAATCCTCTTCTAAGCGCATGATCTGATTGCTCTTTGCCTCATTTTGTGCTTTTAATGTTACGATCTCGTTACGTAGCTCTTCATTTACTCTGCAAACTTCATCGTATTTTGTGATGAGGTCATTTACTTTATCGCTTAGTGTGGTTAAGATCGCATTATCTTCAAACATAAAGGTTCCTTTAAAATAATAATTAATGCCGTATTCTAACACGCAGAGGCTAAATTCTTTTTAAAATTCTCATTTGACAAAGCACTATCTTTGCTATAAAATTCGCCCAAATTTAAAGGTAGTCAATGAGTAAATTTGAAATTTCATCTAAATTTAGCCCAAGCAGTGACCAAGCAAGAGCGATAAAAGAGATAGTAAAAAGTATAAAATCAGGCAATAAATACCAAACTCTTCTAGGTGTGACAGGGTCTGGCAAGACCTTTACCATGGCAAACGTCATACGCGAGCTAAATATGCCAACGCTTATAATGACGCATAATAAATCCTTAGCCGCTCAGCTTTACAGCGAATTTAAGGGCTTTTTCCCAAAAAATCACGTCGAGTACTTCATAAGCTACTACGACTACTACCAGCCAGAGGCCTACATCCCAAGAAGCGACCTATATATAGAAAAGGATAGCTCGGTAAATGAGGAGCTTGAGCGCTTGCGCCTCTCTGCGACGACTAGTTTGCTAAGCTTTGACGACGTCGTCTGCGTGGCCTCAGTCTCTGCAAACTACGGCCTTGGTAATCCAAGCGAGTATAAAGGGATGGTGGCATATCTTAGCGTGGGCGAGAAGATAAGCCAAAGAAAGCTTTTGGAGCAGCTTGTGGATATGGGATATAAGCGCAATGACAACTACTTTGACAGGGGGGATTTTCGTGTAAATGGCGATGTGGTGGATATTTACCCAGCTTACTATAACGACGAAGCCCTAAGGCTCGAGTTTTTTGGCGATGAGATCGATGCGATGTATCATTTTGACGTGCTTGATAACAAAAGGCTAAAAGACATCTCTAAATTTACGCTTTATGCGACCAGCCAGTTCATCGTAGGCGCTGATAGGCTAAAGATCGCGATGAAAGAGATCGAAGAGGAGCTAGATTTTCGTTTGAAAGAGTTTAACGAGCAGGGCAAGCTAGTCGAGGCGCAGAGGCTTAAGCAAAGGGTGGAGTTTGACCTCGAGATGATGGCAAGCACTGGCATGTGCAAAGGCATCGAAAACTACGCGCGCCACCTAACTGGACAAAAGCCCGGAGAGACGCCGTACTCGATGTTTGACTACTTTGAGATAAGCGGCAAAGACTATCTAGTCATCGTCGATGAGAGTCACGTGAGTTTGCCGCAGTTTAGGGGCATGTACGCGGGTGACAGGAGCCGTAAAGAGGTGCTTGTGGAGTATGGATTTCGCTTGCCTTCAGCGCTTGATAACAGGCCGCTTAAATTTGATGAGTTTATAAGCAAAAAGGCGAAATTTCTCTTTGTTTCAGCCACGCCAAACGAATACGAGCTTGGTATCAGCCAGGGGCACGTCTATGAGCAGATTTTGCGACCTACGGGGTTGCTTGATCCACTCATTGAGATAAAAGATAGTGACAATCAAGTCGAGGCGCTATTTGACGAGGCAAAGGCTGTGATCGCTAGAGGTGAGCGCGTGCTAGTTACGGTGCTAACTAAAAAGATGGCTGAGGAGCTAAGCCGCTACTACATCGAGCTTGGCATAAAGGTCAAGTATATGCACTCAGACATCGACGCGATCGAGCGAAATGAGATCATTAGAGGGCTTAGAAGTGGCGAATTTGACATGCTAATAGGCATAAATTTGCTCCGTGAGGGGCTGGACCTGCCTGAAGTGAGCCTGATAGCGATAATGGATGCCGATAAAGAGGGCTTTTTGCGCTCGACAACGAGCCTTATACAGACGATGGGGCGCGCAGCTAGAAATGTAAATGGCAAGGTGCTAATGTTTGCCAAAAAGATAACAAAATCGATGAAAGAGGCGATCGATACAACGACAGCTAGGCGTAAATTTCAAGATGAGTACAATAAGGCTCACGGCATCACGCCGCACTCTGCCAGCAGAAATATCGAAGAGAGCTTGCATGTCGAGGATGATGGCGAAATTTATAAGCGTGGTAAAAATTTAGAGAAAATGCCAGCTAGCGAGCGAGCCGCGATCGTAAAAGAGCTAAGAAAGCAGATGCTTGAAGCGGCGGCGCAGCTGGAGTTTGAGAAGGCGGCGGCGCTACGTGATGAGATAGCAAAGATGAGAAAGTTATAAGCGTTGTCTTTTGTCTATCTTTAAATGAGCTTGCTAAAATTTTGCTCGACAGACCATTTGTCTAGTCTGCGCAAATTTTAACTACGCAACATTTAAATCTATCACAAAATACCGCCGCCTCAAGCGCCATGGGTTGGTTTTTTATATCTTTAGATTTGCCTTACTGCCTCCTCACAGATAAACAAAAATTTTCTTGTCTTTGGCGATTTGTCTTTTTATGCTATACGTCGTTGAAATTTCACTCTACTGCAGTCATATACTATATGTATGCTCCTTTGTATCGCAAAATTTCGCATCGTCTCCTTGTAGCGAAGTCTCGTTGCGAGCTTGCGAAGCAAAACATTTAAAATCATCACAAGATACTTTGCTTTGATGCTTGGTTGTTAAAATTAAAAATAAAAACTACTGCAAAATACTGCCGCTCTAAGCACCATGGCTTGGCTCTTTTTGTCTTTAAATTTGCCTTGCCTTTTATAGTGAAGTAAAAATTTTCTTCTCTTTGACAAGCTTTGTTTAAATTTCAGCTCGTATCAAATTTCGCCTGCTCAACAAAATTTAAAGCCCAAAAAATAAAATTTACAAAATCATCTCTAAGTGCGAAAAATTGACCGCATCTCTCGTAGCTTTGCGTCAAAGTTGGGCGTGCAAAGGATATAGTCTGTGACTCAAGGCATTGTCATTTGGCACTATTTTGAACGAAAGAGCTTGGTAAAAGCCGCAGTATTTGAGGCATCAAAAAGAGGTGGCAAGATCGCTTACAGCATCAGAGATGATGGCAAGGCTGTTCTATACGCTGTTAGCAAGCTATTTTTGTAAATTTATATCTTGCTAACTGGCTTTAAAAAGTAGCTCGACACCGCGCAGATGAGCGAAACTGCGGCGATAAAGTAAAACGAGTGTGTTAGGCTAAAGATGTCAGCGATCTTGCCGATGACCGTCGCAAATATACCGCCGATTGTAATGCTAAGCCCAAGCGTTACGCCAGAGGCTAGGCCGATTTGATTTGGCAGATAAAGCTGTGCAAGGGCGATTGAGGGGCTAAAAGATAGGCTGATGCAGGCGCTTACGCACATGGAGGCCACGAGAAATAGCGCGTAGCTGTTGATAAAGAGCATCAGCACGACTAGCGGTGCGGCGATGCTTAGGCTTATTTTGATGAGCTTAACTAGGCCGTATCTATCAGCTAGAGCTCCGCCAAATAGCGTAGAGATCGCACCTGCAGCAAAAAACATACTTAAATTTACATTTGCAGCTTCTTTGCTAAGACCAAAAATTTTGATGAGGTAGATGCTAAAAAATGCCGAAAAGCCAAAAGCGACGATAGAGCGTGAAAATATACACAGACAAAGCCTCAAAAATGCGCCCAGATCGTCTTTTAGAGCGCTTGTTTTTTGTGAAATTTGCTTTTTGTGATTGCCTTCTAGCGCTTTTATAAATTTGCCCTTTTTAAGGTATAAAAGTGTTAGAAAAATTTGAGGGATTATAAAGACCAGCGTCCCTTTTAGGCCAAAATTTCCCACAAAAACGGCGACTAAAATGGGTCCAACTGCAAAGCCCACGTTACCACCAAATGAAAATATACTTATGCTTTTGGCTCTATTTTTGGCGTTTGAGGCGTAGTTTATGATCCTTGCGGCACTTGGGTGAAAGAGCGCGGCGCCGATACCGCTTATCATCACGCAAACTAGGATGATGTAGTAGTTTGTTACAAAGCCAGTTAGGCTCATGCCCCCGCCCGCAAGTAGTAGTCCAAGCGGGATGACGTAGGGTAGCTCTTTTTTGTCGCTTAGGCGGCCGATAAGTGGTTGGATGAGCGAGCTTGCTAAATTTGTGGCGGTCACGAGTGAGGCGGCTGTTGCGTAGTCGTAGTGGTAGCTCGCGATGAAAAAGGGCAGCATCGCACCAAGAGCACTTTGGTTTATGTCGCTACAAAAGTGCCCAAGTCCCATTAGATACTTTAAATTTTCCGCCTTTTTCATCTAAAATAGCCCTTTTAAAAGCCCCTTTAAATTTTGTTTTTCGCCGTTTGCGCCTTCATCATCTTTGCCAAGCTTTTTGTCTAAAAATCTACCTATCTCTTTTTTGACCTTATTTTCGAGATATTGCGATCTGACGTCGTATTTTAGCTTATCTGTCGTACCTGAAATTTGCACGTTTAGATCGGTCTTTTCGAGCCTGCAAACAAGCGGTGCGTTAAGCATTTTTGTGGCGGTATTATAAGTGCCGTTTGCAACCTTTATATCGCTTTTTGGCGAGCTTAAATTTACGTTAAAGACGACGTTGTCGCCCTTTATATCGCCGTAAATTTTGCCGTCTTTGTAAATTTCTTTTGTGATGTCCTTGCCGGTGAAGGTTTTTATATTGTTTGTGAGATTTGTGCTGGCTAGGTGACCCTCTTTTAGCAAGATGTCAAATTTACCGAGCTTTTGCTTTGTTTCGTAGTCAAATTTAGCATCGCCGTTGCCATCATAAAGATGATCTAGCCCCAAAGTCTGCGTTAGCCCCTTGACTTCGAAGTTTTTTAGCACCGCATCAAGCACGCCACCTTTGTAGTTTGCCTCTAGTTTGCCCTTAAATAGATCATCTGAAGTGGCTTTTACGCTTAGATCATCCACTTTACCATTTGCCGTTACTAGGGCTACAAATTTACCGTGAAGCTCACGACCAGCTAAAAATGCAAGCTTATTTAGCTCTGAAACCACCGCTTGAAGCTTTAAGCTTAGCGTGCTTTTACCCACGTCAAAGCTGCCATCTATGCCCTTTATATCAGCTAGCGAGCTAAGAAAGTCGCCACTAAATTTCGCTACATCGCCTTTGTAGTCTAGGCTCAAATTTGAGCTAAATTTCTCATTTTCAGGGAATTTTTTATCAAGCATTTTACTAAGCGCTGCGGCGTTAAATTTGCCATCATTTAAAGCGATCGTTGCGGTGACGCTTGGGCTTTTGCTGAAGATATTTTGCCCTTTTGCTTGGACATTTATCTTAGCGTTTGCCAGCCTATCGTTGCCGCTAAGTGCTAGTATCTCTCCTAACTGCGCCTCTTTTAGGCTAAGATCAAGATTTTCATTTTTTATGGTGGCGTTTAGCTTGCCAGCAAAGGCATCACCGCCTAAATTTAGCTCATCTATCTTGCTTGCTTTAACCTTCACATCGCCCGCAAGCGCCATCTTTGAGCCCACCTCAAAGCCACTGACCGCTTTAAATTTCTCAGGGTCGCTAATGAGCAGGGCAAATTTGCTAAAAATTTGGCTGTTTTTTAGGTCATAAACGCCCTTTATATCCTTTAGCTCGCCAAGATCACTAAGCACGTTTGCGTCAAAATTTGCAAGTTCATTTTTTGCGGTGGCACCGCCTTTTAGCTCAAACTTCGCCGCATTTTTAAGCTTTGCAAGTTCTTTATTTATAAGGCCATTTTTTATATCAAATTTAGCCTCTCCAGCAAGCTTTTTTAGCTCGTCAAAGCCGCTAAAATTTGCGTTTAAATTTATCTGCCCGTCTGCGTAGTTTGGCTGCAAAGCAAGTGCTAGAAGCTCTTTTAGCTTGATATTTGCGGCATTTATAGTTAAATTTTTACTATCAAAATTTGCATTTATCTTACCGCCAAGGCCGTTAATGTCCGCTTTTAGGTTTTTAAGGGCATTTTCTTGCATTGTAATCTCGCCGTTTGCGTCCACTGCGCCACTTAGCTGCTCGCCCAAGAGCTTGCCTAAAAGGGCAAGATCAGGCACATTTAGCAAAAAGTCGCTCTTTAAATTTTTACTAGTTAGATCATAGGTCGTCTCATTTGCCTTTAAAGTGGCTTCTGGTGCGATGATAAGGGTTTTTGCGCTCATTTTTTCATTTGCAAATTTAGCATTTACGCCACCTTTAAAACTTATATCTTTTGCTAAATTTAGCCCAAATTCGTTTTTAAGAATTTCTTTGTTTATCGCCGCATCGCTTGCTAAAATTTGAGCATTTATGATGGGCTCATTTTTCTCATCAACGCCTTGCATGTTGCTCGTTAGATCAAGCTTGCCGCTAGCTAAATTTGGCTTTTTAGCAAGGGCAGAGATCTCAGAAAGCTCGATATTTTTAGCGTCAAGATTTAGAGCTTTTGGCAGGTAGTCTTTTAAATTTGCGTTTAAATTTATGTTTGAGCCAAGCGCCGTGCCAGTTGCCACTAGCTTAAAGTCGCTAAATTTACCAGCCACATTTGCTTTAAGAGCCACATCTTTTTTTAGCCCAAGTTCGCTAGCCTTTGCCTTGTCGGCATCTATATCTATATTTAAATTCATACTTTGAGCAAGCAGTGAAAGCTCGCCATTTGCCTTTAAATTTATGGCGTTCAACACGGTCGCTTCTAAATTTAGCGTGCTAAATCCTAGGCTAAAATCTTTAAATTTGAGATCAATACCACGAGTGAGTGCCTCTTTTTCGATCTTGCCAGCGATAAATTTACTCCCAAATGGGCTAAACAAAAGGCCAAAGATGCAAGCTATTATGAGCACAAGCGCGCCAACTATGTAAGCTACTTTTTTCATAAAATTCCTTTATATTAGTTTTATATATCATAAAACTTTAGTCACTTAGACTAAAGTTTTTAATAAAATTCACTATAAATTATTGACTTTTTCAGAAAAAAATGCTAGCATTTCATCACTCAAAAATAAAGAGTGCTAAAAAAGACAATTAAACTAAAAGGATGAACAATGAACTTTCAACCATTAGGCAAGCGTGTCCTAGTCGAACGCGTAGAAGAGACAAAGACGACAGCTTCGGGCATAATTATACCTGATAACGCAAAAGAAAAACCTTTAAGCGGCGAGGTAAAAGCAGTTGGCGCTGAAGCTGAGGGCGTAAAAGTTGGCGAAAAAGTAGTATTTGCTAAATACGCTGGTACTGAGGTAAATTTAGATGATAAAACATATCTTGTTTTAAACATCGACGACGTTTTAGGCGTGATTAAATAATTTAAAAAGGAAAGACAATGGCAAAAGAAATTTTTTACTCTGATGATGCAAGAAACCGCCTATATGAGGGCGTAAAAAAACTAAATGACGCTGTAAAAGTGACAATGGGACCAAGAGGCAGAAATGTCCTTATCCAAAAGAGCTTTGGCGCTCCAAACATCACAAAAGACGGCGTTAGCGTGGCTAAAGAGGTTGAGCTAAAAGATACTATCGAAAACATGGGTGCAAGCCTGGTCCGCGAAGTAGCAAGCAAGACTAACGATCAAGCGGGTGACGGTACTACGACCGCGACTGTTTTAGCTCATGCGATATTTAAAGAGGGGCTTAGAAACGTT
>ERZ773035.630-NODE-630-length-28289-cov-41.128462_pt1 | contig 28289 bp, 23 predicted proteins | sample MGYA00511487_ERZ773035 | MGnify/ENA primary metagenome ERZ773035 (study PRJEB29015, sample SAMEA2737985) | human oral metagenome | biome: human oral; feature: human-associated habitat; material: dental | place: China | collected 2024 ...
CGCGCCGCTCGACTCGGGGGCCGGCGAGGGGACCCGCGCCTCGTGGGCGTCGCAGGGCTCGGGCCGCGAGGCGGACGAGACCACTGCGGACCCGCAGTCGGTGGCCGCCGCCGTGTCGGCGTGGGGAGCCCGCTGAGGCCGCCCCGGAGCCGCTGCGCGCCCGCGCCCGTTTCGCGGCACGGCCTAGTCGTCGAGCATTCCCGGACTGACCTTGCACTCCTCGCCGATGGCCATGGGGGCGATGGCGCCCGCCTCGCGCAGTTCGAGCAGGCGCGGCACGGTCTTCTCGACGACGCGCCAGGGGTCGATGGTGTTGAGGTAGATGCGTGTGCCGCCCTCGAACCCGGCCAGGGTCGAGATCCGCCACTTGAGCAGGATGCGCCAGCGCATGGGGGTCGCCACGGCGGGGGGCCGGTGGTACCACTCCTCGTTGCAGGGCACGGAGGCGCCGGTGGCGGCGTGGGCGGCGTGGAGGAGGTCGGAGATGGCGCGCATCTGCTCCTGCCCGACCTCCCAGGGGTTGCGGGGGGCGTGCAGGGGCCACACGGCGATCCCCGGGAAGCGGTGCCCGAACCCGGCGAAGGCGACGGCGTGCTCGTTCTGGGCGATGACGAGTTTGCGGGTGGCGCCGACCTTGAAGATGATGTCGTAGATGTCGGGCTGGGAGCGCAGGCGGTCCAGCTCGGCCTCGGTCTGGACGGCCAGGTCGTCGATGGCGACCAGCTGCTTGTGGAGGTGGTCGAACGAGGCGCCGGCCGGTTTGAGCCAGTTCTGGAAGGCGGCGACGTAGCGCACCGCCGGGTCCAGGTGGTACAGGTCCTCCATGGTGCGGGCTGTGTACGCGGTGTACTGGTAGTGCTCCTCGGGGGTGAGGGAGCCCGATCCGGCGACCTGGGAGGTGTCGGTCGCGCCGTCGACGAAGTGGCGCCGTGCCACGATGAGGTCGTGCCCGCCGGAGAAGAACCCGTTCGCCGCCTGGAGCTTCTTGGTCTCGCTGATGGCGTCGAACTCCTCCGGCGTGGTGCCCGAGGCCAGCATCCGGGCGCGGACGACGGACATGATGTGGTCGTAGCCGGCGCTGGAGGCCAGGTACTCCGCCATGCGCCTGCGCGCCGCCTCGGAGGGCATGTGCCCGTGGTTGAGGTGCCAGTAGTTGTAGGAGACGATCTCGAAGAGGTTCGGGATGCGCCGGAACTCGGCCGTCGTCTCGGACAGGGCGTCCGCGCTCAGGCCCGTCAGCTCGCGCCACGAGCCGTCCGCATCGCGCACCAGGCGGGACTTCTCGGGCGGTGTGTCCAGGTAGCGCCCGGAGCAGAAGGCGCAGTGGTGCCCGTCCGCCCCGTGGTCGATGGGGGTGCGGACCGCCGGCGGCAGGGACAGGGGCCTGTGCCCCCGCCCGGGGACCGTCCACACCTCCGTCCCGGTCAGCAGGTTCTGCTGTTTGACCGTGCCGTCCGCCAAGCGGACGATCGCCCGGTCTGCCCTGGAAAGATGACGGGCCATGTCACATCCTGTCCATTGTGGCGGGGTGGGAGCCGGTGCGGCCCTTCTCGCCCTCGTTGAGGGCGTTGATCGCGTCCATGTCCGCGGGCGCCAGTTCGAATCCGAAGACGTCGAAGTTGGCGGCCATGCGGTCGGGGCGCACCGATTTGGGGAAGACGACGTGGCCGCGCTGGATGGCCCACCGGAGGGCGACTTGGGCGGCCTCCGCGCCGTAGCGCGCGCCGATCGAGGCCAGCAGGGGGTCGCGGGCGGCGCGCCCGCGCGCCAGGGGGGACCACGCCTCGAAGACCATCCGGTGGCGCTGGGCGAAGCGGAGGATCGTGGAGTTGGGCATGTAGGGGTGGGACTCGACTTGGATGGCGTGGGGCTTGACGGCAGCGCGGTCCATGACGGCGCGCATGTGCGCGGTCTCATAGTTGGACAGGCCGATGGCCAGGCACTCGCCCGCGCGGTAGGCGTCCTCCAGGGCCGGCCAGGGAAGGGCGACGTCGCCGTCGTAGAGGGTGGGCAGGGGCCAGTGGACCAGGAAGAGGTCGAGGCTGGCCAGGCGGAGGTCCTCGAGGGAGCGGGCGATGGAGGCGGCCGCGGCCTCGGGCCGGTGGTTCCCGTTGTCGAGCTTGGATGTGACGAATAGCTCTTCGCGAGGAATGCCGGACGCTTCGATGGCCCGGCCCACCTCCGCCTCGTTCCCGTACATCTGCGCGGTGTCGATGTGCCGGTAACCCGTGTCGAGGGCTGCGCGGACGGCGTCGTAGGCGTCCTCGGGCGCGATCTTGTAGGTGCCGAAGCCCAGTTGGGGGATTGCCCTTCCGGTGGGAAGGGTGAGGCTGGGGGTGGGGGGCTGTGGCGGGGCCGGGGTCGGCGCCGTGGGTGAGTTCATCGGTGATCCTCCTGATAGGGATCCTACCCGCACAGGGGGCCCGGCGGGTGGTGCTGCGTGCGGATGGGGGCGCTGGGTCTGTTGTTGCCCATGTGGTGGGCGTTGCGCGCTGGGGCCCGGGTCTGCCGACCGGTCGGGATCGGGGTGGTAGCAGAAGGCGCTCGAAAAAGTGGTCTGCGCCATAGAAATGTCTGACCGATATGTCCGACTTTGCGGCGCGGGTCTCAGCAGGTGGCGCAGAATCAGCGATTTTCAGCGATTTCTGGCGAAAACTAGCGTTTAATCATCCGGTCGGAGTATTGTTGAGTATTGTCAAGTAACCCGCTCGGATATGAGCCCCAGGTCTTGAGCTAGCGTAAGGTAGTTACAGATCAACCAAGCGGGACCGGATAAGACGAACGGAGAGCAGATGTCAGTCCGTAATGCCCTTCTGGCCCTCGTTGCCCAGCAGCCCGCCGGGGTCTACCGCCTCAAGCAGATGTTTGAGGAGCAGACCTGCGGCGCGTGGCCGTTGAACATCGGCCAGGTGTACCAGACCATGCAGCGCCTCGAGCGCGACGGCCAGGTCGTCTCCCACGCGGAGACGAACGCCGGCCGCGACTCCGAGGTCTTCGAGCTCACCGAACTGGGCCGCGAGGTCCTCGACGCGTGGTGGGCCACGCCCGTCCCCCGCGAGAACCCGGAGCGCGACGAGCTCGTCATGAAACTCGCCGTCTCCGCCGCCGACCCGACGGTCGACGTCGAGGCGATGATCCAGACGCAGCGCCGCTCGACCCTGTCCGCACTGCGCGACGTCACCCGCCTCAAGGCGAGTGCCGACGAGGGCGAGCTCGCGTGGAAGCTCATCCTCGAGCGCCACATCTTCGATCTGGAGGCCGAGCTCAACTGGCTCGACCACATCGAGTCCGGCGCGGTCTCCGAGGCCGCGCGCCGTGCCGCCTTCGCCGCCGCCAAGGGCCGTGCCCGTACTTGGGCCAACGTTCCGGAGCCCGCGACGGCGCGATGAGCGGTGGGCCGAATCCAGTAAGGATGAGCGGCGTCGGACATGATTTCGGCGCGAACGACGTCCACGTGCGAGCGCTCGACGGGATCAACCTGGAGGTTGAACCCGGCGAGCTTCTCGCTGTCATGGGGCCGTCCGGCTCGGGCAAGTCCACCCTCTTGTCCATCGCCGGCGGCCTCGAACGTCCCAATCGCGGTTCCGTTTTCATCAACGGCATCGACCTGGCCACCCTGGACGGGGTCCGTCGCGCCCAGGTGCGCAGGCGCCAGATAGGGTACGTCTTCCAGGACTACAACCTCATCCCCTCACTGTCGGCCCTCGAGAATGTGGAAATGCCCCTCCAACTCGACGGCGTGCCGAACGCCAAAGCGCGCGCCCTCGCGATGGAGGCCCTCGACGAGGTCGGAGTGGGCGACCTCGCGGACCGCTTCCCCGAGCGCCTCTCGGGCGGCCAGCGCCAGCGCATCGCGATCGCCCGCGGACTCGTGGGCAACCGGTCGGTCATCCTCGCCGACGAGCCCACCGGCGCCCTCGACTCGAACACGGGCGAACAGATCATGATGGTGTTGCGCGACCATATCGACGCCGGAGCGGCGGGTATCCTCGTTACACACGAGGCGCGCATAGCCGCGTGGGCGGACCGCACGGTGTTCCTCAGGGACGGGCACATCGTCGACCGCTCGCGCACGGACTCGATCCGCGACCTCCTCCGCGATCCGACGGCAAGGGACTGATGGCACGACTGAGGCAGCGCTTGAGCCGGTGGGGGGTGGCCCTCCGCATCGCCACGCGTGACGCCCGCCAGAACGGCGGGCGCACCAGCGCTGCCATCATCCTCATCGCCCTGCCCATCATCGTGGCGATCGGCGCCGTCGCCGTCTGGGACGTCACGACCTCCCAGCGCTACGTCGCCTCCGAATGGCTCGGCCGCGACACGGGCGTGCAGGCCGTCGCCACGCACTACTCCTCGGGCCCCATCCACCAGGACGCCACGAACTCGCGCGCCGTCGCCGCGGACTCCACCGAGGCCTCCGTCGACGCCTCGACCCTGTCCTCGTGGGTGCCCGACCAGGACTCCCTGACCCCTGTGGACAGCCTCTACCAGCTCACCCTCACCTCCTCCGGGGCCTCGACCACCGTCGCCACCGCGACCCAGACCCCCCGCCTCGACGTGCCCGTCCTGGCCGAACTGGGGCGCAGCGGGCCCCTGGACGCGGGCAAGATCGTCATCAGCCAGGACCTGGCCACCCAACTCGGGGTCGGTGTGGGCGACTCCGTGGAACTCGGCGTCACCGTCGAGCAGTCCCGCCTCACGAAGAAACTCACGGGGACCGCGGTCGTCGACGCGCTGGTCCCGGGGGAGCGCCGCGCCGTCGCGGGCGCGGGGACCCTGGGCGTCGACCCCTACGCCGTGGCGGGCAAGACCTTCACCTCCTGGTACGTGACCGGTCCCGTCCCCATCGGCTGGGACAAGGTGGAGGAGCTCAACGCCTCCGGGTTCCGCGTCACCTCCCGCGCGGTCCTGGCCTCACCGCCGCCCGCCTCGCAGCTCAGCCCCGACATCGCCGCCTACGCCCAGCCCTCGCGTTCCGTCAGCCCCTGGCAGTACCTCCTCATCGTCGCCGGGATCCTGCTGGTCCTCACCGAGATGATCCTGCTGGTGTCCCCGCTGTTCACCGTCACGCAGCGCTCCGTCATGCGGACCGCCGCCATGATCGTGGCGAACGGCGGCGACAACACGGACGGGCGCCGGCTCACCATCGCCCACGGCCTCACCGTCGGCCTCTACGCCGCGATGTTCTCCGTCCTGGGCTCCGTGGGCGTGCTCCTGGGGATCGGCCACTGGTCGCGCCTGGGGATCGGGATCATCCCCTGGTGGACCCTCGTCCTGTCCTTGCTGCTGCCGCTCATGCTGTCCATCATGGCGTCCGTCTCGCCGGCCCACACCTCGGCGCACATCAACACCTCCGCGGTCATCGGCGGGCGCACTTGGGAGCCCTCCCGCCTGGTCCGGCGGCGCCTGGCCTACCCTGTGGTCCTGCTCGCGGCCCTCCCGATCCTGGGGATCGCCGCGTGGCAGGGGCAGATCGGGCTGCTCATCCTGGGCATCGCCCTGCTGGAAACGGGCCTGATCGGGTCCATCCCCTACCTGTTCATGCGGTGGCGCTCCCCGAACCGGCGCTCGTCCATGAGCATGCGCCTGGCGCTGCGCGACGCCGTGCGCAACGGGCACCGCACCTTCCCGGCGATGGCCTCCATCCTCACGACGGTGTTCGTCGCCTGCGCGCTGCTCATCACGCTCAACTCGTCGAACGAGGCGGGCTGGAACGCCACGGCGCACGTCGGCGCGCGCGGGCGGGTGTTCGTCAAGGACGCGGACATGACCGAGTCCGTGCTGCGCACCCGCCAGGTCCACACCACCGCCCGCGACGCCATCGCCTCGGTCAACCCCGTCGTCTCCGAGGTCACCCTCACCGGCATGGCGTGGAACTCCGCCCCCGGCGGCCCCACGCGCTCCGTCGGCGCGATCTCCCCCATCGACGGGCAACTGATCCCGCAGATCACCGGCGAGGGCCGTCCCATACACGAGGTCGACCCCGTCTACATCGTCGACGACGGCACCTACCTGCGCGAGTCCGGCATCGTCTCCGGAGACGAGATGGTACGGGCCGTCACCACCCTCACGGCCGGGGGCGTCCTGGTGCCCGAGCCCTCCCTGATCGACGGAACGGGCCAAGTGCGCCTGAGCTCCCTGGATCTCTCCGAGATCGCCAAGGCGAGGGCCGCCGGCCAGACCTCGAACCTGCCCTTCGCCTCCGTCATCCAGACGGTCGCTTTCAAAGCCACGCCGTTCACCGACTTCAACGTCGTCGTCCTCTCGCCGCAGGCCGCCTCGCAGCTCGGCCTGGCCGCCCGGCCCCTGGGGCAGCTCCTCACCGTCCAGAACCCCATCGGCCCCTTCAGCGCGAGCGCCTTCACGACCCAGATCGCCCGCGAGGCGCCGGGGGCCTCTGTCACCGTCCTCGTGCCCTCCGTGCGCTCCGTGCTGCTGCCCTACATCGCGGCTTTCATCGCGGTCGTCGCCGCGGGCGCGACGGTGGCGCTCGTCGTCGCGCTCTCCGCCTCGGACATGCGCCCCGACCTCGACACCCTCGACGCCATCGGGGCGGGCCCCTCGATGCGCCGCCACGTCACCACTTGGCAGGGCCTCGTGCTCGCCCTCAACTGCATCCCCGCCGCCGTCCTGTCAGGGCTCATCGTGGGTGTGCTCGCCGTGCTGGCCGTCGCCAGGTCGCAGGTCTTCCCGGAGTTGTCGACACTGACCCCTGTGATCCCCTGGTCGGCGCTGATCGGCATGCTCGTCGGCATGCCCGCCCTGTGCGGAGTCGTCGCCATCGTCCTCACACCGCGCGGGCAGAAACGGCTGCGCCGCATCGACTAGGGCGCGCCGGGGCGCGGGCGCGAGTCGTTGGCGCTGTGAGGGGGTTGGCGGCACCGCGAGGGGGTTATAACGCGCGCTGGTGCCGACAACGCGCGTCGGCGTCGGCGTGACCATCGTCAGCGCCGGTAACCGCCGTCGGCACCGAGGGCGTCCCATCCGAAGACGGGACGCCCTCTCACGCCCGCTTCTGCCGCCATGCCCCGACCGGTCCGCGGCTATCCGGCCGATGCGCCAGCGGGACGTCCGCCGGGGGCGGTCAGCCGCCTCACTGGTCCGTCGGCCACCACGAATCGATCTGGACTCCGCAGTACTGCCCGTACGAAGGATCGTAAGAGACTGTTGCCGTGACCGTAGAGGAAGAACCAACGGAAACCGTGGTCGGTGTCGCGACGACCTCGGAATGGGTGAAGGGGGCGAACGGGAGCTTGTTCTCCACGAAGCCCGCTTTCACCCACAGATCAACGGAACCGATGCCGTCGAACTTGTCGTTCTGCGTTACTGCGAGCGTTGCCGTGATGGTGACTGTGGAGCCGCCCGCGTCGAGGACGCACTCGAACTCGCTGCTGTCGAAAACAGTCTTGTCGGTGGTTGGGATCCCAGCGACCGCCTTCGCCGTCTTGTACTTGTCGCCGCAGAGCCTCTGCATGGCGCTCGCGATGTCCTGATGGGCATCGGGGTAGGCGCGGAACAGTGACGCGGCCGTACTGCGGTTGTCGCGGGTGATCTCGTCGCACACCTTCTGCGCCTTGATCTCCACCGCCTGGTGCTCCAACTGCGAGGCCTGCGCGTCCAGGTTGCGCGCCTCGTCGTTGCGGCTGCGGGCGCCGACCACGAGGACGATGGTGACGACCAGGAGCACAACGCTGAGGGCCGCGCCGACGATCGTCGCAATGGCGAGTCCCCTGCTCTTCTTCGGAACGGGCGCGGCGGGGGGCTGGGTGCCGACCGGACGCGGGTCCGTCCCGTAGGGGGAGGCGTGCGGGTCCTGGGCGCCGGGCGTGTACGGGGATCCGGTGCTGTTCGTGCTCATTCGTTCTCTCCATTCCCGCTGAGGTCGAGGCTGTTCGCGTCGTCGACGGCCTGTTGGGCGTCGGTGACGCCCTGCTGGGACTCCTCGACGGCTCTGCCCGCCTTGTTGAAGGCGCCCAGGGAGATGGTCATGGCCACGCAGAGGACGACTGCGACGGCCCATGCCGCGATGCAGGCGATCAGCATGCCCTTGCTGGGCGCAGGGCGCGGGGATCCGGTGCCGTCGGCGGCCGTGGCCGCGCCGAAGGGCTCCTGCTGGGCCGAGGGGGCTGCGGCGTTGTCCACCGGCTGCGGGACCGCGCCAGCGGCGAGCGGCTCGGCGGAGGGGGCCGCGGCGGGGGAGTCTTGGAACTGCTCGGTCCATTCGGTGCCGCTCCACCAGCGCAGTCGGCCAGAACCTGCGGGGTCCGAGTACCAGCCTGGAACGGGTGTGCTCACAGCTTCTCCTTCACTATGTTGTGGAATACCAGGAGAATCCTACCGGATGCGCAGAATCGCCCGCACCGCTGTGAGACGGCGCCGATGCGCGGGATTGGTAGTCTTGGGCCATGACCGCCCTCCTCCAGACGCACCCCCTCCTCGCTCTATTCCTCGTGGTGGGACTGGGGGCGGCGCTCGGCGCGATCCGCTTCGGGCCCCTGCGCTTCGGAGCGGCCGGCGCCCTCTTCGTCGGGCTCGTCCTCTCCGCCTCGGTCCCTGAGACGGCGGGGGAGGACATGCGCATCGTCCAGCAGATCGGCCTCGCCTTCTTCGTCTACACGGTCGGAATCTCGGCGGGCGCGACCTTCTTCCAGGATCTGCGCAAGCAAACGGGCCTCTTGGCGTCCTGCGCCGCCGTGTGCCTCGCGGGGGCGGTCCTGGCGCTCGCTGGCGGGCGGGTGCTCGGCCTCGGCGAGGGCCTCACCACGGGGCTCTACACGGGTGCGCTGACCGCCGCCCCGGCCCTCGACGCCGCGACCAGGGTCACCGGCGATCCGCAGGCGGCGGTCGGGTACGCGTTCGGCTACCCGATCGGGGTCGTCGTGGGGATCCTCGTCGTCACGATGACCGTGACCCGGCGGTGGGCGGGGGAGCGGGACACGCCCTCGTTGGCGGGCGGGAACCTGGAGACCGTGACCGTCCTGGTGGCCGACACGATCAACATGCGCCAGATCGCCGCCTGGCGCGAGCAGCGCATCCGCATGTCCTATCTGCGGCGGGGGGAGCGCACCCGCGTCGTCGCCCCCGGTGAGGACCTGCTGGCGGGGGACCACGTCCTCATGGTCGGCGACGCCGCCAGCGTCGAGGAGGCCGCGCGCGACGTGGGCGAGATCCTGGGGCACCGCCTCGAGGACGACCGCAGCGACGTCGCCTTCGAGCGGATCCTCGTGTCCAACCCCGACGTGGCCGGAAGGCCGGTGTCCCAGCTCAACGTCGCCAAGCGCTTCGGCGCGGCCATCACGCGGGTGCGCAGGGGCGACCTCGACCTGCTGGCCCGCGACGACCTCGACCTGCAGCTCGGGGACCACCTGGCCGTCGTCGTGCCCATTGAGGAGCTCGACGCCATCTCCGACTGGCTGGGCGACTCCGAGCGCCGGGTCGCCGAAGTCGACGCCATGGCGTTCGGGATCGGCATGGTCCTGGGGATGCTGCTCGGCGTCGTGTCCTTCCCCATGCCCGGGGGATCCTCCTTCCAGCTGGGCTCCGCCGCCGGGCCCCTGATCGTCGGCATGGTCCTGGGCGCCCTGCGGCGGACGGGGCCCCTGGTGTGGACGCTCCCCGCGGCCGCGAACCTCACGATCCGCCAGATCGGGCTCATGCTCTTCCTGGCCGCCCTGGGGCTCAACGCGGGCCCGCAGATGGCGGCGCTGCTCCAAGGGGGCGAAGGCGGCAGGGCGGCGCTCCTCGCGCTCGTCATCGTCGCGGCGTGCTGCGCCGCCCAGGCCCTGGCCGGGCGCTCCCTGGGACTGTCCTCCGCGCGCGCCGCCGGTGGAGTGGCCGGGTTCCTCGGTCAGCCCGCCGTGCTCCAGGCGGCTGACGCGCGCGTCGTGGACGAGCGCGTCGAAGCGGCCTACGCGACCCTCTTCGCCTTCTCCATCATCGTGAAAATCCTGCTCGTCCCCCTCATCACGACCTTCATGTGAGGCTCCCAATGGCAACACCCGACTTCGTCCTCGAACTGCGCCGCCACGTCGGCCACGCCCCGCTGTGGATGCCGGGCACGACGGCGGTCGTCCTGCGCCGCGCGGAGGGCTCCCCGGCACCGGGGTGGTCCTCGGCCTGGCTGGATCCCCGCGAGGTGGAGGTGCTGTGCGTGCGCCGCGCGGACAACGGCGCGTGGACGCCCGTCACCGGCATCGTCGACCCCGGTGAGGAGCCGGCCGTGGCGGCCGCCCGCGAGGTCCTGGAGGAGACCGCCGTGGTCGCCCGCCCCACCCGCCTGCTCTCCGTGGAGGTCGTCGGCCCGGTGACCTACGTCAACGGCGATGTCACGACCTACCTCGACGTCGCCTTCGCGTGCGAGTGGGTGGAGGGGCGCCCGGAGCCCGCCGACGGGGAGAACACGGAGGCGCGCTTCGTCCGCGCGGACCGCCTGCCGCCGATGAACGCGCGTTTCACGCGGGCGATCGCCCGGGCCCTGTCCGGCGAGCCCAGTGCGGTGTTCCTCACGGAACCCGTGTGAAACGCGGACGCCCCCTTGTGGGACTTGAGTCCTAGTGGTGAGATGGACGCATGAACACACCAACGAGAATCGCCTACTCCGTCACCGCGCAATCGACCGGCGGCCGCGCCGGGCGCGCCACCACCGCCGACCCCGAGCTCGCCCTCGACCTGCGCGCCCCCGTGGAGCTCGGCGGCCCGGGCGGCGGCTCCAACCCCGAGCAGCTCTTCGCCATGGGCTACGGCGCCTGCTTCCAGGGGGCTATGGGCCTGGTCGCCAAGGACTTCGGCCTCGACATCTCCGAGTCCGTGGTGCGCACGACCATCGGCATCGGCCCCGAGGGCAGCTCCTTCGCGCTGACCGCCCTCATCGAGGTCCTCGTCCCCGGCGCGGACACCGCGCGGGTCCAGGCCCTCGCCGACAAAGCGCACGAGCTGTGCCCCTACTCCAAGGCGACGCGCGGGAACGTCCCCGTCGAGGTCAAGGCGGTCTCCGCCCTCTGACGCCCCTGCGGCCCGCTCCCATCCGGCGGGCCCGCAGCCAGGCCCCCGCTGCCCGTGGGAACGGGAAGCGGGGGCCGCGTGCAGGACGAGGGGGCTGCTTGCGGGGCGGAGGCGTTCCGGGGCCGCGTGCAGGACGAGGGCACTGCGGGCGCAGCGGCACTCGTGCCGCCGCTCCCGCGCGCCTGGCTAGGCGCCGCGCCAGTAGGCCTCCAGCGCGCGCGACAGGGCGTGGAGGTCGCCGATGTGGCTCATCTCCCGTGCGGAGTGCATGGACAGCAGGGGCACGCCCACATCGACGGTGGGGATGCCCAGGCGCGCGGCCGTGATGGGGCCGATCGTGGTCCCGCAGGGCATCGCGTTGTTCGACACGAAGTCCTGGGAGGCCACGCCCGCGGCCGCGCACGCGCGCGCCCACAGCGCCACGCCCTCGGCGTCGGTCGCGTAGCGCTGCTTCGAGTTGATCTTGAGCACGGGCCCGCGCCCCATGACCGGGCGGGTCCGGGGGTCGTGGCGGTCGGCGTAGTTGGGGTGCACGGAATGCGCCGCGTCGGCGCTCACGCACGAGGAGGACGCGAGCATCCGCTCGTGCCCGTCGGGGGTGCGCCCCAGCGCCTGGGCGGTGCGGCGCAGGACCGTCTCCAGGACAGGCCCGCCCGCGCCCGTGCGCGTCTGGGAGCCGACCTCCTCGTGGTCGAAGCACGCGAGGACGACGACGTCCCCCGCCTCGGGCGCCGCCCCGGCCAGGCGCTCCATGGCGACCAGGGCGGGGTGGACCGACGAGAGGTTGTCCTGGCGGGAAGCGGCGATGAACTGCCCGTCCTCGCCGAAGAAACCGGGCCCCTGGGAGGGGGTGAGGATCAGGTCGAAGGAGGCGACCTCCTCCGCCCCCGACAGGCCCGAGGCGCGGGCGACATGGTCGAGCAGGCCCGCCGACGAGTCCACGGTCCACACGGGGTGGAGGTGGCGCTGGGGGTCCAGGGACAGGGAGTCGTTGACGGAGCGGTCCAGGTGGATCGCCAGCTGGGGGATGCGCGCGATGGGGCCGGTGCGCGCCAGCACGGACCGCCCGGAGGCGGTGATGAGGCGGCCCGCGATGGCGAGCTCGCGGTCCAGCCACGAGTTCCACATCATTCCGCCGTAGATCTCGACGTCGACCATCCCCCACCCGTCGGGGGTGGTCGATTGGACGGAGGGCTTGACCGACAGGGCCGGGGAGTCCGTGTGGGCGCCGACGACGCGGAACCCGGCGGAGTCGCCGACGCGCGGCGGGACCAGCCAGGCGGCGACGGCGCCCCCGCGCACCATGACGTGCCCGCCGGGGGAGGCGTCCCACGCCTCGCGCTCGTCCTGGAGGGCGAAACCCGCGTCGACGAGGCGCTGGGCGACCAGGTCGGCCGCGTGGTAGGGGCTGGGGGAGTCGAGGAGGAAGTGCTGGTAGTCGACCGCGTTCGCGTGGACGTCATCGAGTTCGAGTGTGGCCATGCCCCAATGGTAGGGCCGGCGGGGCGCGACGGCATGCGCGTGGCGCGGCCCGGGCCCGCCGTCGCGGAAGCGGCCCGGCGCGGTGGCATATGCTTGGCGGATGAGCGAGTTGACAGTGCCCTCTTACGTCCTCAATGACGGTTCCGATCTTCCCGCAGTGGGATTCGGGACCTACGGCCTACGCGGGAGCGGGGGAGTGGACGCCATGGTGAGCGCGGTCCGCACCGGCTACCGCCTGCTCGACAGCGCCTTCAACTACGAGAACGAGGGGATCCTCGGCGAGGCGGCGCGCCGCTGCGGCGTGCCCCGCGAGGAGCTGCGCCTCGTGTCGAAGCTGCCGGGCCGCTGCCAGCACTACGACCGGGCGGTCGCGACGGTGGAGGAGTCGCTGCTGCGGGCCGGCCTGGACTACTGGGACATGTACCTCATCCACTGGCCGAACCCGGGGCGGGGCCTGTACGTGGAGGCGTTCGGCGCCCTCGTCGACTTGCGCGGGAGGGGGTTGATCCGCTCGGTCGGCGTGTGCAACTTCCTGCCCGAGCACATCGACCGCCTGCGCGACGAGGTCGGCGTGCTGCCCAGCGTCAACCAGATCGAGCTGCACCCCTACTTCCCGCAGGCCGACGCCCTGGCCTACCACGCCTCGGTCGGCGTGCGCACGCAGAGCTGGAGCCCCCTGGCCCGCAAACTCAAGGCCGTCGAGGATCCGGCGATCATCGCCCTGGCGGACGAGGCGGGGGTCAGCCCCGCGCGGCTCATCCTGCGGTGGCACTACCAGCTGGGCACCATCCCCCTGCCCAAGTCGGCGACTCCGTCGCGCCAGGCCGCGAACCTCGACGTCTTCGGCTTCTCCCTCACCGAGGAGCAGATGGGGAGGATCTCGGCCCTCGGGCGCCCGGACGGGCGCCAGGCGGACCAGGACCCGGCCCGCTACGAGGAGTTCTGAGTCACTGCCCGTCCAGCGCCACCCTGTACACGTTGGTCTCGCGCTGGACGAATCCGGCGCGCCGGTAGAGGCGGTTGGCGGCCTCGCGGGAGGGGCGCGACGTGAGGTCGACGGTGCGCGCCCCGATGCCCTTGGCGTGCTCGAGGGCGGCCTCGACCAGCGCCAGGCCCGCGCCGTGGCCGCGCGCGCCGGAGTCCACGACGACGTCCTCGATCCAGGCGCGCACGCCCGTGGGGATCTCGAAGACCGCCAGTGAGAGCATGCCCAGGACCGGGCGCTCGCCCGAGGCGTCGGCCGAGTCGGGGCGGAACACGAAGAGGTGGACGCCCCCCTGGGAGAGCAGGCGCTCCACGTCGTCGGCGCCCAGGGGGGAGGCGCTGCGCGAGAGCTGGGGGAGCAGGCGCCCCATGGCCTCGACGAGTTCGGGTGTGGGGGTGGTGAGTAGCTCGACGGACATAGTTCTCCTAACGGTCGCGTCCATTTTATCGGGCGGGCCCATGGAGTCCACCCCTTGTTCGGGGCGGTCGCCCCTGGCGTCCCGGGCGGCCCTTCCTCGGCGGTCCGGGGCGCTGCGCCCGGCAAGAACGCCGTGGTGCTGGGGCAGGGCGGGGACGGCGTCAGACCGTGATCTCGATCTGGTTCCCCTCGACGGCCACGACGCAGCTCTCGTAGTAGCCGTCACCGGTCGTCCGGGGGCCGCTGACGACCTCGTGTCCCGCGGCCTTCAGGGTCGCGGTCAGCTCGTCGACCGCTTCCCCGCTCCCGACGGAGAACGCGATGTGGGCGTAGCCCGTGCGATTGGGGTCCTTGCGGTCGTCGGCCATCCGCGGCCTCGTCATGACCTCGAGGCGCGGCCCGTCGTCGAAACTGATGAAGTACGAGCGGAAACCTGTGGTCGTGTTGTGGTAACCGTCGTTGGAGCGGCCGCCGAGGTAGCGCACGAAGAAGTCACGCGCTGCCTCGAGGTCGTTCACATACATCGCGACATGTTCGATCCTCATGGTGGTGGGCCTTCCGGTCGGGGTTCTGGTTGACGTGCAATAGTCTAGGGTGCTTGTCCGTCCCGGTTGCCGAGCGCTTGTCGGCCTGCGGCTGTCGGGTGGATTGCCCGCACCTGCACCACTTAGACACTGCCTGCACCACTTAGGCCCCGACACGCCGGGAGAACCAGGACCCGCTCGGGACCAAGTGGTGCAGTGGCGCGCTAAGTGGTGCAACGGAGCGCTAAGTGGCGCAGCAGCGGGCGGATCCCGCCGCGGTGCACGAAGCCGCGCAAAAGCCGACAACGAGCCGCACGCGCAGCCCTTCCCCACAACCACGCGCACAGGGAACCGGAATCAGACCACACGGCCTAGTTGTGCCGATCGCCCTCACCGGCCGCCGCCAGTCCGCTCGAGCAGCACGGCGACTTCGGCGTGCGCCGTGTGGGGGAACATGTCGAAGACGCGGCCGTGGGTCGTGCGCAAAGAGGGCATGGCCGCCAGGTCTTTGGCGAGGGTGGTGGGGTTGCACGAGGAGTAGATGACGCGCGGGGCCGTGCAACCGTCCAGCCACGAGGCCAGTTCCGGGCCGATGCCCCGCCTCGGGGGGTTGACGACGACCACGTCGGGCGCCCCGGAGGCCGACTGGGCGCGCGCCCACGCGGTGGCGTCGTCGGCGACGAAGCGCGCCTGGTCGCGCGTGAGCCCGAGCGCCCTGGCGCGGCTGATCGCCGAGGCGATGGCCGCCTCGGACACTTCGACGCCCGTCACGGCTGGCACGCCCGCGTGGGAGGCGTGCAGGGCGAAGCCCCCGACGCCGCAGTACAGGTCCCACAGGGAGGAGGGGGCGGCGCCGCCGGGCAGGGGCAGTGCGGCCCACTGCGCGGCTTGGCGGTAGAGGCGCTCGGCGACTGCGGCGTTGGTCTGCGTGAACGAGCGCGGCCCCAGCTCCAGGCGGAGCCCGCCCGCGTCCAGGGGCAGGGTGCGTCTGCGCGTGAGGACGATCTCCTCGGGCCCTTCGACGCGCGCCTCGTGGGCGGGGTGGATGTTCGCAGTGACGACGTGGACGGAGGGGACCAACTGCCGCAGGTGGGGCAGGGCGCGCCGGATGTCGGCCACGCGGTCGCGCGAGCGCAGGACGAAACGCACCATGAGACGCTCGTCGGCGCCGACGGTGATGAGGATGTTCTTCAGCTCCCCGCGCCTGGTGGGCACGTCGTAGGGGGTCAGCGAGAGGGCGCGGATGAAGCGTTTGAGGCCGACGGAGGCGCGGTTGACCGCGGGGTGCTGGATGGGGCACCCCGGCAGGTCGACGCCCCTGCGGTCGGGTCCCAGGGCTCCCAGCGAGGGGCGCCGGGCGGTGCCGCCGACGACGAGTTTGGCCGAGGTGCGGAAACCCCTGGGCTCCGACGCGACGGGGGGCAGCCACCGGATGCCCGGGGCGCCGGGGACGGACGCCAGGGCGGCGCGCACTGAGCGGGCCTTGTCGGCCAGCTGGTCCGGGTAGGGCGCCTCGATGAGCGCGCACGAGTGGCACGCCCCCGACTCCCAGTGTTCGCAGCGCACGGACCCATCCTAGGACGGGCCGTGGTCCGGGGCGGGGCGGGCCGGTCGACGCGCGACATGATGGCGTCCGTCGGGGCAGCTGGGAAGGGGGCCGCCGGGGCGCGCGTGCCGGTCCGGGCGCTGGCCCCGTCGGCGCGGCCCAGGGCGCCGGTCCCGCGTGGAACAGCCGTGGAACAGCCGTGGAACAACGCGGTCCGGGGGCCGCTGCCTCGTTGGAGGAAGCGGCCCCCGGGCGCTGGCGGGTCAGGGTCAGGAGCGCGCCCTGCGGCTGCGGCGCGTCAGGAGGGTTCCGGCCCCTGCGGCCAGGGCGGCGCCCAGGACGACCGGGAGCGCGCTGGAACCCGTGCGGGCGAGGCCGCTGGGCGAGGCCCCGTCAGCGGAGGGCACTGCGCCCGACTGGTCGGACGACTGCCCGGAGGGGTCGGGGACCGGCACCACCACGGCCAAGGGGGCGCTGGCCGACTCCCCGGTCCCGGAGTCGACGGCGACGACCTGGTGGTCGCCCCCGGCGGTGCCTGCGGGGACGGTGGCCTCGGCGGTGAACGCGCCGTCAGAGCCCGCGGTGGCGGTCCCGATGCCGACGGGGTCCGAGTGCAGGGTGAGGGCCACGGAGCCGCCCGGCGTGAAGTCCTTGCCCGTGATCGTCACCGTCCCGCCCGCGGTGACGGAGGCGGGGGAAACGGCGATCGAGGCGGGGGCCTTCACAGTGGCCGCGGTGACGGTGACCGAGGAGACCTTCGCGTCCTTCCCGAATCCCTTCATCGGGTAGTACGGGTCGTCGTAGGACAGGGTCGCCCGGTAGGTGCGGCCCGCCTCGAGTGTGAAGGAGCCGACCCCCTTGGCCAGGTCCGCGGTGGTCAGGCCGCGGACCTCCTGGTCGCCGACGGTGACCTTGTAGGCCGCGTAGTCGTCGGTGAGGCCAGTCGCCTCGAAGGCCAGGGAGACGTCCTCGGCGCGCTTGTCCCCGGAGGTCAGTGACGCGATGACCTGGGTCTCGCCCGTCTTGGGGGTGGGCGCCTTGAACTTCTCCAGCCGCGCGTCGGCGATGGTGGTCGTCCCCTGCTCCACGGCAGTCAGGCCCACGGGCACGTAGACGGGCGCCGCAGCGGTCTTCACCGCGATGACGGGCAGGTGGTCGTCGGGACGGGCGGGCAGGGTGACGACCAGGTCGTTGCCCCTGACCTCGTGGGGGAGCGCCTGGCCGGTGCCGTCCAGGGTGACGGACTCGATGGTGTTGGCGCCGGCGCCCCTGAGGGTGATGGCCGCGCCCTCCTCCCACTTCTGGACGCCCATGTAGATGTGGGAGTCGTCGACCATGGTCTTGCCCCAGTCCTCGATGGGGAAGTACGCGGGGCGCGAGTTCGTGAGGACGCCGGGGTGCGCGGCGTTCCACTCGCCGATGGCGCGCAGCACGGAGGCGTCCCACTGGTTGTAGGAGCCGTCGAACTTGGGGCCGACGTTGAACAGGAACTGGCCCCCCAGGGCGGCGGTGTTGAAGAGGTTGGTGAGGGTTTCGGTGGTCTTCTTGGCCACGCCGTCCGGGTCCTTGCGCAGTCGCGTCTCGTTATCGACGTCCACCATGTGGTCCCAGTCCTCTTCGGAGTAGTCCGGGTACCCGGTGTCCTTGAACTTCGGCGCGGCGTCGTCCCACTCGCAGTAGCCCCAGCACTTGGGGAAGATGGAGACGGCGGATTCCCAGGGGCCCTGGGTCTGCTCGGTCTGCAGCTCGTTGTCCCAGCCGACCTCGAAGTCCGCCCGGTCGTTGCCGACGCGCGAGTTGATCATGATGCCCGGCTGCAGCTCGTGGGCCCAGGCGCGCAGCTGGTCCGATTGGGCGGGGTTGGGCTTGCCCATGTCGTACCAGAGCTCGGCGATGTCCCCGTACTTGCCGCCCAGGAGCTCCTTGAGCTGGGCGTGGATGTAGTCCATGTAGCCCTCTTCGTCGAGGGTGTTGTCGTTCATCCACGGGTTCTCGGGCTGCTTCTCCCAGTCGATGTTGGAGAAGTAGAGGCCGAACTTGATGCCGACCTGCTTGCAGGCCTGCGACAGCTCCAGGAGGGGGTCGCGGTGGGAGGGGGACTGCTTGGTGAAGTTGTAGTCGGTCGTGGCCGTGTCCCACATGGCGAAGCCGTCGTGGTGCTTGGAGGTGATGAGCAGCATCCTCATGCCGGTGTCCTTGGCCTGCTGGCACCACGCGGTGGCGTCGAAGTCCGGGGCGTCGAAGGCCTGGGCGGTGGCCAGGTACTCGTCGCGCGGGATCCCCTGCAGGGGGATCCGCCGGTCCCAGGTCTGCTGGTGGCCCCAGGCCTTGATCTGCTCGGGGTAGCCGACTTCCTGCTTCTCGCCCTTGTACCACCCGGCGTAGTGGGAGTAGACGCCCCAGTGGATGAACATGGCGAACTTCATGTCCTGCCAGGAGGCGACCTTGTCGACTCCCGAGGCGGGGATGGCGGCGGGGATCGAGTACGCCGGATCTGCGGCGGGCACGGGGGTGGGATCGGCCATGGCGGTTCCTGCCATTCCTAGGGTGGCGAGGCCGGCCAGGGCTGCGCCGACCGCTCTTCGTGTGGGGAACATCAAGTCTCCGTTGAGTTGACGGGGTGCTCCGGTTTGGAGGCGGTCACAGTGTAGCGGAAGCGGAGTGACGGGCGCCATTCCCGGAGGCCGTGATAAAGGGTCCCCACTGTGACCAAGAGCATACGGCTGGATACCGGTTGTGTGGAAGGCGAAAAGGCGGAAGCGGATCGTTGAAACTTCCACAAGCGGGCGCGGCCGCCCCCGGTCGTGCGCCCAACCCCTGTTCGCCGGTCAGTGTTCGCCGCCGGCCCAGTTCGCCCTCAATACGCTTTCTCGCTTACTGTGTTCGGTAACTGTGATGAGCGCGGGCACTCGCGGCCGCACGTTCCGAATCGAACCGCACGGAGGAAGAACTGATGACTATGTTCCGCACGAGGTAGGCGAGGGCGGTGGTCGGCGCCTCGGCGCTGGCCCTCGCCGCGACCGGGATGGGGGCGCTCGGCGTCTACTCGGCCGCGCCCGCCGAGGCCGCCGCAAACCCGGACATCGAGGTCTCGATCAAGCCGCTGGTCCTCTCGGACAAGGACGGCGTGGAGATCCCGGGGGCGGGCGCCCAGGTCGAGGACCCGGTGAGGATGCGCGTCGAGTGGGACGCCACGAACGCCGACCCCCAGCCCGGCGACTCCTTCACGGTCGGCCTGCCCGCCACGGGCGCCGCGCAGCCCGACATCACCCACTACTACCGTTTCCGCGAGGTCGGGCGCTCCGACCCGCTGATGGTGGGCGATGTCCAGGTGGGCGACTGCGTGACCGCCGCCGATGTGATGACCTGCACCTTCAACGACGCGATCGCCGCCCAAACCGACGTGAAGGGCACGATGAGCCAGATGCTCATGGCCCAGAAGGAGACCCCGCTCACCAAGCTCCCCTTCAGCGCCAACGGCGTCGAGGTCCAGGTGCCCAACCCCAACGACGGGCCCATCGTCCAGCGCCTGTGGACGGAGAAGAACGTCGGCAAGTACGCCAACTCCCTCAAGCGCGACTCCACCCAGATCAACTGGCACATCACCGGCTCGGGCCGCCGCCTCTCCGAGCGCTCGGGTATGCCCGCGGGCACCTACGCCAACAAGGCCGTCTTCAACGACGTCCTCGGCGCCGACGGGCAGGCGCTGCTGGCCGACGACTCCACCTGGTACGTCCGGGTGGACCCCAAGAGCGCCCCGAACCAGTACCCCACGGTCGCCCGGGTCGGCCAGCCCGGCATCAACACGGCCTACGGCAACTACACCCTGGAGCGCACCATCTCCGAGGACGGCAAGTCCGCGACCGTGACGCTGACCCGCACCGACGGGGACTTCGACCCGGCGATCAACTACGAGATCGTCTACTCCTCGAAGATCGACGGGCCCGTCGTGCCCGAGAAGCAGTACACGAACAGCGCGACTCTGGTCGGCGACGCGGAAGGGCCGATTACCTCGGCCATCAGCTACCGCGACCCGATCACCTACACCGTTGAGATGAAACCCGGTTACGGCGCCTTCGGCGTGAAGAAGTTCGTCCTCGGCGCCCAGGTCGGCGCCGACGCGGGGCAGATCCCCGCGGGCACCGCCGTCACCGTCAACGTCGCCTACGAGCTGCCGGCCGGATGGGACCCGAACATCCACCCGGAGTGGACGGCGCCGGCGGGCGGGGCGAACCCCTACACGATGGAGGTCCCCGTCGAGCAGGGCGTGGCCGGTGCCGCCTTCCCCAAGGGCACCAAGGTGACGCTCACCGAGTCCCTCGACTCGGCCCAGTTGCCCGCCGCGCTGCGCTGGCAGGGGGATCCCGTCTTCAGCGCCGGCTCCCAGACCGCGGTCTCAGAGCTTGCCCTCACCATCGTCGAGAACACGGCCTCGGCCGTTTCCCTGACGAACACGGTCGCCCCGGCCCCCGGCAGGATCTCGGTGACGAAGCAGGTCGTCGGCGGCATCCCGGCGGGCAAGACGTTCTCCTTCGACTACGTGTGCAACGACCCGGCCGGGACCTCGGGCTCGATCCTGGATGTCGCCGACGGCGGGGCCAAGGAGTCCGGCGACATCCCCGCTGGCGCTGAGTGCCTGGTGACCGAGAGGGACGCCACGGTGGACGGCTTCATCCTCGAGCCGGCCGTGATCGACCCCGTTCCAGTCGAGGCCGGGGAGGTCGCCGCGGTCCTCATGACCAACACCTACACCCCGGCCCCGGGCAACATCGCCGTGACCAAGCAGGTCGTCGGCGACATCCCGGCGGATAAGACGTTCTCCTTCGACTACGTGTGCGACGACCCGGCCGGGACCTCGGGCTCGATCCTGGACGTCGCCGCGGGCGACACCAAGGTGTCCCGTGACATCCCGGCCGGCGCGACCTGCACGGTGGCCGAGAGGGACGCCTCCGTCGACGGCTTCGCCCTGCAGACTTCCGCGATCGGCCCCGTGGTGGTCGAGGCCGGTGGGGTCGCGGTGGTCGAGGTGACCAACACCTACACGCCCGCACCGGGCCCTGCCCCTTCCGAGTCGCCCAGCCCCAGCGGTGCCCCCTCTGACGGCCCTGGTGGCCCCGATTCCCCCGGTGGCCCCGGCGCCGCGGAGGACCCCGCCCTTGCCAGGACGGGTGCCGATGGCCTCGTCGCCTTCCTGGCGGCACTCGGCCTGCTCGTGGCGGGCGGCGGGCTCATCGCGGCGCGCCGGGCGCGCGGCTGACTGCTGACCGGTTGAACGCACGTCCCACGGGACGCGCCGACCCCCGGACCCTTCGAGGCCCGGGGGTCCGGCGCATCCGGGCGCGTGGCGCACGGCACTCCTCCATCGGGCTGGATGGGGAATAATCGGCGCCCGATGAAGTTGAGTACATCAGACTCAAGTTTGGAGCGGTCGGGTTGCGCACCGAAAACCCCTCGCCTAAAGTTGAGCGCAAGAGACTCAAGGATGTCCGGGCCCGCGGGCCCGGACCGCAGACCACAAGGGGCGCGCGCCCAAGGCGCCGCGCCCGGACGAAAGGAAACACGAATATGGCACGCGCAGTCGGCATCGACCTCGGTACCACCAACTCCGCCATCGCCGTCCTCGAGGGCGGCGAGCCCACCATCATCCCGAACGCCGAAGGATCGCGCACCACCCCGTCGGTGGTCGCCTTCTCCAAGACCGGCGAGGTCCTGGTCGGCGAGATCGCCAAGCGCCAGGCGGTCACCAACGTCGACCGCACGATCTCCTCGGTCAAGCGCCACATGGGCACCGACTGGACCGTCGCGATCGACGGCAAGGAGTACACCGCGCAGGAGATCTCCGCCCGCATCCTCGCCAAGCTGAAGGCGGACGCCGAGGCGTACCTGGGCGAGCCCGTCACCGAGGCCGTCATCACCGTCCCCGCCTACTTCAACGACGCCCAGCGCCAGGCCACCAAGGACGCCGGCCAGATCGCCGGCCTGAAGGTCGAGCGCATCGTCAACGAGCCCACCGCGGCCGCCCTGGCCTACGGCCTCGAGAAGGGCAAGGAGGACGAGCTCATCCTGGTCTTCGACCTCGGTGGCGGCACCTTCGACGTGTCCCTGCTGGAGATCGGCAAGGACGACGACGGCTTCTCCACCATCCAGGTGCGCGCCACCTCCGGTGACAACCACCTGGGCGGCGACGACTGGGACCAGCGCATCGTCACCTGGCTGATCGACCAGGTCAAGGCGAAGACCGGCGCCGACCTGTCCAAGGACCCCGTCGCCCTCCAGCGCCTCAAGGAGGCGGCCGAGCAGGCGAAGAAGGAGCTGTCCAGCGCCACCAGCACGAACATCTCCCTGCAGTACCTGTCGATGACGGCCGACGGCCCCATCCACTTGGACGAGAGCCTCACCCGCGCGAAGTTCGAGGAGATGACCTCGGACCTGCTCGACCGCACGAAGCGCCCCTTCCACGACGTGATCCGCGAGGCGGGCATCTCCGTGGGCGACATCGACCACGTCGTCCTGGTCGGCGGCTCCACCCGCATGCCCGCGGTGAGCGCCGTCGTCAAGGAACTGGCCGGCGGGCGCGAGCCCAACAAGGGCGTCAACCCCGATGAGGTCGTCGCCGTGGGCGCGGCCCTGCAGGCCGGCGTCATCCTGGGCGACCGCAAGGACGTCCTGCTGATCGACGTGACCCCCCTGTCGCTCGGCATCGAGACCGAGGGCGGGTTCATGACGAAGCTCATCGACCGCAACACCGCGATCCCCACGAAGGCCTCCGAGGTCTTCTCGACCGCGCAGAACGGCCAGCCCGCCGTGCTCATCCAGGTCTACCAGGGCGAGCGCGAGTTCGCCCGCGACAACAAGCTGCTGGGCACCTTCGAGCTCTCCGGCATCGCCCCGGCCCCCCGCGGCGTCCCGAAGATCGAGGTCACCTTCGACATCGACGCGAACGGCATCGTCCACGTCTCCGCGAAGGACCGCGGCACCGGCAAGGAGCAGTCCGTGACCATCACCGGCGGCTCCGCCCTGCCCAAGGAGGAGATCGACCGCATGGTCCGCGAGGCCGAGGAGCACGCAGCCGAGGACAAGGCGCGCCGCGAGGTCGCCGAGACCCGCAACACCGCCGAGCAGGTCGTCTACCAGACGGAGAAGCTGCTCAAGGACGAGGCGGACAAGATCTCCGAGGAGACCCGCGCCGCCGTGCAGGCCGACGTGGACGCCGTCAAGGAGGCCCTCAAGGGCGACGACGTCGAGGCTGTGAAGTCCTCGATGGCCAAGCTCAACGAGACCAGCCTCAAGGTCGGCCAGGAGATCTACCAGGCGCAGCAGGCGGCCGGGGCCGCCGGCGGGGAGGCGAAGTCCGAGGACGACGTCGTCGATGCCGAGATCGTGGACGAGGGCGAGTCCAAGTGAGCGCCCCCGACGAACAGGGCGCGGACCCCATGCGGGACGGGGCCGACCCGGTGGAGTCGGCCCCGGCCCCCGGGGCGGCGCCCGCCCCGGGCACCGCGGGTGAGGCTCAGGGCTCCGCCCCCGCCTCGGACGCCGGTCGTGGGACCGACGGGGAAACGGCCCCTGAGGGCTCCGCCCCCGCCTCGGACCCCGAGGGCGGGAGCACCGCCAGCGGATCCGGCGAGGAGGATGCTGTGGACGACATGAGTGCCTTCGAGGAGCAGCTGGGCGACTCCGAGTTGGCCAACGCGCTCGAGCGCGTGGCCGCGGTGGAGGAGCAGTTGACGCGCGCCAACGCCGACCTGTACAACCTCAACCAGGAGTACGCGGGCTACGTGCGGCGCTCGAAGGAGGCGGCGCCCGCGCACAGGACCGCGGGCCAGGACGAGGTCATTGAGTCCCTCATCGGGGTGCTCGACGACATCAGCGCCGCCCGCGACCACGGCGACCTGGACGGCGGCCCCTTCGCCGCCATCGCCACGAAACTGGAGGACACCCTGCGCAATCGCTTCGCGCTGGAGCGCTACGGCGAGGCGGGCGAGGACTTCGACCCCGCGCTGCACGAGGCGCTCATGGCCACCACGGACGCCGGTGTGGAACATCCCGTCATCGGGAAGGTGCTCCAGCCCGGCTACCGACGCGGCGAGAGGGTCATCCGCGCCACGAAGGTACTGGTGAACAACCCTGAATGAGCGTGGAACAACCGTGGAACGCCAAACCTGTGAAGGAGGTGACGTGGCGTGGGTGAACAAGATTGGCTGACCAAGGACTTCTACAAAGTCCTGGGCGTCGATAAGGGCGCCGACAAGAAGACCATCACGAAGGCCTACCGCAAGCTGGCGCGCGCGTACCATCCGGACCAGAATCCGGGGGACGCGGCCGCCGAGGCCAAGTTCAAGGAGATCGGCGAGGCCTACGCGATCCTGTCCAACGACGAGGACCGCAAGCGCTACGACGCGATCCGGGCGATGGGCGGCGGCGGAGCGCGCTTCTCCGCCGGGTCGTCGGGCGGTTTCGAGGATCTCTTCGGCGCCTTCAATGCCCGGGCGACGGGCTACGGTGGGGGCGGCGCCCGTTTCCAGACGGGCGGGGCCGACCTGGACGACCTGCTCTCCGGCCTGTTCGGGGGCGGGGGCGCCCAGGGGAGCGGCGCGCAGTTCGGGGCCGGCGCCTTCGGCGCCCACGGCGGCCAGGGGCGCGGTCCCCAGTCGCGGCCCCAGCCCACCAAGGGCGGGAACCGCAAGGCGAACCTGGCGATCAGCTTCCGCCAGGCAATCGAGGGCGCGACGCTGTCCATCAAGGTCGCGGGGAAGACCATCAAGGTCCGCATCCCCGCCGGCATCAAGGACGGGCAGAGGATCCGCCTCGCCGGGCACGGCAAACCCGGCGCCCACGGCGGCCCCGCGGGCGACCTCGAGGTGACGGTGGCGGTGAAACCGCACCCGGTGTTCACCCGGGAGGGCGACGACGTCGTGGTGACGGTCCCCGTCTCCTTCACCGAGGCGGCGCTGGGGGCGAAGGTCGACGTCCCGATGCTGGACGGGTCCACGCGGAGTGTGAGGATCCCCGCAGGATCGGACGCGGACACGGCCATCCGCCTCAAGGGCAAGGGCTGCGCCCTCAAGAAGGGCCCCGGCGACCTGCTGGTCCGGGTCCGCATCGACGTGCCCACCGATCTCACGCGCGAGCAGAAGAGGGCGGTCGAGGGGCTCGCCGAGGCGCTCGGCCCCGTCTCGCGCGAGTCCTGGCTGGAAGCCGCGAAGGAGTAGGCCATGGCCGGGCGTTCAGGGCAGGGCGGGGAGTCCGTGACCTTCGTGATCTCGGTCGCCGCCGAGCTGGCCGGCATGCACCCGCAGACCCTGCGCCAGTACGACCGCCTCGGCCTGGTGGTCCCGGCCCGCACGAAAGGGCGGGGCAGGCGGTACACGAAGCAGGACATCCAGCGCCTGCGCGATGTCCAGCGCATGAGCCAGGACGAGGGCATCAACCTCGAGGGGATCCGCCGCATCCTGGAGCTCCAGCGCCGTGTCGAGGCCCTCGAGGCCGAGCGCGCCCGGATGAGGACCCAGCTGGCCGAGGCGGAGATGAGGCGCAACCGCGTCTTCGTGGCGTCGCCCACGGGCGAGGTCCGGCCCATGCGGCGGGGCGAGCGCCCGTGGGCGGGCCCAGGCGGAGGAGGGACCGCGCGCCGCGCGCCGCGCGCCCTGCTGCCCGCCCCACTGGTGGCGGTGCGCGCCGTCATCGAGGGGACGGCCGTGCCGGAGCGCCAGTAGGGCCGCCGCCCGGCGCGGAACAGGGAACTGCGGGACCCACCGAAACGGCGGGCCCCGCAGTGTAATTCGATCGGCAGTCCGGGGGCACACTGGAGTGCCGACCGAAGTCTGTGACCATATGACGGCTCTCGTGCCGTCTGCAGATAGTTTTACCAGCTCAGAGGCATTTTCGTGAAGCGTTGACCGCGTGGTGGCGCCCAATGGTACGAATGTGCACGGGGGGCGGGTCTTCGTGCAAATAATGCCACGCCTCCCCCTGTCCAATGCGCCCCCACCTGCGAAGACGCCTGGGCTATGCCGTTTTCTTTGAAAGCGCGCGGATCGTAGGGTGCCGAGGGGGCGCGGGCCGCGGTCCACGAGGGGGCGCCCGGCGGGGGAAGGCGCCCCTCGGACGAAGGGGGAAGTGGCGTGTGATACTCCGGTATGGTGTTCGTAACTCTTTTCGCCTTCCCCGGCCGCGCTGCCCCGGCGCGCGCCGCCGCCCGTACCGGGGACGGGCGGCGCGGCCCGGCCCGCGCCATGTGCGCTACCGTGTGCACATGACTCAGACTCCTCGATTCCCCTTGCGCTCGCGAGTCGCACTGGCGGCCGGAGCGGGCGCCCGGACGGCCTCGCGCCTGCTGGGACGCGGCTCGGGCGGCATGATCGGGGGCGAGGTCGCCCTGCGCCTGTCCCCCACGGTGCTCGCCGACCTGGCCGCCCGCATCCCCAGTGCCGTCATCACGGGCACCAACGGCAAATCCACGACGACGCGCATGGTGCGGGCAGCCCTCCAGACCCGCGGGAGCGTCGCCTCGAACACCAACGGCGACAATATGACCTCGGGGGTCATCACGGCGTTCATGAACGCGCGGACCGCCTCTGCGGCCGCGCTTGAGGTGGACGAGATGCACGTCCCCTCAGTGGCCGACGCCGTGCGGCCCCGCGTCTTCGTCTACCTCAACCTGTCGCGCGACCAACTCGACCGCGTCGGCGAGATCGGCGCCGTCGAGCGCAGACTGCGCGAGGGCGCGGCCGCCCACCCCGGAGCCGTCGTTATCGCCAACTGCGACGACCCGCTCATCGTCTCCGCCGCCTGCGACAACGACAACGTCGTGTGGGTGGCCGCGGGCGGCGGCTGGGGAGGGGACAGCGCCGCCTACCCCAGGGGCGGGCGCGTCGTGCGCGAGGAGGGCTCATGGCACCTCATCCCCTCCCGCCCCGGGGAGGAGCTGCCCGCCCTCGCCAGTCGGCCCGAGCCCGACTGGTGGCTCACGGACGTCGATCTGCGCCCCGAGGGGCCGCGCGCGACCCTCAACGGCCCGAACGGGACCGCCGTCCCCCTCGCCCTCGCCCTGCCGGGGCGCGCCAACCTCGGCAACGCGGCCCAGGCGGTCGCCGCCGCCGTCGCCATGGGCGTCGACGCGGAGGCCGCGGCGCGCGCGGTGTCCGGGGTGGACGAGGTCGCGGGCCGCTACTCGACCCACGACGTCGACGGCCGCCTCGCCAGGCTCATGCTCGCCAAGAACCCGGCGGGCTGGCAGGAGGCCATGACGATGATCGACCCCCGCGTCGACCAGGTCGTCATCGCCGTCAACGGGCAGGTGCCCGACGGGCAGGATCTGTCGTGGCTGTGGGACGTCGACTTCGCGGCGCTGGACGCCCAGGGGCGCCGAGTCGTCGCCTGCGGCGAGCGGGGCGCGGACCTTGCCGTGCGCCTGGAGTACGCGGGCATCCACTGCCAACTGGCGCCGCTGCCGATGGACGCCCTGGCGCTGTGCCGGCCCGGAAAAGTGGAAATGCTGCTCAACTACACGGCGATGCGGGACTTCAAGACGGTCCTGGGCGAGAAAGGGGCGAGGCGATGAGAGACTCCGCACTGACGATCGGCGTCCTCATGCCCGAGGTGCTCGGCACTTACGGGGACACGGGCAACGCCATGGTCCTGCGCGAACGCGCCCGCCGACGGGGGATCGACGCCTCGATCATCACCGTCGGCCTGACGGACGCCATCCCCCGCTCGCTCGATGTCTACACGCTGGGCGGCGGAGAGGACACGGCGCAGGCCCTGGCGGCGGAGAAGTTCCGCGCCGACCCGGGGCTGTCCGGCGCGCTCGAGGACGGGCGCCAGCTCCTGGCGGTCTGCGCCTCCCTGCAGGTCCTGGGCATGTGGTACCGGGACGCGCGCGACCAGCGCGTGGAGGGGATGGGCGTCCTCGACATCACGACCGACCCGCAGGGGCACCGGGCGATCGGCGAGCTCGTCACCGTGCCCCTCGTCGACGGCCTCACCGAGCCCCTCACCGGCTTCGAGAACCACGGCGGGGGGACCGTGCTGGGCCCGGGGGCGCGCCCCCTCGGGCGGGTCGTCGCCGGCGTCGGGAACGGCACCCCCCTGGGGCACGAGGCGGCCGCCGAGGCCGTCGACGGCGTCGTCCAGGGATCCATCATCGCCACCTACATGCACGGGCCGGTGCTGGCGCGCAATCCCCAGTTGGCCGACCTGCTGCTGTCGAGGGCGGTGGGCGGCCCGCTGGAGCCCCTCGAGGTCCCGGGCACCGCCGCCCTGCGCGCCGAGCGCCTCGACGCCGCCGGAATCCGCTGAGGCCGGGCCGTGCCCGGGGCACCGGGCGGGGGAC
>ERZ773035.637-NODE-637-length-28084-cov-5.922473_pt1 | contig 28084 bp, 24 predicted proteins | sample MGYA00511487_ERZ773035 | MGnify/ENA primary metagenome ERZ773035 (study PRJEB29015, sample SAMEA2737985) | human oral metagenome | biome: human oral; feature: human-associated habitat; material: dental | place: China | collected 2024 ...
CGTCTAATTTATAGATAAAAATTAAATATTTTTAGTTTTTTAACGAAGATGAATGACCTGACTGAACTGTAAGCATAGTATTGCTTAAGCTGAATACTTATAATAACAGCTTTGCTGAATATAGAGTTACTTACCGTAACCATTTTTAATAATCTCAGTTTTATTAAGTTAGTTTTTTATTAAATTTTTATTAAATTAACCCTATTTTTTTGTATTTGTTATATATTATTATCAGATATTGTTAAAATAAAATCACTTAAAATAAATATTAAAAGGAGACATGTTATGGAAGTTTTTAAGGGAAGACCTGCCGATACTGCTAACAGGCTTGATAAGGAAATAAGATGTTACGATTTACTTGATAAGTTAAAGATAGAGTATTTTCGTGTAGACCATGAAGCTGCCGAGACTATGGAGGCTTGTGAAGAAATCGATAAGGCTTTAGGCATTACAATGTGCAAAAATTTATTTCTATGTAACAGACAAAAAACAGTATTTTATCTTTTGCTTATGCCGGCAGACAAACCTTTTAAGACCAAAGAACTTTCAAGTCAAATCAATTCTGCAAGACTTTCATTTGCCGGACCTGAGGACATGGAAAAACTGCTTGACATTACTCCCGGCTCCGTATCGGTACTTGGACTTATGAATGATAAAGATGATGAGGTTACTTTACTTATAGATAAAGACTTGTTAAAAGATGAGTATATAGGTTGCCACCCCTGTATAAATACTTCAAGTCTTAAGATTAAGTCTAAGGATATTTTGGATAAGTTTCTTCACCATCTTAAGATAAGACCGGAGTATGTAAATTTGGTGGGTAAGGATTAAGGTATCTGTATAAAAGTACCTTGTGCTTTATATAGTAAAAGGGCTGTTGCAAAACAAGAATTGTATACAAGCTATAATGGAATTTTAACCAAATGAGATTATATAGCTTGTAACAAATCTTAAAATGCAGCAGCCCTTTTTACAGTCAGTAAGATGAGGCATAGTTTTAACTTGGCTCTTTTTTTACCTCAACCTTTCCGTCTTTTACTATTATGGCTTCTTCGTTGTTTATCGGCAGAAGTTTTAGCTTATCTTTGTATACTTTTAGTATCTCTTTCGTGCTTTCTATAAAGGGGTATTCTTTATTATGCGGGAGTGTATAGAAGTCTACAAGAGCAAGTCCGCTATAGTCTTTTAATTCTTTTGCGACTGTTTTATCATCCATTATATGATTGTATTCTATGTCAGGCGCACTTATTATTGCTCCTGCCGACTCTCCCATATATAACATTCCTTTTGATACCCTCTGCCTGATAAGCTCACAAAGTTCCTTCTTTTTAAGTTCCTGTAAGAGGTAGAAGGTATTGCCGCCTGATATATAAAGACACTCACATACCTCAAGTATATCTATTATTTCAGCGTATTCTCTTTTTGATATGTCCAGGATATTTAGGCTGTATCCCAGATCTCTGAATGTATCTATTGCCTCATCAACATATTTTGTATAACTTTCGACATTGGAAGCAGTAGGTACGAACACTATTTCTTTTACTTTTAAGTCTGATAAAAAATCTTCTGCAAGCTTTTTAGTTCCTGCCAAATATGATGTTAAAAACAGTTCCATATTCCCTCCTTGTATATGCGATATCGGTAAATATCAGTATATAATCCTTATTAATGCTTTATTAATATATTCAAATTTCACACACTCACAATCGTGTCAGTGTATTAAAAAATCAATACTTCAGCTAACAAAATGATGATTTTGCAAACTATACATCAGTTTATCCGATCTTTGTATCAGCAACTTATTTTTATAATCTGCACAAAACTCTTTCCTTAGTCTCTATAGCTTTTTCCACCAGTTTATCTATATCTTCAAGAGCTTTTTCCGACTCTTTTATATCCTCTAATTTGGGCTTGGTTACCGGATGTTTTGCCACGAATATAGTACAGCAGTCCTCGTAAGGCTCTATCGAAGTCTCATAAGTGCCTATTTGCTGCGAAAGTTCTACTATATCCTGCTTATCAAAGCCTATAAGCGGTCTAAATACCGGCAGGGTGCAGACTTCATTGGTTACAAGTAAAGACTCTATGGTCTGGCTTGCCACCTGTCCTATGCTTTCTCCGGTTATCAAAGCCTTATCATCATGCTCTTTTGCTATGATTTGGGCTATCTTCATCATGTATCTTCTCATGATTATGGTAAGTTCATCATGTGGGCATTTATCGTAAATATAAAGCTGTATATCAGTAAAATTGATTATATGCAGGTTAATATCTCCGGTATACCTTGATACTAATTTGGCTAGGGTTATAACCTTTTCCTTGGCTCTTTCCGATGTATATGGCGGAGCGTGGAAGTATACCGCCTCCAGTCTTACGCCTCGTTTTGCGATCATATATCCGGCTACGGGAGAGTCTATTCCTCCGGATAGTAAAAGCATGGCTCTGCCGTTAGTACCTACCGGCATACCTCCAAGACCTTTTATGCTGCTTGAGTATATATTTACATGGTTTCTTATTTCCACCTTTATATAAACTTCCGGATTTCTTACATCCACCTTCATTTGAGGATAGGTATTAAGTATATGCTCTCCAAGTGCCGCATTGATGGTCTCGGAAGTGCCGGGGTAGGACTTGTCAGCCCTTTTTGTATCCACCTTAAATGTTATATTCTTATCCTTGTATACCTTGTCTACAAAGGCTGCCACCGCATTTTTAAGGTTTTCAAAGTCCTTGTCATGCACTCTTACCATAGGGCAGATAGCCACTATTCCAAATACATGGCTTAGAGCTTCTATAACTTCATCTTCATCGTAATTACCTTGGCAGTCTACATATATTCTTCCTATTTCTTTGGATACGCTGAAATCTCCCTCAACAGTTCTTAAAGCCCACTTTATTTGCTTTATTAAAGCGTCTTCAAACACATACCTGTTCTTTTTCTTGGTACCTATCTCTCCGTATTTGATTAAAAATGATTCATATTTCATTTGCAAATGTCCTTAAATCTAAATTTTACTTATATCTTCTAAGTTGGGGTATCAATTCTTTTAGATTGGCTAAGAAGAAGTCCAACTCTTCTTTGTTATTATACTTGGAAAATGAAACTCTTACAGTAGAACTTAAGAACTCTTCTTTAAGCCCTATTCCCTTTAATGTGCCTGAAAGTCCGGGGTGGTTGGAGGAGCAGGCTGAGCCGCTTGCTATATATATTCCTCTTTCTTCCATAGAGTGTAATAAAACTTCCGCCCTGACTCCGCTTATGGAAATACTCAGTACATGGGGGGCAAATTTTACTCCCTTCTCGGAGTTAAGCTTTATGCCCTCATCATTAAGCTTTGTAATTTCATCTATAAGATAGTCTCTTAAACCGTAGATATACCCTACTTCTTTATCAAAGTCCTCGTAAGCTTCCTTTGCAGCCTCACCAAGTCCTGCTATACCGGGGATATTGAGTGTGCCGCTTCTAAGCCCTCTTTGCTGACCGCCACCGTATATTATAGGCTTAATATTGACCCTTTCATCTATATACAAAAAACCCGATCCTTTAGGACCGTGGAGCTTGTGGGCGCTCACACTAAGAAGGTCTATGCCTTCTTTTTTGGGAAATATCTTAAACTTCCCGTAGGCTTGTATTGCATCCGTATGCATATATATGTCTTTATTGTAGCCATGTACTATATCGGCTATTGCCTTTATATCCTGAACCGCACCTATTTCATTATTAACATACATCACAGACACTAATATGGTGTCTGCTCTAAGCAAGGATTTTAATTCTTCAAGTGAGATCTGACCCTTTTCATCTACCTTGAGTATACTGTATTCAAAACCCAAATCCGCCAAATGTACCAAAACCTGATGTACTGCGGAATGTTCTATGGCAGTACTTATAATATGCTTTCCATACCTTTGCCTTGCCATGGCGGCACCTATAAGTGCCATATTGTTGGACTCCGTTCCTCCTGAGGTAAATACCAGCTCTTTTTCAGATACCTTCATAGTTTTGGCTATTTTTGCTGCCGCCTCTTTTAGGTACTTTTCAGCCTCCATTCCCTTAAGGTGCTTGGCTGACGGATTGGCATAATCCTCATCCATAGCTTTATTCATCAGCTCTATTACAGGCTTTGACACCCTCGTAGACGCTGCATTATCCAAATAAACCTGCATTTTGTTACTCTTCTTTCTATATTGATCCTATATTCATTTTTAATAATTAAAACCTTAAACTTCCCCTACATAAAATTGACTTAGCACATCGGCACCGCAATATTTTTCCGGATGGGTATATCAAAAATATAGCTACATCACACGCTATGCTACTACAATGTATTATTGATATTTAATTAATATCTGTAATAGTATACTAAATCTCAAATTTCTTTATTATTTATCTGCTGCAATCTATTAACAAAGTTGTAATAAGACTAAATATCAACGATACTATACACTAGCAGTTTTGATATGTGCAATCAGGCAAATACATAAGTTGTCTGCTATGCTTATTTAAAAAACAATGTTACTTAATCAAGCTGTATCATAAAATTGGACAGAACCGCAAAACCTGCGGTTTCTGTCCTAAGTATACGGCTCCCAAGCGAAATTATTTCAAAGCCGGCTTCTTTGGCAGCTTCTATCTCTTGTTCCTCAAAACCGCCCTCCGGTCCTATGCATACAGCTATACTTTTATATTGTTTTGCACTTGCAAATGCCTCTCTTGCACTTTCAGTACCTCTTGCCTCTTCATAAGCCAGATAAGCCTTATCACAGTAGGCTATATCCTTTAACATTTGTTTGAAACTTATAGGAGCTTTAACCTCGGGTATTATACTTCTTTTTGACTGCTTGGCTGCACTTTCTGAAATCTTTTGCCACCTTTTTGTCTTATTAGCCCCTGACTTTTCATCCAACTTTACTATAACTCTTTTACTTGTAAAAGGCACTATGGAGTGTACTCCAAGTTCAACCGCCTTTTGTATGATAAGTTCCATCTTATCGGATTTGGGAAGTGCCTGATAAAGTACCAGTCTGACCTTAAGTTCTCTTGCCGCTTCATTTTCACTTTTTACCAAAAGCTCGACCTTATCATCATCTATACTTTTTATGGCACACAGATAGTCCCAATCCTCTCCGGTGCTGATTAAAAGCTCCTCGCCTGTCCTCATACGAAGAACATTGGCTATGTGATGTCTATCTTTCCCTCTTATATAGGCAATACCGCCCTTTATATCCTCAGGGCTTATAAAAAAATGCTGCATTACTTTCTCCTTGCACAGACACTGAGCCATTCACCGTCATGTACTATATCTATAATTTCAAGTTCCGGGTTCGCCTTTATACTGTCAACCACTTCTTTCTCCTTAGTATCTATGATACCGGAACTTATAAATATGCCCCCTCTTTTAAGATACCTTGCCGCTTCCGCCTGTAAGCGTATTATTACCGGAGCAAGTATATTGGCAACTAAGATATCATAGCAGTTAAAACCTGCTTCCTTTTGCACCGCCTCATCTTCCAGTATATCTCCGCCGATAAGCTTATAAGCGGACTTTTCTATCTTATTTATAAACATATTTGACTTTACTGTAGGCAGGGCATACTCATCTATCTCGGTAGCAACTACCTTGGAAGCTCCAAGCTTTAATGCGGCAATACTTAAGATACCGCTTCCGGTTCCCACATCAAGTATTTTTAACTCCTTCTTGCCCTCTTCTAAAAACTTGGAAATATATTTGTTAAGCCCTCTTATGCACAGCCTTGTTGTTTCATGTGAACCTGTACCGAAGGCTGTGCCGGGGTCTATGTCTATGCTTATCTTATAATCTTTAAAATCCTTAGCTTCTTCCCAAGTAGGCTTTATAAGTATATCATCAAGCATAAAAGGCTTAAAAAACTCCTTCCAATTGTTGATCCAATCCTTATCCTCGGTCTCACTTTTTATGATTTCACAGCTTCCAAGCTCAAGGTTTTTACTTAAATCAGCCAAAAGTTCCTTCACATTTGCAAGAACTTCTTGGGATTTATCCTGTTCAAGGTAGAAGCTTATTTTTGCACTGCCGTCATCCTTGGGCAAATCGGGTAATATATCTATAAACATCCCCTTGGTATCCTCTTCACTTAAGGGGATATTGTCTTCAACTTCTATTCCCTCTATGCTGGCTTCAGGCAGGCAGGCGGACAATATATCGACTGCATCGGTTCTTGTTATCAAAGTATATTTATCCCACTTCATAAATAAGCTCCTTTCCATATGTTAAACTAAAAAATAAGCCATCAAACCGCTGCCCGGTACATCGTTCATAAAATATGTATATCAAAAATGATGAATATTTTTCCAAGTGTATATCAAAAAATGTAGGCGTAGTCAAGCTACGCTGAGGATTTTTGATATATGCAATCAGGAAAAAAAGCAAGTTATTCGGTATACTTATTTAAGAAACGATGCACCGGACCTTTTGATATTTAAACTAATATGTTGGGTATTTTATCACTTTGCAAGATATACAAAGTGCCAATCAGTTTAAATATCATTGGGTCAGTACACCAAGTACTTTAGGTAGATCCTATTCTTTTATAAGTTTTATGTAATTCTTCTTTCCCCTTCTAAGCAGCTTAGGCTCGTTAAAATCATCCTCACTGTAGCAAAGCTTTATATCACTTATCTGCTCCGAGTCTACAGATACTCCGCCCTGCTCGACATTTCTTCTCGCTTCTGAGCGGCTCTTTGCAAGCCCTGATTTTACCAACAGATCCAGTATATCTACCTTGCCCTCGCTAAAGTCTTCTTTTTTAAGGCTGTAACTTGGAACATTGTCAAGATTTCCGGCACCGGCAAAAAGTGCCTTGCTTGCCTGCTTTGCCTGCTCTGCATCTTCTTCGCTGTGCACAAGCTTGGTAAGCTCATAAGCAAGTATTTCCTTAGCTTCGTTTAACTTAGCCCCCTCCCAGTCCGACATCTGCTCAATTTCTTCTATAGGAAGGAAGGTAAGCATGCGAATACACTTAAGTACATCGGCATCGGCTACATTTCTCCAGTACTGATAAAAATCAAAGGGTGAGGTCTTGTTAGGGTCAAGCCATACCGCTCCGCCTACGGTCTTACCCATCTTTTTACCCTCTGAATTAAGCAAGAGGGTAATAGTCATGGCATGGGCATCCTTGGAAAGCTTACGCCTGATAAGCTCCGTACCTCCAAGCATATTTGACCACTGGTCATCACCGCCGAACTGCATATTGCAGCCGTACTTTTGATATAACATATAAAAGTCATAGCTTTGCAGTATCATGTAGTTAAACTCAAGGAAGGAAAGCCCCTTTTCCATACGCTGCTTATAACACTCGGCTCTAAGCATATTATTAACTGAAAAATGCGGTCCAACCTCACGAATAAACTCCATATAATTAAGATCTCTTAGCCAGTCGGCATTATTTACCATAATAGCCTTACCCTCGCCGAAGTCTATAAACTTGCTCATCTGTGCTTTAAAAGCTTCGCAGTTTTTATCTATGGTTTCTATGCTCATTACATTTCTAAGGTCGGTTCTTCCTGACGGGTCTCCTATCATACCGGTTCCGCCACCTACTAAGGCTATAGGTTTATTCCCTGCCATCTGTAACCTCTTCATAAGACAAAGTGCCATAAAATGCCCTACATGGAGGCTGTCTGCCGTAGGGTCAAAGCCTATGTAAAATGTAGCCTTCCCTTCGTTGATCATCTTGCTTATTTCTTCTTCATTGGTTGTCTGTGCTATAAGCCCTCTGGCTTTAAGCTCCTCAAAACAATTCATGTTAAGTTCTCCTCATAAAAGTTAGTTTTCATTGCTTGTTGTATCGGCATTGTCTGCTATATCAGCATTATCTACTTTATCAGCATTATCCGCTGTACCAACATCCTTCACGGCATTAGCTGCATCAGAATCATCTGCTGCGCCGACATTACCTGCTTCATCAGCATTAGCCGATGTATCAGTATTGTCTGCTACTTCCGCATTCTCTACAGCATCATCTTTACTCTTATTACTTGCTTCACTACCTTCACCCTTTACTTCCTGTTTTTTTCTTCTCATTTCATTATATACCGCCAAGCCGATAAGTAAAAGCCCTGCCGCAAATAAATAGGCAAACCATGAAACCCTTGTCCAGAATGTCCTTGACATAAATACGGCAATAGTTATAGCAAATGAGAAAGCTATCAAAAATTCCTTTCTATGCTTTCTGATACTGGTGTATACAAGCAATATTAATGCAAATACAAGTACTATGATTGAATCCTCAAGAAGCCCTCCCTGTACGGCTGCCCAGGTAAGCATCAAAAGCACTGCCGCCCTTGCCGAAACATTAATAATTCTGTACTCTTTATTATTTACCATGCCCTTAAGTGATAAGGGGATTAAAAGCAATGAAAATGCCTTCAGCTCAAAGTCATATACACTTGGTACCGCTACGAAATCCTGTACCCATATAAATACAACAAAACATACTGTAGAAGCTATTTGAGACAGCAGTTTTAATTTTTTCACTGTAATATATTGTAACAAATACAAAGCCAGCAAAAGTATGTATACGGCTCTGATATAATCGGGTTTATATATAACTGTACTTAAAGCAAGTAATATAGCCACTATATGCAGACCCCAGGTAATACTCCACCAATCACATGATGCAACACCGAAATTCTCTTCTTTTATTATCGGTGTTTTATATCTTAATACAGCAATGCTTATCAAGCTAAGTATTATAACTATTGCAATTGTCAGGTACTCTCTTTGCACATTCATTTCCAATATACATTTTGTCATGAATAAAAGCCAAAAAACAGAAGAATTTATCAACATATTATAGTATCTTTTTTCTATATAGGCTTTTATATTATACAACGTGCAGAGTATCGTTATAAGTATTAAATACATCAATACTTCACCAAAACTTATCGGAAAAATCTCAAAGCTGCAAGTCGACATAAGAAACACCCCAAAAATAAGTGAAAGTGTATCTGTCCCGTTGGCTAAGCCTTCTTCCTTAAATACATACCTGTATAAGGCGGAGATTGCAAGCGTTGTTATAGCAAGTATTGCCTGTATTACAACACCATCCAGTTCGGCAAAATACAAACTTATAAAAAGACCTAAAAGTAAATCTGTCAGCATAGCTGCATGATAACTTGCAGTCTTCTTTTCTTTTAAAACAGCAAGATACAAAAGCAAATATATACCCGACAGCACAAAATACGGTGCCGGAACAGTCATATTAAATAAATGTCCCATGCTGTATATAAAAGCAAATATATGAACCCAAAAGACAAGAGCTATATCAAAATTTCTTTTACGCATAAGTTTATATGCAAAGGCAAGTATGAAATATGTAAATAAAGCCCATTCAAAAGATATATTAAAGCCGGAGTATATATTTACATAACCTACTAAAATATACACAAGTGCTGCCCACAATCCCGGTATTAAAACTGCAAATACTGGATTTTCTTTAGACAGTACATAGTATACAAAAATACCGAGCAATATGCAAATTATAGTATACAGATCGGATACATCGTATATCAAACTATATCCGCTGCAATGATCCACAAATACAAATGCTGTAAAAAAGCTCAAATTAACCACGCCTACAAGCCACGCATGATAATCCATCTTAAGTCCGGATCTGAATATAACAATAATTGAGAATATCATTACATTTATAAGTGAATATAAAGCATAGGAACTTACTTTCAAGTAGGCAAGGGCATAGTTAAGCAAGAACATAAATGCCAGGCTGTTAAGTAAGGATATTCTTGCCTTCCTGTACTTTATGTCATTGATTAAGATATAGATCCACACAAGAGCTAAGGATAAAAGTGAGGCAAACTCCGTCCCTCCATTCTCAACTACATAATAGTAACAAACACTTAATATTATTGCCACACAGCTTATAGCAGAGGCTATATTGGCATAAGTTCTGGTATTTTGCCTAAAAGTACCTATCATATTTACCGAAGTAAATATACTGAGCAACATACAAAGCATATAAAGAATTGAATGTTCAAAGTTACCGTAGGCTATTCTGTACACGGCAAGTGCCAGGAACACAACAAAACCTGCACTGTTGATTTTATTTTCTCTTTTATCTCCAAGGTAAAGATGAACTATTGATAAAACTATGGTAACTATACCTTGATGCAAATCTCTTCTAAAGAAAAACATTACCATAATACTGACTGCCAGAAGATTGGTTTGTGCAAATGCCGATATATCTGTTTTAAGCTCCTTGGATATCAAATCAGTTTTACTTTTCTCTATATACAAATCCGCTATAACACAGAGCACGGCATACACGGCAAGATAGGTTATTGTAAATGCAAGCGGCATATTAAATGCCATTACTAAAAAGCATATACATACACTTATTCCGTATAAGCATATATCTGTATACCATCTTCTGTTAAATTTCTTTAATGCAAGCAGGAGTGAGATCTCCGTAAAAAGTGCAGCCACGAAAAATGTTAAATATCTGGTAGTCTCCGAAAGACTTAAATATCTTCCCAGGATTTTAAAGTAAGCTATGGCTATAACCGCCATAAACAAAAGAAAGCTTGCAAGTATATACAGCGATCTGCTTATAAAGGACAGCTTAAACTTTTTTTCTGCAAAAAAGCTCAGGGCATAGACTGAAAGCACAGCAAAAAGTATACATAAGAGCTTTGTAAATCCGGACATGGCATGCCAATTAGTAGTGGCAAATATTATTCCTGCTAAAAGCACAAAAACCACACCAAGCGTCATAAGCAGTATGTTATAAAAATTCTTATCCGGCATCCTGAACTTGATTTTAGGTTTTGAAATATCAGGCTTCACAACATCAGGCTTTATGGTTGTCGGCTCTGTGTCTTTTAATTTTTCACTATCTTTATACAGCTCATTATTGCTGACGTCTGTAACCTCGGCACTTGCTTTTTCCAAATCTTTATCTGTGCCTGATTCTTTAGAAACGGTATTAAGCTCATCGTCCCTTTTCAAGAAAGTGCTACCTTCCTTAGAAGAGTAATCCGGTTGCTTTTGCAAATCCACTTTTGCAGTTGCCCTCTCCTCTTCAACTTCCTCCTTGGACTTTGCTTCTTTTTCTTTCCTATCAGCCGCTTCTTTCTTTTTTCTTTTTTTCTCCTCCATTATCTTTTCTTCAAGAGCTCTTTTATACATTTGTGCTTTATTATTACTATCAATTGCAAATACAATTGCCACACAAAGAACGCAAAATATCGTAAATCCAAACATAATTCCATTCTCCTTATATGTTTATGGTAACTGTTTTATTATAACGTTTTAGTCCTCCATGTAAGAACTTTTATTAAGATATGCTGCTAACTGTTAAATACAATTAATTAAAATAACACATTTCTACTGTTACGTACCTTCCTCCCTACTAAAAGACTTCTCTTTTTCATCTATTTTTTCCTTCTGTTTATAGGATTTCGGATTAGCCGTCTCTTCATATATTTCCCTGTTATTTCGAAGTCTGTCTATACTTATCTTATCTACTACAAAAACAAATATGATACAAATAACAGTAGGAATAATAAATATACCTAAAATCCATAGTATAGCATTTATAAAAAATATAAAAAGTCCTACTCCGTTAGGTCCGATTATAAATGAATCTTCCACTGATAAGCCCTCCATTAGAAAAATATGATAATAGTTACTATTTTAAATTTGAAGTTTTTTTCCCCGTTTTTAATTTTTTTTTGTGATATTTATATATATTATTTGTATATATTGATTAATTATAGCATAGAACATCAATTTTTACTATTTTTACTTGCTTTATAAATGCAGCTTTGTAAAAATAGTATAAGTAGCTTTTTACATGATTTTTTGATTGAATTTTTATGACTTGCAAAGTGTTATTTATTGTGCTAAATTAAATTGCAGATAACCTGATACAAAATATCCATTTCCAATTTTGTATCTTAACAATATACTTGTCAGCGATGTGATTTATTAATTACATATTTTGCTTTGACAATACATTTAATATATTATAGAAAGGATTTTTATTATGAGCAGAGAAAATACAAAGAAGATTTTAAACCAGACATTAGCAGATTTAAGTCAGTTTGCAGCAATTATACATCAGGTACATTGGTATGTTCGTGGAGAGCGTTTCTACGGAGTGCATGAGCTTATGGACAAGTTCCTTGACGAGGCTAATGAGGCAGTTGACGAGGTAGCGGAAAGACTTATTATTATAGGAGGTGCTCCTTATTCAAGTCTTAAGGAATTTGCAGAAAACAGCAAACTTGAAGCTACAAAGGGCGATTACTCAGTATCAATAGAGTCTCACATTAAGACACTTATATCAGGCTACAAGTATTTAGCTAAGCTTTACAGAGAGGGTATTGAGGTGAGTGATAAGGAAGGCGACGCTGTTACAGCCGATCTTTTCACAGGTTTATTAAAGGATACTGAAAAAACACTTTGGATGCTTAGTGCTACACTTAACAAAGCTCCCGAGCTTGAGTAATTCAATCTATAACATCTAACCTTACAGTTTGTGTAGGGCATTCATCTTTGTCAAAAAACTTAAAATATTTCAATCTTACTTATAAATCAGATGAAGATGAATGCCGGCAGTAGACTGATAAATATACAGGTAATATATACTGTCCGAACTGTAACTTTTTAACAGCATTTATAAAAGAAGGAAAATTAAATATGTTTGAACAAATCAAATTACCTTATGCATTTGATGCATTGGAGCCGCATTTTGACGCTCTTACTATGGAAACACATTATTCTAAGCACCATGCAGCCTATACCAACAATCTTAATACCTTGGCTCAGGCGGCAGGTATTGACTCCAAGCCTATAGAGGTTATACTTGCACACTGGAAGCGTAAGGGTGAGGGTAAGGCTGATGCTCAAGGCATACGTAATAACGGCGGCGGTTACTTTAACCACAATCTTTTCTTTGCACATCTTGCAAAGGACGGTGCTCATGAACCTTCAGGAGAACTTGCAGACAAGATCAATGCTACCTTCGGCAGCGTAGATGCTCTTAAGGAGCAGTTATCCAAGCTCGGTGCAGGTCAGTTCGGTTCAGGTTGGGCATGGTTAAGTACTGATATAGACGGTAATTTAAGTGTATCTTCAAGTCCTAATCAGGATAACCCTATACTTGAGAGCGAGGGCAAACTTTTCCCGATTCTCGGTATAGACGTATGGGAGCACGCTTATTACTTGAAGTATAAGAATTTAAGAGCTGATTATATCAAAGCTTTCTTTGAAGTAGTTGATTGGAATAAGGTTGCCGAGAATTATGTGGCAGCTAAGGAGACACTGGCTAAGCTTGCTAAGTAATTATTATTTATAGTTAGAAACAGTGGGATATTCTGAATTTTTCAGAGTATCCTTTTTTATTTCAACACGTCTTTCACCTATACTCCAATATATCACCCGGCTGACAATTTAATTCTTTACATATATTAGCTAATGTTTCAAACCTTACACCCTTTGCTTTTCCTGTTTTTAATATTGATAAATTTGCTTCCGTTATACCAATCTTTTCTGCTAATTCTTTTGAAGTCATGCATCTGTCTTTTAAAATCTTATCTAAATTTACAACTATTTCACCCATAATGCTCTAAATTATACTTTCTGAATCATCTTTCAATTTTTTTCCATTTTTAAATAATATTATTGAAATAAATGCTATTATTCCAAAAAATATATTAAACAAATAATCCTTTACCGATAAATCATATATCATACTAACATCAGTAATATGCAGATAATTAAAACTAACTTGAGCTAAAAACTTACACAGTATCAGAATGATAATCGAAATCAGTATTTCTTTGGCATATTTAGAATTATCTTTGGAAAAATATTCTTTATCCCTAAAATTCTTCAATATTTTTTGAAAACTTGTAACAGAAATAATTATGCAAATTGTTATAAATACATAATGATAGCGAACTTTTGCATCTTTAGGAAGCTCTTTTAAAAAATCTTTATAATTTTTTTCATCTATATTTTCTGTACTCATACCTATTAAGTTAGAAATATAATCCAGTACCTTCTGATCTTGAGTTTCTAAAACTTTTTCATTATTCGCATTATAGATTTCAATGATATCCTTTCTACCTTTTTCACTGTTGTCTACATCAGAATCACAACCAGATAAAACAAATAAACTCAATACAATTATAATAACAAATAAACTTACTCTCTTATACATCTTTGTTCCTCCTATACAGATTATCGTTTCACAATAATTTATATTATTATTGTAAAACGATAATTTAAGTTTGTCAATGATTTATATACTTCAATTTACATCTATTTTCTTATGATGTAACAATTCAGATATATATCGGCTTATACCGACATTTATCTTTGTCTAATTTATAAATAAGAGAGTATTACAGCCTGTCGGAATTGGTCGAATCTTTGAAAAAGGCTGCGAGTAAGATTAAACAGCAAGATTCTTTCGCACTACTAGTGTAGTGTATCATTGATATTTAATTAATGTCATCCATATGAGAGTAGAGCTTAATTCTCTTTGACTATATATGTTACAATCTGTTGACAAAGTGGTAATAAAGCCGGATATCAGCGATACGCTACACTAGCCTAATATCACATCGCATATCTTCTCAACTACTGACAAATCCAAATCATTATACAGAGGCAGGCAAAGCACTCTTTCAGACACATGATCCGCTACCGGCGTATCCTTCTTATATCTTCCCTTATGGCAGCTAAAATCGGATGTCAGCGGGTAAAAGTACTTTCTTGGAATTATATGCTCCTTAGCCAGTCTATTAATCACCTCATCTTTGCTATACTTATACTCCTCTGTAAATACTACAGGATAATAAGCATAATTTCTTTTCAAATCGTCAATATCGGGAAAGAGCCTTATACCCTTTATCCCCTTTAATCTTTGATCATATGCCTCAGAGCGAAGTTTCCTCTCCTTTATGCCTTCTTCTATATGCATAAGGTTACACAGTCCCATGGCGGCATGAAGTTCACTTAATTTTGCATTAGTTCCCACATAAAAAGCCTCCGACCCTCCCGGATAAATTCCGAAATCCCTTATTCTTTTTAATTTATCCATATATCCGGAATCCGAGTATACTAAGGCTCCACCCTCTACTGTATGAAAAACCTTGGTTGCATGAAAAGAAAACATAGATATATCGCCATAGGAAGCAAGCTCTTTACCTCTATATTTGCAGGCAAAACAATGTGCGGCATCATAGATGACTTTGAGCTTATGTTTTTTTGCTATTTTCTCTATAGCATCTACCGCACAGGGTATACCGTATACATGAACTGCAAGTATTGCAGAGGTTTTATCCGTTATAAGACTTTCTATTTTTTCAGGGTCTATAGTCCATCTATCTTTATCAATATCACAAAAAACCGGTGTAAGCCCCTGCCTTACTATAGCATTGGTTGATGATATAAAGGTAAACGGAGTAGTTATAACTTCACCTCTAAGTTCCATAGCCTCTATAGCTGTCTCCAAAGCAAGGTGACCGTTGGCATAAAGTTCTACATTCTCAATCTCCAAAAAATCTTTCAGTTTTTGTGCTAAAAGTTCATGCTTTTCGCCGAAGTTGGTAAGCCATCTGCTCTCCCATATTTCCTTTAACTGCTCTATATATTCCTCAAGAGGGGGCAGTGAAGATCTTGTTACGAGGATATCTTTCATAAATAAAATCCTTTCGCTTGTAATAAGGGCTGTTGCAAAGTAGAGATTATGTACAAGATGTAGCGGCATTTCATCAGAATGCCCTTATATAGCTTGTGTAAAAATCTTAAAATGCAACAGCCCCTTATAAATTATAGCAATTATTTGTTACGGTTTTACCTTCTTATCTTCCACAGCTGCGGTGTGAATATAAGAAGCATAGGGTAAAGTTCCAGTCTTCCTGCCAGCATACAAAAAGCAAGAACCAACTTACATACAGGGTTAAATACAGCAAAGCTTCCCATAGGTCCTACCTCTCCAAGCCCCGGTCCTATATTGTTAAGTGTTGCGGTTACCGCAGTAAAATTAGTTATCATATCTTTGTTATCAAAAGCAAGTACTATCATTGACAGTACAAATATAAGTATATAAGTAAGCATAAATATAGCCACACTCCTGGTAAGGCTGTGCTCCAAGGGCTTTTGGTCAAGTCTTATAAGCTTTACGCTCTTAGGATGTATATATGAATATATCTCCTGCTTTACCATTTTAAAAATTATAATAATTCTTGATACCTTGATACCGCCTCCGGTACTTCCAGCACAGGCTCCCACAAACATAATAAGTACCATTATGGTTTTTGAAAGCTGAGGCCACAGGTCAAAATTCACGGTTGAGTAACCCGTAGTTGTAATAACGGAGCCTACCTGAAAGGCTGCATGATGTATAGCCATCAATATATTTTCATAATAGCCCCTTGTATTTATGGCAATAACTGTTATGCAGGCAAATATAATTATAAAATACCATGCAACCTCTTCCATCTTAAATATAGCCTTTTTATTCTTTCCGATAAGACAGTAGTAGGCATTAAAGTTGACTCCAAAGAGTATCATAAATATAGTGGTTATAAGCTGTATGGTTGTAGAGTAGGAAGCCATACTGTCATTCTTTATACCGAAGCCTCCTGTACCTGCCGAACCGAAAGAAATAGTCAAGGCATCAAAAAGCGGCATCTTAGCCAGGAAAAGCAGCACTATTTGAATCAGTGTCATAACTATATATATCATATATAAAATTTTAGCCGTATCCCTTATTTTAGGCACCAGCTTACCGACTGAAGGTCCCGGGCTTTCCGCCTTAAGTATATGAAGACTGCTGTCCGTCATCGGAAGTATTGCTAAAATCAGCACAAATACTCCCATACCTCCTATCCAGTGTGTAAAACTTCTCCAAAACATACAGGACTTATTTAAAGCCTCAACATTTGTAAGTATACTTGCACCGGTTGTGGTAAAACCTGATATGGTCTCAAATAAAGCATCCACAAAGTTAGGTATATCATTGGATATTACAAACGGCAAGGCTCCGAATATACTCATAGCTATCCAACTGAGTGCTACCATAACAAAGCCCTCTTTAGCAAAAAACAAAGTATTCTTAGGCTTATTTCTTGACATAAAAAATCCCAGCGTGGCACAAACGGCTATACTTATTAAAAAGGCTGTCAAAGCTCTTATTTCCATATATATCAAAGCCACTACCACAGAGGGCAGCATAAATACAGCCTCAAGTTTAAGTACTACTCCGATAGTATGTCTTATCATAGCATGATTCATTGTCTTAGCCCTCTTTATGTCTTAAAATGTCTTTGATATTTCTTAAGTTGGTATCTCTTGTTACAACTATTATGCTGTCTCCCGCTTTTATTATCGTCTTTCCGTTACTTATAATGATCTTTCCCTTTCTGTTGACACAGGCTATAAGTATATTCGGCTTTAAATCAATATCTTCTATAGCCTTTCCTGCCATTGAAGAATTATCGGGAACTTTAAACTCAAGTGCCTCAGCCCTTTGGTCAACTATCTTATGAAGGGTGATCATATTGTTATCTTTACCGCTTTGTAAAGCCCTTACATACCTTAGTATGTATTCGGCAGTAATGAATTTCGGGTAAATAATGCTTCCCAGGTTGAATTTTTCAATTATATCATAAAAGTTTATTCGGTTGATTTTGGTAATAACCTTTGCCTTACTCCTGTTTTTGGCAAATAAGGACATGATTATATTACCCTCATCTATACCTGTAAGTGTAACAAATGCCTCACAATTTTCTATATCTTCTTCTATTAAAAGTTCCTGATTAGTCGCATCCGCATGTATTATAGTTGCCTTTGGAAGGAGTCTGCTAAGCTCCTCACACCTTGCCATATTTCTTTCTATGATCTTTACTTCTATGCCTACACTTATAAGCTGCGAAGCCAGGTGATAGGCAACTATACCTCCGCCAACAATTAAAGCATTCCTTACCTGGTTGGTTTCAAGACCTATACTCTTAAAAAATGCCCTTGAATTAGCCGGAGTTGCTACTATATTGATCTTATCCCCCGCCTTAAGCACAAAGTTTCCGTTGGGGATAACCAGATCATCCCCTCTTTCTACCGCACACATCAGAAAATCACTGCTGATCATTCTTCCGATTTCCGCCAAGCTTTTATCTACAAGCACACAACTTGCAGGCAGTTCAAACTCAAGTATTTCTATTCTTCCCTTTGAGAATGTCTCTATATTGATAGCTGAGGGGAATCTAAGTATTCTTGCCATCTCGGTAGCGGCTGCATGCTCCGGATTTATGATCATAGCAAGTCCCAGTTCTTCTCTGATAAAAGCTATCTCCTCATGATATATGGGATTACGCACTCTTGCTATGGTTGCACAGTCTCTTGACTTTTTAGCCATCATACAGCATAGAAGATTAAGTTCATCCGATTCGGTTACAGCTATGAGTACATCCGCATTTTCAATACCTGCTTCCGAAAGTACGGAGTAACTTGCTCCATGTCCCACTACTCCAAGTACATCAAGGCTTCCTGATATGCTTTCCACCACTTCCGCATTCTTATCTATTACAACTATATCATGTTCTTCATCATTAAGCTGCTCTGCTATGCTCCTTCCGGTCTTACCGCAGCCGACTATAATAACTACCATTCTTTATCTCCTCAAAATTTACAGTACCTCTGTGGCAAGCTGTTGATATTGCAACCGATATTCTAAGTGTTTTTACTGCTTTACAACATCTACAAAACAACAAGCGGTTTCAATATCATTCAGTCGGCAACAGCAGGTACTGCTATTATATATAATACATTAAATTATTTTTTAATTCATATGGTGTACTTTGATATACATAAAAGTTAAGCCAATTCGCATACAAAGTGTTGGAAAAGTTTCTCCATGTCAAAATCGGTGTATTTGCAGGATTATTGTCCTCAAAATAATTTATAGGCACAGCCGGTGAAAGCCCCTTTGCCACATCTCTGTGATACTCGTTACTAAGGCTCATCCTGTCATACTCCGGATGACCTTGCACAAATATTTGCCTGCCTATTCTGTCAGTTACCAGCAATACACCGGCTTCTTTGGACTTGGCAAGTATTACAAGCTCCTCTTCCTTGGCTATGTCTTCTTCAAGTACCTCTGTGTATCTTGAATGCGGACAATTTACATAATCATCCATACTTCTTACCAGAGGAGTTTTTCTATGCAGTACTTGATGAGTATACACACCTGAAAGTTTTGACTTCCTTTCATGTTTTTGTATACCGTAATGATAATAAAGCCCTGCCTGTGCTCCCCAGCAAATATGCAGTGTCGAGGTCACATAAAGTTTTGACCACTCCATTATTTTACAAAGTTCATTCCAATATCCGACCTGCTCATAATCATATAATTCTATAGGTGCTCCAGTAATTATCATTCCGTCATATTGATTGTACTTTATATCCGAAAAATAAGTGTAGAACTTATTAAGGTGTGTCTGGCTGGTGTTCTTGCTTTTATGTGATTCTATCATTAAAAAAGTACAATCAACCTGCAAAGGTGTATTGGAAAGTGCTCTTAAAAGCTGTGTTTCCGTATCCTCTTTAAGCGGCATAAGATTTAATATAAGTATTTGCAAGGGTCTTATATCCTGTGTATTAGCCCTTTTTTCATCCATTACAAATATATTCTCAGCCTCAAGTACTGCCTTTGCCGGCAAATCATTTTGTATCCTTATAGGCATATTATTCCTCCAATAACTTTCTAAACTCAGCCTCTGTAATTATGCTTACTCCAAGTTCCTTGGCTTTTTTGTTTTTTGTAGAATTGGAGGTACTGTCATTATTTATAAGATAATCTGTGTTGGAGCTTATGCTTGCCCCCATCTTGGCACCTCTTGCTTCTATGATTTCCCTAAGTACCTTCCTGCTCATAAAACTTTCCACACTTCCGGTAACTACGAAGGTCTTGCCCTGTATCGGACTGTTTTTTATCTCTACCGGCCTATCCGTAAGTTTTACCTCTTCCAACAGCAGATCAACCTTTCTTAGATTTTCTTCATTGGCTAAGTATTCAATAATCAAGCCTGCTAAAATATTTCCTATTCCTTCCACTTCTTTTAATTCGTCAAGCTTTGCCACTTTGAATTTTTCAATATCATAATCGTAGTATTTGCTGAGAGTTTTGGCATTTGCCCGTCCTATACCCGGAATTCCAAGTGCATAGATAAACCTCGGCATGCTTGTATTTCTTGACTTTTCAAGTGACTGCATAAGTTTTTCATAGGATCTTAAGCCGAATCCTTCCATAGCCACTATTTCTTCTTTATATCTGTCCAGTTTATAAAGATCTGCCAATTTATCTATATAGCCCTTTGCAAGGAATTTTTCCAAGGTCATCTCTGAAAGGCCGTCTATATTAAGTGCATTTCTGCTTACTGCAAGTACGAAGTTTTTAAGCCTCTTAACCGGACAGTTGGGATTAGGACAGTATACCATCTTTACCTTATCTTCCTGCTTTATTACGGTTTTTTCCCTACACGCGGGGCATTCTTTTGGTGCTTTACAGGTTCCGCTTCTTGTAAGATTGTCCGCTATTTGCGGAATGATCATATTTGCCTTATATACGCTGACAGTATCACCTATTCCAAGCTCCAGACCCTCAAGTATACTGAGAGTATGCACACCTGCTCTGCTTACCGTGGTACCCTCAAGCTCCACCGGATCAAACAAAGCTATAGGATTGATAAGTCCGGTTCTTGAAGGACTCCACTCTATTCCTCTTAATGTAGTATTGGCAATCTCATCCTGCCATTTGAAGGCTATGGCGTTTCTTGGAAATTTCTCGGTACTTCCAAGACTTTTTCCATATTCTATATCATCAAAACTTAATACAAGCCCGTCTGAGGGCAGTTTATAATCAACTATTCTTTTTTCAAAATTCTCAACTTCTTTTGCCACACTGTTTTTATCAACTTCTGCATAGTCTACAACTTCAAAGCCCAAATTATGTAAAAATTCAAATCTTTGACTTAAGAAATCTCCCAAGTCTTTAGTACCGTTGTCCATAACATTAAATGCTACAAAACGCACATGCCTTTGCTTGGTAATTTTGGGATCCAGTTGCCTTACAGAACCTGAGCAAAGATTTCTGGGATTTTTATATTTTAACTCTACATCTTCTATCTGTGAGTTTATCTTTTCAAAATCAGGATAACTTATTACCGCCTCTCCTCTTATAACAAGTTCTTTTTTATAATCTATTTCTATAGGTACATTGGTAAAGGCGTAGGCATTGCCTGTTATAACCTCTCCGGTCACTCCGTTCCCCCTCGTGACTGCTGATACTAACTTTCCTTCATTGTACCTCAGTACTATAGTAAGTCCATCAAGTTTCCAGCTTAGCAAGGCTTTTTTATCACCAAGCCAACTTACCAAATCTTCTACACTCTTGGTCTTATCTAAAGAAAGCATGGGACTTGCATGGTTTTGTTTGGGTAAAAACTCTGCCACCTCGTAACCTACGGTTTGCGTGGGAGAGTTTGAGAGTATAAGCCCTGTTTTTTTCTCCAACTCTACAAGTTCGTCATATAGGGCATCGTACTCCATATTACTCATTATTTCCCTATCTTCTTTATAATAAGCCCTAGCCGCCTCATCCAGTTTTTCTATCAAAGACTGCATTCTTTTTCTTGTGTCCTGCATATCTATTCTCCTATCAACGAATCCAGAGTATCGAGCTCTGTCATACTTAATTTTCTATATTCCCCTGTTTTAAGCTTTCCTAATGTTATATTTACAATTCTTATCCGCCTTAAGCTAAGTACTTTAAAACCTAAGCTTTCACACATTCGCCTGATCTGCCGGTTTAAGCCTTGGGTAAGTATTATCTTAAAACTTTTTTCTGAAATTTTTTCTATATAACATTTTCTTGTTTTTACTTTAAGCTCTTTAATGTAAACTCCGGCGGACATAGCTTGTAAAAAGGCTTCATCTATGTTCTTATTGACCTCTACTATGTATTCTTTTTCATGATGTTTTTTTGCCTTCATCAAAGCATTGACTAAACTTCCGTCATTAGTCATAAGTAAAAGCCCCTCTGAGTCCTTATCAAGCCTTCCCACAGGGTATATTCTTAAGGGATAGTTTATAAAATCCACTATATTCTCAGCCCTGTCCTTATCGGAACTTGTGCATACTATTCCTCTTGGCTTGTTGACTGCAAGGACTATCCTCTGCTTTAATTTCAAGTCATCTATCTGACCTATATATGTTTTTTCGAAATATACCTTCTGTTTATCATAAAGCTCGCTACCCAGTCCTGCCACAGAATCATCTATATATATTTTACCGTTCTCTATATATTTATCAGCCTGCCGCCTTGAACAAAATCCTATACTCGACAGAAATTTATTTAATCTCATCGTTCCCTCTGTTAATTTTTCGGCATGATGCTTATTTGCCTAAAAACATTCTATACCAAGTTTATAATTATACTACCGCTCGGGCTTTTTTGCTAGTGTATCATTCGTAAAATAAGTATTCCAAAAACGCTGAATATTTGCCGGATTTTTACATCAAAACCTTTAACTTAGTGTGGCTACGCTAAAGGTTTTGATGTAGAAAATTAGGAAAAGAGTCAAGTTATTTACTGTGCTTATTACGCATGTATATTATATTACCTCTTCATCTTCAGGAATACGCTCACCCGGATATACGATTTTTTTCACCCATTCAGCCCTGATCTCCCAAATATTTCCCGTTACATTAAAAGGAGACCACTCATCTATCTCAAATGCCCTTACCCAGCTTTTCCTTATACGCTCTTCCTCCTCGGGAAACATACCCTTATATTTGCCTGCAAAAAAACTGAAACCGTCAGCCACCCCAAGCTCTTTAAGGTGTTTTGAATACTTTTTTGCATCTTCCGCATCTTTTGGTATGTAGATTCGGTTAAGTACATAATCCCACTTAAGATTATCAAAGTAGATTATCTTATCCTCCGGCACTTCAAGCACATAGACTACAGTGTTTTCAATAGGTCTTAAGCAACATTTCGTACTTATTGAACACCATATAGGAGCAGTAACATCTTCCGGCTTTTCAAGCCTTTTCTGAGCTTCTTTTGTAAACCAGTCATAACTGTCCAAAAAAAGATCGGCATCCGGACCGAAATGCAGCTGTACATAAATTCTTTCGTTAATTATCCTTCCTTTTTTCTCTAAGGAATTAAGTGTTTTATCATTTTGCCTTGTGTATAATCTTATCAGTTTTTCACCCATACTTCCTGCCTCCTTATTAATGTTAATTTATAAAAATACAAAGTAACAAGAAAAACAAAGTCTTAAAAAAGCCCGGTGTAGAAAAGAATTTTTACTGTTATCGGTGTTATGATCTAAGTACACTTAAGTATCCAACAGCTTAAATATCATTAACTCAAATTTCACAGACACCAAACGAGGTTCGTAACAAGGTGTGGGCAGTTTGAGTCATTAAGTTAAATACACCCGTTTATAAGTATTGTAAGTACTTTCCAAGCTAATTGCAACAGCTTAGAAAGTCTTTTTAACAGCCTGACAGTAGTGCAGAGTTTTTGAGCGCACTTATTTTACGAACTATACACTGCATCAGACCTGCCATCTGCATCAAAAAACTAAAAATGTTTAACTTTTATATGTTTTTTGCTATAATCCTTTTTATTGAAAATCAGTCCCTAATTTTATGGGACTCGAAGGAGTTAATGATGAAAGAGGATATTCTATATTTTGCTTCCGACTACATGGAAGCTATGTATCCGGACATATTACAGAAACTTGTCGAAACAAATATGCAAAAAAGTCTCGGATACGGTGATGATGCATTCAGCAAACTTGCCAAGGAGAAAATACGGCTTGCCTGTAACTGCAAGGATGCAGGTGTTTATTTTTTTATAGGAGGCACACAAACTAATGCGGTAGCTATTTCTGCCCTGCTCAAATCTTATGAGGGAGTTATCGCTGCAACAAGCGGGCATATCAACGTGCATGAAGCCGGTGCTATAGAGCTTAGAGGGCATAAGGTACTTACTTTAGCTGATAGTGAGGGTAAATTAAGTGCAGAGCAAATTAAATCCTGTGTTGATACATTTAATAATGACGGCAGCAAAACACATATGGTCTTTCCTCGCATGGTCTATATTTCCCAGCCTACAGAATACGGTACGCTTTATTCTATAGAGGAACTTACAAAAATCAGTGATGTCTGTAAACAGAACGATCTTTTATTATATGTAGACGGTGCAAGGCTTGCTTATGCACTTGCCTGTGAGAAAAATACGGTAAGTTTACAAGACCTTGCAGCACTTTGTGATGCATTTTACATAGGCGGTACCAAGTGCGGTGCTATGTTCGGTGAAGCACTGGTCGTTCCAAATAATGAGCTGCTGCCTAACTTTTTTACTGTCATGAAACAGGAAGGCTCGGTACTTGCCAAGGGAAGACTGCTTGGTATACAATTTGATACTCTTTTTACAAATGATTTATATTTGAAGATAGGTAACAATGCTCTTGTTTTAGCGGACAAAATCAAGACGGCTCTTGTAGATAACGGATATAAACTTTATCTTGACTCTCCTACCAATCAGATATTTACAATTATTGACAATTCAAAGCTTGAAAGTTTAGCACAAAGGGTATGTTTCAGTCTTTGGGAAAAATACGATGATACACATACCTTGATTCGTTTTGCTACGGATTGGGCAACTAAAGAAAGCGATGTTGATAAATTGATTGAGTTTATTAAAAATCTTGCTTAATAGGCTGTCAATGTGCTTTAAACATTAACGCTGTTGCAGTTAAGGTAGGGTATTCATTTTTGTCAAAACACTAAAAATTTTAACTTTTATTTATAATAGACGAAGATGAATACTTTATCATTTACCTAATTTATTTGTAATTATAGTTGTAATACTTACTATGGGAAATTTTTTTAATACAATAAACATTTGATTAGTTAGGACGATATATATGAAATATGTAAAACAATTTATGATTATTATTTGTATTTGCTTTGTCGGAGAATTTATAAAACAACTACTTCCTTTTCCGATTCCGGCAAGTATATACGGGCTTTTGATACTCCTTACTCTGCTTTGCCTTAAGGTTGTAAAGGTATCACAGGTCAAAGAGGTCTCAATTTTTCTTATAGAGGCTATGACACTTATGTTTATACCGCCTTCTATAGGAATTATGGTTTCTTGGGAAAGTATGAAAAGCGCCTTTGTACCCATATTATTGATAACTCTTGTGTCTACAGTTGTGATTATGGGTTCTACAGCAAGTATAGCTCAGTTCTTTATAAGAGCTTTTTCCAAGCAAAGCAAGGAGGAGCTTTTAAAATCGGAACTTGAGGATGAAGTGGAGGAATAGGAAATGTTTAATAATTCTGTATTTTTTTCGGTTTTACTTACGCTTATCGCTTTTGAGATAGGTACATGGATCAGAAATAAGACAAAGCTTGTCATAGCAAGCCCCCTGCTTTTGGCTACGGCAATAGTTATATCGGTGCTTCTTATTCTAAAGATAGATTACGATACCTACTCTTTGGGAGCGGCTTATATCAGTTATCTTTTGACACCTGCTACCGTCTGCCTTGCCGTTCCTTTGTATGAGAAACTGGAACTTCTTAAAAATAATTTATTAGCAGTTGTATTAAGCGTAAGTATAGGTATAGCTCTCGGACTTTTATCGATTTTTGGCTTAAGCCTTCTTTTTAAGCTTGAGTATGAGCACTATGCAACACTTTTACCAAAGTCCATCACCACTGCCATAGGTCTTGACCTTTCCAAAGAACTTGGCGGTATACCGAATATTACGGCGGCTGTTATAGCAATCACCGGTATCTTCGGAAACTTATGTGCCGGACTGGTAATGAAGCTTTTTAGAATTACGGATCCTATAGCACAGGGGCTTGGAATAGGTACAGCCGCCCATGCCATGGGTACAGTCAAGGCTATAGAAATGGGAAAAACCCAAGGGGCAATGAGTTCGCTTGCACTTGTGGTTGCAGGCATAGTAACAGTACTGCTTTCACCTGTATTTGCAAAGTTTCTCTAGGGTAGCTGTCAGTAATTAACTCGACTTTTTGAATGATATAAAACCAAGGGGCTGCTGCATTTTAAGATTTTTACACAAGATATAGGATGACACTTCGCCAAAATACCGCTATATCTTATGCATGACTTCTATTTTGCAACAGCCCCTTTATTTTATATTTTTATAGAAAAAATTATTAAAGTATGTATTTTACAAGCAAGATATTTATGCTATCTTACGGGTGGATCTATATTAAAAATCACCAAGACACAACTTTGAAAGCAAAGTACTTACGCTATCTTCCAAATGGATTTATATTAAAAATCACCAAAATATACCTTTGCAAGTAAGGTACTTATGCTATTTTCCGAGTGAATTTATATTGCATAAATACCTTTTAACTCTTTGCTTTTACCGTGTAAGCAAGTAATAGCATGGCACAAATCAAGGCAAGCATATATATAATAAATTGCACATTGTTTAAGCTAAGGAAGTTTAACCCTATAGCGGCTACTATAAATGAATTTGCATTAGAGCCGCCTCTTTGACTTGCACCATAAAAGAAAGGTAAGTTACTTCGCCTTTCAATTATGAAAAATAATAATGCTAAAGCTATAAAAGCTATTCCCAGTATATTAAACCATGGAAACGCAACTTCATATTCCTTTAGCAAATAAACTTTTCCTATCCTCATGATCACAGCAGCAATAAAAAAAGTTGACAGACCGAAAGTTAAGACTTTACTTAATTTATTATCGAACATCAGTAACACCCTCCTTATATTATTTTATAGTCATTATACCCCTCTAATCTTAAATTCCAGTGTTTTTTTTATTAAATTTGTATAAAATTTTGATGTTACTACTCACTTCTATTACAATATCACTTTTAAGCACAGCAGAAAGCATGGCAATGCCTTGTTCTGTAAAAGCGTAAGGATCTGACGATGAATGTTTCAAAGTTTTGAACCTGTCACAACCTGTGACCGATTAGTACTTACCTATATTTCCTTCCATCCTTTTTGACATACTTGATATCTTCAAATTGCCTTATCCCTTTTAAATTTGGCATATTTTCACTTTTTCAATATATATTTTAATGAAAATCAGTCTATATCACTTATATTTCTCTCTATCTTCCGCTACTAATAATAATCTTCCATCGTTATGATTATTATATGAATAAACATTACCCTTTTCCTCAAAGTTATAATTATCAGTCCAAAGCTCACACTGTGTCATAACAGTCTGAACGGCATCATCCATTCCTTCAGGCGGATATTTGTGTTTTTTCAAAAGCTTTTTTATGAGCATACGCATTTTAGCTCTTGCCGACTCACGTTTTTGCCAGTCAATAGTCTTATTCTTCCTTAGAGTATCCGCAAGTTCTTTCGTAATTGCAATCAACTCTTCATTTTCATAAAAATCTTTGATTGCTTGTGGCTTTGTTAATGCGTCATAGAAGGCAAGCTCATCAGCAGTAAGCCCAAGTTTGTCACCTTCTTTTTGATCCGCCGCAATTTGTTTTGCCAACTTTAACATTTCTTCTATAACTTCTTCATTGGTAAGCATACCGTTAAGATAAGCATTGATAGCACGCTGCATAATCTCACTGAACTTTTCGGATTTTACAATATTTGTTCTGCGATAAACCGAAACTTGCTCTGCAATCAATTTTTTCAACAGTTCGACTGCAAGGTTCTTCTCTTTCATATTTGCGACTTCCTGAAGGAATTTAGGATCAAACAAAGAAAACTCCTCTTTGATGTCGGAAAATAAATTTATTACACCATCACTTTTAATACTCTGTTTTAAAAGTTCATTTATTCTTGCATTCATTTCAGGTAAGGAAATCTTTTTACCAACACCGGTATTGGTAAGCCTTAAAACAAGAACTCGAACAGCCTCAAAGAACGCTGCTTCAAATCTATTATCTTCATCAACTAACGATGAACAAAGAGAAAGGGCTTGATGAAGCATAAGGGCTTCTTTTACAAAGGAA
>ERZ773035.643-NODE-643-length-27930-cov-8.353148_pt1 | contig 27930 bp, 26 predicted proteins | sample MGYA00511487_ERZ773035 | MGnify/ENA primary metagenome ERZ773035 (study PRJEB29015, sample SAMEA2737985) | human oral metagenome | biome: human oral; feature: human-associated habitat; material: dental | place: China | collected 2024 ...
AAGTACTTGGCCGGAAGCGGCCCGGGAGGATAGGAAGCTGCTGATAAAGGAAAAGACACTTACAAATGTAGGTGTCTTTTTTCATATGCCGGGGCTTCCTATTTGCATGCATAAATTTGAAAGGGAGTAGGACAAAGGTGTCCGGAAGAATCCGTGAGAGATGTCATCCGAGTCATAGATTCTTCACTCTGTTTCACGATTCCGCTTTCCTGCTTTCTTACAAAGCATTCTTGCGTCCATTCAGAATGACTGGGAATGGTAAAGCGTCATCCTGAACGAATGTGAAGGATCTATACCCGTGGTGAGGAAATCGGTAAAATGTCATTCAGAGCAAGAGCGAAGGAGGCTTTCTGATTACCTTTTGCTTCATAAGGTATTTATTGCGAACCGGTTTTATAAAAGAAATTCTGCCGGTAAGAATAGGGTTTGGGTGAGCCCTTTTATTCAAAAGAAAGGAAGTGAACCATTTTTAAGAGAGCGAAGCGACACTATAAAAGCGTTTGAAACGCCATACCTGGACGAAAGGAGCGGTAAGGTATGACGGAGGATAGAGGAAGTATTGAATACTAAATTTTAACTCAAATTTTTATGGACACTGGGGAATGCGATAAAACCTATATGTTTGCAAAAGAAGATAAATTTGGGATAAAATAAAGAAAAAAGGATACGGCCAGACAGTATCGCAATATCTTTTTATTTTTTACAGTTATCTGCCGTATAGGCAGCTTAGAAATATTGGCAGGTTGGGAGGAAAAATGCGAAATCGTTATCTGCCGTATAGGCAGCTTAGAAACCTTTTACTTAGCGGGTCTTCTTCTTTCTTTTGTTATCTGCCGTATAGGCAGCTTAGAAAGTAGTCGCAGTATATACCGCGGCTATAGAGTGGTTATCTGCCGTATAGGCAGCTTAGAAAGGAAAGCATAGTAAATGCAAAAGCCGCCCATTGTTATCTGCCGTATAGGCAGCTTAGAAATTCTGCGTGCATACGAGCAGGAATTAGAAGATGTTATCTGCCGTATAGGCAGCTTAGAAAACCATGTTGCATCGGAAATCTCACCATAAAGCGTTATCTGCCGTATAGGCAGCTTAGAAATCCTACCCGTTGCCCTTCTTATCGGTTTCGTTGTTATCTGCCGTATAGGCAGCTTAGAAATACAATCCCAAGACGGGCGGCATGGCCAAGTCGTTATCTGCCGTATAGGCAGCTTAGAAATGTTTGTCATATTTCAAATCAAAGCCGTCTACGTTATCTGCCGTATAGGCAGCTTAGAAATTTGAATCCGACGCCGCAAGGTGACAGTACTAGTTATCTGCCGTATAGGCAGCTTAGAAATCGATAATCTGAAATCGGCCGAAGGATTTGTCGTTATCTGCCGTATAGGCAGCTTAGAAATGGTTAAGTTGGTAGTAGAAGATAAACAGGAAGTTATCTGCCGTATAGGCAGCTTAGAAAACGCCGATGTCCACGGACAGTGGGGGTGATTAGTTATCTGCCGTATAGGCAGCTTAGAAAGTCAGAGTATTTATCGGTAGCACAGGCGAATTGTTATCTGCCGTATAGGCAGCTTAGAAAGTTCTTATATATCCGGATATATTTCCATATCCGTTATCTGCCGTATAGGCAGCTTAGAAAAGTGATAGGGGTTCAACGCCGGATACCCAGCTGTTATCTGCCGTATAGGCAGCTTAGAAAAGAATATGGTCATTCAAAGTATCCATGTAAGCGTTATCTGCCGTATAGGCAGCTTAGAAAATCGTGCACCGCCTCATTTGATACGCTTCCAAGTTATCTGCCGTATAGGCAGCTTAGAAAGGATTCAACCACCGCATCTACAATGTATTTTGGTTATCTGCCGTATAGGCAGCTTAGAAAACAGGTAAATGCAAATACAGACGCTAATGCAGGTTATCTGCCGTATAGGCAGCTTAGAAAACTTTTTACATGATTGCTTTCATCGCCTTAAAGTTATCTGCCGTATAGGCAGCTTAGAAATGCCCGCTTTTCGGTGATGTGGTTGACTTCAAGTTATCTGCCGTATAGGCAGTTTAGAAAACATTCGGGCTTCTGCCGCTATTCTCTCACCGGTTATCTGCCGTATAGGCAGTTTAGAAAATATGGTGGATTCGGGTATGACGTAGAACGAGGTTATCTGCCGTATAGGTAGGTTATATATTTTATAGTTCTTTTTTTATGGCTGACGTCTGATGGGGGTCGGCTTTTTATGTTGCGCGGCTGATGTTGCAGGGCGTATGTGGCGAAGTGGGGGGCTTTTTTGTCAGGGGCCGTTTTTCCTGTGCTATAATTTAGGCATACTTATGTAAAAGAGGTTTATCATATGGATATATATGGACAGTACAAGGATTCTTTAGAGGCGGTCATGCGGATGATGGCGGCTTCCATAGAGCGGTATGCGAAGGCACATAAAGATAATTCGGGGGAGTTGATTTATGAGCATCTGCGTTACCGGCTGAAATCGGAGAAGAGCATGCAGGCGAAGCTGGAAACGCGGGGATTGCCTCTTACCCCTTATTCGGCGCTCTGCGAGGTGCGGGATGCCATCGGGTTCCGTGTTGTTTGCCGCTTTATCGACGATATTTACAAAAATATTTCACGAATTAAAAACTTGCCGGGAATCACCGTGGTGAAAGAAAAGGATTATATACTGGATGTGAAATCAAATGGGTACCGCAGCTACCATATGATCCTATCGGTTGAGGCGCCGTATGAGGACGTTCGCGGAGATAATCCGGGTCATTTTTTTGTGGAAATACAGCTCCGCACCATCGCTATGGATTCGTGGGCGAGTCTGGAGCATGAAATGAAATATAAGCACCATATCAGGAATGCGCCGCTCATTGAGCAGGAGCTGAAACGCTGTGCCGATGAACTGGCGTCCTGCGATATTTCCATGCAGACGATTCGTAAACTTATCCGTGAAGAAGGTGGAACAGAATGAAAATATTGATAGCAGAAGACGAAAAGGCTATGTCAGATGCCCTTGCGGCGGTGCTGAAACATTTCGGCTACGAGGTGGACGCCGTCTATGACGGGCTCGCCGCTACGAAAAAGGCGAGGGAGAACTCCTACAGTTGTATGATTTTCGATATCATGATGCCGAAAATAGACGGTATTGAAGCGCTGAAACGCATCCGTGACAGCGGTGATATGACGCCGGTCATCATGCTGACCGCCAAATCGGAGGTAGAAGACCGCATCATGGGCCTTGACGCAGGCGCGGACGACTACCTCGCTAAACCGTTCGCCATGGGGGAACTGCTCGCCCGCATCCGTTCCATGACAAGGCGCATGGGCGAATTCACGCCGACTAAGCTGAAAAAAGGCGATGTTGAGCTGGATGTGGCGGAGCAAGAACTTTCCTGCATCAGTTCCGTCCGCCTGTCGAGCAAGGAAACGAAGCTCCTTTCCTACCTTATGATGAACGAAGGGAAAACTATTTCTACCGACGAGCTTTTCCGCTATGTCTGGAGTGATGAAGCGGACATGGATATCGGCATCGTCTGGATGTATATTTCCTACCTCAGAGAAAAAATCGAGGCCGTTCATGGAAATATACGGATAGCAGGAGAGAAAAACAGCGACTTCCGACTCCAGATCGTCTCCCGCTGATTGACATACAGAATTGGCATACAGAAACAGAAGGTACTCCTATGGATATGATACGCAGGCTCCACCGCAAATTTATATGGATGGCCACCGCCTCCGTCGTGGCGATCATCGTCCTTGCCGTCGGACTGATCAATGGCTCCCTCTACGTCAGGGTGCACCATGAAATATCGTCCATCACCGACATCATTTCTCAGAACGGCGGCACTATCCCATCCGACCTCGCACCGCAGGAGAAAGGACTCTTCGAATTCGGGAACTGGGCGGAAGAAACACCTGAATTCTCCTATCAGGCGAGATATTTCTCCATTCTCTTTGACGCGAACAAAAAGGAAGCGAAGGTCATTAACGTCAACCACATCGCCGCATTCGACGCCAAAGAAGCCTTCAACCTCGCTGTACGGGTTCTCCAGACAGGGAAATCGGAAGATTTCTTCCTTAAAGACAGGGCCTATTACAACTATAAAATCACACAGACCGCCAGCGGTGACACCCTCGTCGTCTTTTTCGACTGTACCCGGGACATCCTCGCCCTCTCTTCCATATTCAGCTACTCCGTGGCGCTCGGTCTCTTCTGCATCATCCTCTTCTTCCTCATCATCACCTTCCTCTCCAGCAAGGCCATCAAGCCCTTCGTGAGAAATATGGAAAACCAGAAACGGTTCATCACAAACGCCAGCCACGAGCTGAAAACACCGGTGGCGATCATTTCGGCGAATACGGAAGCGCTCGAACTCGTCAGCGGAAAGAGCGAATGGACAGGGAATATTATCAAACAGACGAAACGCCTGACGAACCTTATCAACGACCTTGTTGCCCTCGCCCGGGTCGGGGAAATAGAAAAAGAAAACCTGAAACTGGAAGACGTGGATATTTCCCAAGTCACGGAAACCATCGCAGGCGACTTCCGACAGGTGGCGGCTGAACGGGGGAAGACGCTCGAAACCCGTATACCGCCTGGCGTCCACGTCCGGTCAGAAGAAAAACTCTTCGGACAGATCCTCGGCATCCTTCTGGATAACGCCGTGAAATACTGCGACGAAAAAGGACGCGTGCAAGTGGAAGTCACGACAGAGAAAAAAGAAAAAGGTTTTGCGATAATAATCTCCAACGACTTTGCAGAAGGAGAAAATATAGACTACACGAAATTCTTCGAACGCTTCTACCGCCACGACATCTCCCACAGCAGCCAGATCAAAGGCTACGGCGTAGGCCTCTCTATGGCTGCCGACATCGTGCAGATCCTTGACGGAACCATAGACGTATCATGGAAAGAAGGGCGCATTTCCTTCCGCCTTGACTTCTGAAACAGAAAACGGCACTGAAAGAAAAACAGTGCCGTTTTTGAGTAAAGGATTGTGGAGTATTTTTGGAAATGCAATGAAAATGAGGCGCAGCTTGATAATGACAGACTCAACGATCTTAATAGAAAATAGCAGATCGGATAAGCTATGAGTGGATTTGCCCCGATAATGGGTATTCAGGGCTTTGGAATCTAAATAGAGAAATCCTAAAGATTAACTATAAAATTTACACAGATGCTGTCAATGGATATCTTTTATCTGATTTAACAAGTGAACAATTGTCCTGCAAATATGTAAGTGAAGCGGATGTGCTAAATGTTGTGTTGTTCAATAAACGTGCAAAATAGTGGTGTGAGGAAACTCCGGGTCTGAAAGGAAGCATGAGGGATTATGCAAATTTGTATGAACCATTGACCCTTGCGAATATGGAAAGCTGTAATACGGTTTTAATTGGTAAAAAATTAATCAGAAAGAGCGAATGGTCGTGCTTAGAAAATTGGCAAGAACCTAATTATTTTCTTTGGAGAATTTGAATACTGAAAGAATGAAAAAACTGAAGGTTTTGGATAATGAAAAGTAAGGATGATCAAAATATTTATGAAGCTGAGCTATAGAAAAAGCAGTACGGCAAATGTATCCATGCTAAGAACATTTTGTGGTTGCTGTTTATTTTTATCATGGTGTACAATGTAGACAACTGCTGGATAAGCAGCTTAGAAAATATATAGAATGATTATTATCTGCCGCATAGGCAGCCTATTTTGGAAAGGTGGTTCGACTATTTTTATAAATCCATGTATAGAATTATTAAAGAATTTGTGATATCATGCATTTAAAGAGGAAAAGAAAATAATGACGATTGAAAAAGTTCATGAACAGCGAATTAAGGAGAGGAGAAAAATGGAACATAACATAAATGATACAGATGACATTGTGGAAAAAATGAGATTACTGGTGGCTGATGGTACGATATGGCTGACACAAAAGGAAATAGCGGAGCTTTTTCAAACGACGAAACAAAGTATAGGCATGCATATCAGGTTCATCCTGAAGCATGGTGAATTGGATGAAAGCGTGGTGGTCAGCTATCGGCTGGCTGACCGAAAACAGGGGACGATGCAAGGGAAATTGCAGGTACGAAAGACAGCCCATTATAACTCAGACATGGTATTGGCGGTTGCGCGCCGTGTGTGCTCACCAAGGGGGAGGCAGTTCAGGAGGTATGACACAGCGGTATTAAAAGAGTATATTGGCAGGAGATTCTGCCAAGGATAAATAACATTTGAGAGGTTGGGGCGGAACAATCCTTTGTAAGGAGTTATCCTGCTGTATCAGGGGAAATGCCGGAGTGATCTGCAGCCGGTATGGATTATGGTTCTGAAAAGGAGGATAATGAGTTTCAAAATGGCATAAGCTTCATGAGAAAATCATAGGTCTGTTGATTGGCAGACGGTCATTGCAGGATGTATTTGACGGAGGTTTCTGATGATAGAGGATATTGTCAAGTCGGACTTAAAAACGATTCTTCATTCTAAACGGGCGAATTTATATTATCTTGAAAAGTGCAGGATCATGCAGAAGGATGGACGTATTGTTTATTTGACGGAGACGAAAAAAGAGAACTTGTTTTGGAATATTCCGATTGCCAACACAACAGTGATTCTTTTGGGCAGCGGTACTTCTGTGACACAGGCGGCAATGCGGCTGCTCAGCAGCGCCGGTGTACTTGTTGGTTTCTGCGGTGGTGGGGCTACACCGTTATTTGCCGGTACGGAGGTGGAGTGGCTGAATCCGCAAAGTGAGTACAGGCCGACAGAATATGTGCAGGGGTGGCTGTCTTTTTGGTTTGATGAAAAGAAACGTCTTGCTGTGGCAAAGGAGTTCCAGAAAAAGCGTATCCGTTTTCTGCAGACAGTCTGGGATAAAGACAATGAATTGGCCGATGAAGGCTTTTTCACCGATGATGCTTTGATAGAAGAAGCGATTTCCGTTTTTAAACACCGTATGGAGGTAGCAGGAAATGTGGCCCATGTATTGGCGGCGGAGGCGGAATTCACAAAAAAGCTCTACAGGTACGCGGCACAGAATACGGAAACAGTCGATTTCACGAGGGAGCGTAATTCTGACCAGCCTGCAAACAGGCTGCTTGACCATGGGAATTATCTGGCGTACGGACTTGCAGCGACGACACTGTGGGTACTTGGTATTTCCCACGGTTTCGCGGTGATGCATGGTAAGACAAGACGAGGCGCTCTTGTTTTTGATGTAGCGGATTTGATCAAGGATGCCATTGTCCTGCCATGGAGCTTTATCTGTGCCATGAGAGGGCAGAGAGACAGAGAATTCAGACAGATCTGCTTACAGAAGTTTACCGAACATAAGGCGCTGGATTTTATGTTTGATGAAGTGAAACGGTGCAGCAGACTATATGCGGGCGGTGAACGGTCATGATGGTCATATTTACGAGCAGGAGCGAGAAGAAGGCTATTTATACGGTGCGGAGGATTCTGGATAGTTTTGCAGACAGAATTGGGAATGATACGTGGAAAACGGTCATTACGCAAGAGGGATTGCTGACGGTGCAGGCGCTTTTGCGACGGACTGCTACCAAAAGTACAGCAGTGGCGTGTCATTGGATCCGGTCACGGAGCCATAGCGAGCTGGTCTGGATTGTAGGGAAGCGGGACATGTTTAATGAGGAAGGCATCGTGCCTGTCCACTCCACACAAAAGGAAATCCTTCACCATGAGTGGGAAAACGATTGGCAGTATCTGCCGTTGATAAAAGCGCTGGCAGCGGTGGCGGCGCTCCTCCATGACTGGGGAAAGGCATCAGCGTTATTTCAGGAAAAACTGGATAAGGGGACATTGAAAATGGATCCTTTCCGTCATGAATGGGTATCCTGCAAGCTTCTTGAAGCGCTTGTTTTTGCCGCAGATGCGGAGGAAGACGACAGAAAATGGCTGAAAGTACTGGCGGAAGGAAAGATAAAGACAGAGGATATAGAAAAGAATCTGCAAATTGACGAAAAAGGAAACGGGCAGGCAGATATGAAAAAGCTGGATGCAGCACATTTGCCGCCGATTGCAAAATTTCTGATGTGGTTGATTCTGTCTCATCACAGGATGCCGTCTATGGATAAGGATGGCTGGGTGAATGTGGAGAAAAAAAGTTTCCACAGTATGTTCTCCAGTCTGAATGCGTCCTGGGGATATGAGAGTGAAGCGGAGGAGACTATTATGTGCCGCAGGAGCTGCTTTGTATTTCCGGAGGGACTCCTGGTGGAGAATGCGGCAGCCTGGCGGAAGGCCATAAAAAAATGGTGCGGCCGGTTATTAAATGATTATGACAGACTGATGGATATTATGGGAGAGGAGACATACAAACCGTCTTTCCGGGCTATCGCCCACTATACGAGATTGTCTCTTATGCTGGCGGATCATTATGTTTCTTCGCTTCCTGAGGAAATTAAAAAGGATCGTTGGGCAAAATGTGGGTTATGGGCTAATACGGACAGCCGTACAAATAAAAAAAAGCAGTTTTTGGAGGAGCATCTTGTCAGGGTCTGCGAACAGGCAACCCATATTGCCCACAGACTTCCTTATTTCAGTGATCAGATGGAGAGAGTCTATGATGTAAAGGCGTTGACGAAGAAAAGTCCGGCCGTCTTCAGATGGCAGGATATGGCGGTCGAGAAGATCAGAGCATTCCGGGAGAAGAATGGGGATGATGGCAGGTATTTTATAGTCAATATGGCAAGCACGGGCTGCGGCAAAACGTTTGCCAATGCAAAGATCATGCAGGCTGTATCGGCGGACGGGAAATCGCTCCGGTATATCCTTGCTCTCGGCCTCCGTACGCTGACGCTGCAGACCGGTGATGAATACAGGGAACGAATCCATCTGGACAGAAATGATCTGGCCGTCCTTATCGGTTCCAGTGCCGTAGCCAAATTGCATGAGGAAAATAAGGAGGAAGATAAAAAGAAAGAGGGAAACAGAAAAGAGTATTTATCGGAAGAGCCGCTGCTGCCGGAAGAATTGGAGTATGTGGATACGGAAAGCGAGGAGCAGTCCCGGTTTCTGGATATCTTTTTTAATAAGACAGATAAAAAAGGAGTGGCGGTAAATGAAAAGACGTCAAAAAAGAATAAAGCCTTTCTATACAAGCCTGTCCTTGCGGCAACTATCGATCATATGATGGGAGCTGTGGAGACGACACGGGGAGGAAGGTATATTTTGCCTTCATTGCGGCTGATGTCATCGGATCTGGTGATTGATGAAATTGATGATTTCAATTCCAAGGATCTCATTGCCATAGCAAGGCTTGTCCATCTGGCGGGATTGTGCGGAAGAAATGTGGCGATCTCTTCAGCGACGATACCGCCTGATCTGGCGGAAGGGCTGTACAGGTCATATCAGGCAGGACTGAAAAGTTACAATTCCTTCTTTACGGGGAAAAAACAGTGTGCTCTTGTGCTTTGTGATGAGTTCAGGACAGATGTGGAACCGATGGACAGCGGGGATGATTCGGCTTATCGAAAGATTCACGATCGATTTATCCGTAAACGAGTGGAAAATCTGGGGAAAGAGCCGGTAAAGCGTAAGGGATATATACAGCCCTGCGGAGCGGAAGATAATGACACTGACGCTGCGAAAGAGACTTCCTATTTTGAAAATATAAGAGAAGCCATAGAAAAGCTGCATGAAAATCACCATGTCATTGATAAAAGAACAAAGAAGCGGATTTCTTTCGGTGTGGTTCGTGTGGCAAATATTACCCCCTGTGTGAAAGTCAGCCTGTACCTCATGAAATGCGGATGGAGCGAGGGGACAGCTGTCCGAGTGATGACTTACCACAGCAGGCAGATCCTTCTTCTCCGTCATGAGCAGGAGCGGTATCTGGACAAGGTGCTCACAAGAAAAACACAGTCTGCCACAGTGGATTTTCAGGATGAAACCGTGCGGAAGCATCTGGACAGCACACCGGAGGAGAATATCATATTTATCCTTGTAGCAACACCGGTGGAGGAAGTCGGCCGTGATCATGACTTCGATTGGGCAGTGGTGGAGCCGTCGTCGTACCGATCCATCATACAGCTTGCCGGCCGTGTCCTTCGTCATCGTCAGCCGGTTTCAGGAACGCTTGAAAAAAAGAATATGGCAATCATGGCATATAATCTGAAAGCCTGGCAGGGAAAAGAGCCGGCTTACAGCAAACCCGGGTATGAAACTAAAAAACGGAAATTGAACAGTTATAACATGCATGATCTTGTGGATGAAGAGGAGTTGGGCAAAAGGATTGATGCGGTACCGAGGATTTTAAAACCGGAAATGTTGGATAAGGAGCAATTCTGTCCGGATGATAAAAAATATTTCGCAAAACTCTCTGATTTGGAACATGCAAGCATGATGGACTTCAACTGCAAGGAAGATTGCGGGCCGCAATGTATGCACGGATGGATGGAAGAATACTGGTGGATGACGGCACTTCCGCAAGGCTGCAGCCGCTTTCGTGAAAGTTATGGGGAAGAAATCAAGGCCTGCGCGGTGTATGAGGAGGGAGAACGAAAATTTCTTGTGTATGAGGGAAAGGAGAAGACTTTGCTTTCAGATAGTGTAGGAATTACCGACTACAGTGGTATGACAGAGGAAATGGAGGGACGGTTATGGCTTATTCGTGATTATGAAGCTGCCTTGAGGCGGTACGTATCAGATACAAGTGATGTGCCGCAGGATGTGCAGATGAATGAGATTTCCTGCAGATATGGAGAAATCACTATACCCTACGGGAGATCCAGTACAGTGGATGAATGGAAATATTCAGATCAGTTAGGTATGTTCAAGTTAACGGAAGAAAATAGACAGGAGGGATGATTTTGAGCGGGTTGACAGTGTACATATCGGAAGCGGCGGCAGGGAAAAAGAAAACGCCACAGAAGTGGCTGGCGGATACGGTTTCTTTGCTTTCCAAATGCGATATGGCGACACATGTCGGGAAATTCACCCATCCCGATGTGAAAGTGTATTTGCAGAGAAAAAATAAAGCGGGACAAAATGCCTATGTACTGACGGAAAATGTGGACTGTGAAACGGATATCGTATATTCTTCTGCCGCTTACATGGGCGCAGCGAAATTACTGCTTTATGCATTGGATGACGGAAGACCATTATGGAAGCATATCTATGAAAATGATGAAAACGTTAGGAGAGAAGTAGAATCTTTGGGCGTATCCTTCGATACAATGAGACAGGAAGTGGAACGCATGATGGCGACTGCCGATCCGGCAGCGACGGACGGAAGGCTGCGGCAGATTTACTTTCCTGCCGGAGAAGGGACGTATCATCTGTTGACCGTATTGCCGTCCTCAAGCCTTCTGCAAGTGCTGAACGGCAGAAGCAGGAATATGAGGCAGCACAGGTTTGACTGCCGTAATGAGAAAAGCGAGTTTTATGGGAATGCATGTGATGAAATCATGGAGAGGACAGTCATCGGCTTTGGGGGAACGAAAGCGCAGAATATCAGCGCCTTTAATGCACGGGTAGCGGGAAAAGCGGATCTGCTCATGTCTATGCCGGCTCTGTTGGAAGGGGAAGAAATACGTCGCCCCCACCGTAATTTCCTTGAGGAAACAGTGCCATACCGGGCCTATTTCTTCCTGTTCCGAAATCTGCATGAGTTGTTTCTCATGGAACGGAATAATACGGAAATTCGGAATAAGAGGGAAGCACTGGTCTGTGATCTGATTGATGTCATACTGCAGTCCTGTTATCGTTTACGGGAAGAGCCTGCCGGCTGGAGCAATGGCGAAGAGTTCCTTAATCTGCCGCAGATCCAGAAAATATGGCTTGATGAACAATATAGAGAGGAACGGACAGATGAATGGGCAAAGGAAACAGGGAAGTATTTTGCAAAATGGTTTATTTACAAATATAGAAGGATTAAAAAAGAACAGCGTGTATCATTAGGCGAGGAGGAAATGAAATATATTCGGCACGCAATGATAGAGGTTCTTATGGAGGAGGTGAGAAGTTTGTCATGAAAGCATATCTGCTTATATCCCATCTGCGTATTCATAATGCCAATGCCATGAGCAGTACCTTAACCATCGGAGTACCTGCTATGACAGCATGGCTCGGTGCAGTCCATGCACTGGAACGAAAGTTGGGAGAAAGGAGGGAGCCGGCTCTGGAGGGGATACGACTTGTAAAAACAGCGGTATCATATCACAAGACAAATCTGCAGATTTATAAGGGACTCGGAGACTATGTGAATTCCCTTGTAGGAACGGCAAATCCACTTAATGAAAAAGGAGAAAGACCGTCATTTATTGAAGATGCGAGAATCCATCTTTCCGTATCCCTTCTGATAGAGGCCGAAAGGGTAGATGGGAATAATATGGAATTATTGGAACAGGCAGTAAAGGAAATATTGCCCCGGATGAAAATGGCGGGGGGAGACATACTGGATATTAGAAAAATCCAAGTCATGCGTATAAATGAAGACAATCCTATATCAGTTAGGAAAGTGATTTCCACACTTATGCCCGGTTATATACCTATTGAGCGCAGGGATCTCATGGAAGCGAAAGAGCTGGAAGGAAAAGACAGTCTGGACAGGCTGCTTCACTATCTGAAAGTACATCAGATGGCAGAAAAAGATGAATCCGGTAAGGTAACAGACTGGAAATATGAAAAGGCGGCGGCCGGATGGATTGCGCCGCTTGCTGTAGGATTTAAGGGATTGTCTCCGCTGGGGAAAGTGAAAAATCAGCGGGATCCGGATACGCCCCATCGATTTGCAGAAAGCATAGTCACCCTTGGTGAATTTAAGATGGCTCATCGGTTCCGTGACATAGATGAAATGATGTGGCACTATGCCTATGAAGAAACCAATCAATTATATCTTTGTAAAAATAAGGAATGATCAGGAGGAAATGAAAATGGCAAAAAAAGAATCAAATCTGGCATCTGTACTTTCTTTTGAAAAGAAACTTGTTTTATCGGATGGCTATATGTATGGAACAACCTGGGAAAAAAGAAATGAAACAGCCCGTCCCGTTATGCTGGTAGAAAAATCTGTAAGAGGAACCATTTCCAACCGATTGAAGGATAGTGTAAAAAATGATCCCATGAAATTGAATGCGGAAGTGGAAAAAGCAAATCTGCAGACCGTAGACAGTGCTTCTATTTCTCTAAACGATGACACATTGAAATTATCCTTTACAATCAAAGTCCTTTCCGGTGTAGAGCATCCTTCTGCATGCAATAACGAAACTCATCATAAAAAGATAGAAGAAATAGGAAGGAAATTTATTGAGCAGAACGGATTTAAAGAGCTGTCAGCCCGCTATGCGATGAATATAGCCAATGGCCGCTTCCTTTGGAGAAATCGTGTAGGGGCAGAAAAAGCGGAGGTCATTGTATCCATAAAAGAAGAAAATAAAAAATGGATATTTAATATTTATGATTTCAGTTTGAAGGATTTTGATAAGAATCGTGAAAAAGTGGAAGAATTGGCATCTTTTATTGCCGAAACTCTTTGTGGAAAGAGGTCATCCCTTCTGATCGAAGTGGAAGCCTTCGCACTTATGGGGAAAGGACAGGAAATTTATCCCAGCGAAGAACTGATTCTTGATAAAGGAAAAGGCAAGAAGAGCAAGGTTCTTTACCATGTGGACGGTACGGCAGCCATGCACTCGCAGAAACTCAGCAATGCCATCAGAACCGTCGATACTTGGTATCCTCAGGAAGAGGGGAGACGGATACCGATTGCCATTGAACCCTATGGCGCGGTTACTACTCTGGGGAAAGCCTACCGCACACCAAAAGAGAAAAAAGATTTTTATACCCTGTTTGATCAGTGGTCAACCGGCAGTGAACCGGACGATGAAAATGACAAAAACTATGTCATGGCTGTTCTCGTCCGCGGCGGTGTTTTTGGTCAGAGCGAAAAGGAATAAGCCATGGAATACTATCAGGAAATCACCTTGCTCCCATGTGCGGAAGTATCGCTTGCCTTCCTTTGGACCAAAGTGTTTACCCAGCTCCATATTGCTTTTGCAGATGAAAAGAATAAAAGCGGACATAACCCTTATGCCGTTTCATTTCCCGAATATAGGGAAACAGGTCTGGGAGAAAAAATCCGTGTCTTTGCGGAAGCACAAGAATTGGAAAGACTCAACCTGTCCAAAGTACTGGGACGCCTCTTTGATTATGTACACTGTACAAGCATAAGGAAAGTGCCGGAGCGCAAGCTGCGGGGGTATGCCGTGTATAGCAGGTACCAACCGGAAGGTTCAATCTGGGTGAAAGCGAGACGCTATGCAAAAAGACATCCGGGAGTAACGATCGAAGAGGCTGCCCGGCTTCTGCAAGGAAAGAGAAAATCTGTCAGACTGCCGTATATACAGATGAAAAGCCTTTCCCGCGGAGGAACATTTAGCCTTTTTATAAAAAAGCGGGTAGAAAAAGAATCTGCCTTGACAGAATGCGGAACCTATGGTTTAAGTAATAACAGAACTGTTCCGGAATTTTAACCCAAATTTTTACGGCGTTTGAAAAATGCGATTAAATCAATCTATTTCAAAGCAGGAATAAATTTGGGTCAAAGTGGGAAAAAGATGTATAAGCGCACGTACTGTCGGCTTCTTTTTCCGCTCCAGCATCGTTAACTGCCGCATAGGTAGTTTAGAAAAGATCTACTTTTATTCCGTATGTTATATCCGTGTTAACTGCCGCATAGGTAGTTTAGAAAAGTAACGGTTACCAACAGACAGTTCCTGTGACGTTAACTGCCGCATAGGTAGTTTAGAAATCACTCGATGCTGGGTTCTTTGCCCGTGAAGTGTTAACTGCCGCATAGGTAGTTTAGAAAATCATGCCGGTGTCGATGACATCTAATATTTCGTTAACTGCCGCATAGGTAGTTTAGAAATGCAAACAATCAAGAAGAAGAGAAGCCTGTCAGTTAACTGCCGCATAGGTAGTTTAGAAATAAAATGCCGTAAGCAAACTCTTTTTGCTTTCGTTAACTGCCGCATAGGTAGTTTAGAAATTCAGAAGAATTGGCGCAAATCGCAAAACAAAGTTAACTGCCGCATAGGTAGTTTAGAAATTGACATTGGACTTGATGAAGGTACTGTCGTCGTTAACTGCCGCATAGGTAGTTTAGAAAACAAAATTAAGGCCGTCCCGGTGGACTGTTTTGTTAACTGCCGCATAGGTAGTTTAGAAATCACCCATTGCTTCCACGAATGCCATGTCTTCGTTAACTGCCGCATAGGTAGTTTAGAAATGCGCCAACATTATATCCCCACGCCATTTCATGTTAACTGCCGCATAGGTAGTTTAGAAAAACGATCCGCGCAAAGGCAAAAAAGCCATGCGGTTAACTGCCGCATAGGCAGCTTAGAAATGCTCGGTGGAGGAAATAATAACAACAGTAACGTTAACTGCCGCATAGGTAGTTTAGAAAGGAGTCCGTCGGGTTTGAGAAAAGCTGTCTTAGTTAACTGCCGCATAGGCAGCTTGGAAAGGTTCGATCTTGTTTAACAGGTTTATCATTTTAGAGAGGAGTTTTCATAAATCATTAACTTGTTTTGATATTTTAAGTATAATTAAATATAGTGTAAAGATAAGATTTTATTATGCGATGGAGAGGATAAGGAAAAATGAGTGAGAAAATTTCTTTAGCCTTAAGGGCGGGACTGCTGCATGATGTAGGGAAGGTATGCATACGTGCTACTCATGAGAGACAGAGACATTCTATTCTTGGGGCGGAGTTTATTAGATCCTTTTTGGCTGATACGGAAGCGGACAAGCAGCTGTTGCGCTGTATAAAATATCATCATGGAAGGGAATTGTCCGGCGCCGGATTGGATATTGATGATTTGGCATATGTTATATATGAAGCGGATAATATTGCTGCCGGCGCAGACAGACGGGAAGCGGAAGGAGATCTTAATGACAGGGGTGCGAAGTTTGATTCTGATTTGTGCCTGGAAAATATATTTAATGTCTTTTCGGGGGACGCGGAATCGTCTTATTTTTCTTTACATGAATTAGATGCGATAAAAAAAGATAGCTTTCCCCATGGAAATAAAAGTATAGCGACACAGGGACAATATGCATCCATCATGCGGTATTTGGAAAAGAATTTTCGGATGAAATCACCGATTTCCATGGAAGAAAATGAGCTCCTGCGCATATTGGAAGACACGCTGATCTATGTACCGTCAAGCACAAATACGGAGGAACATGCGGATATTTCTTTATATGACCACATGAAAATGACCGGCGCGACAGCAGCTGTTCTGATGAAGTACATGGAAATGTCGAAAATTACGGATTATAAAGAGTTTTGCTTTACTCATAATAAAGAAAACAGAAATAAGGATGTATTCCTGATGATTTCCGGTGATTTCTCAGGCATACAGAAATTTATATATCATATCCGGTCTGAAGGTGCGATGCGTATGCTTCGCGGGCGTTCTTTTTACTTGGATATCGCACTGGAGAATATAGTAGACGAACTTTTAAACGCATTGCATCTTTCCCGAGCGAACCTGATTTATTGCAGCGGCGGGCACTTTTATATTCTGGCAGACAATACAAAGGAAACACAGGGTGCGGTAAAAGATGTCGCGAAAAAGATAAATCAGGGACTGGTGAAGCTGTTTTCCGGGACTTTGTATTTAGCGATAGGGTGTGAACCACTTTGCGCCAATGATTTAATGGCGGAATCCGATACAGTACATCACAAAAAGAATATATTTCGTTCTGTGTCCGAAAAGGTTTCTATGGCTAAGTTATCCAGGTATGGTCCGGATATATTGACGGAATTATTTGATGAGAACAGCAATGTAAATAGGGCGGATCAGGGGGCTCGTGAATGTGGTATATGTCATATCTCGACAGACAGATTAAGTTCTTATAAAGGGAATAGACCGAATGCCGGTACAGATATACAGGCTTGTGAAGTCTGCAACGGGCTGTATGATTTAGGAAAAGCACTGATTGATGATAAAAGAAGTGTTTTTGCTGTTCTTTCAGAAAAAGCGGAAGGGTCGGACAGAGCAATACCGATCTCCGCGTGTTCCGGTTTATGCTGGCTTACAGCAGCTTCTCCAGATGATTTGAAGCAGTGGGCTGAAGCTGGAATACTGAAACGGATTTATGATAAAAATGGTTCTTATACGTCGTCATTCATGGCATCCCGTTTGTGGGTGGCAGATTATGCGGCAAAGAATGAGATAGGGAAAGTGCTTGATTTCAATGAGCTGGCAGAAAGTTCCGGAGATAAGACCGGAAAGGGGATTAAACGCCTTGGCGTGCTTCGGGCAGATGTAGATGGATTGGGAGCAGCCTTTATTGCTGGCTTTATACATAAGGAGAATAAAAATCCGGAAGCCTATGCGACTTTATCCCGATATGCTGCCTTATCACGCAGTATGGCGCTGTTTTTTAAAAAGATAATCAAGGGTATTTGTAAAAAAGAATTGCCGGAAGGCATAAAGCCGTTTTATCTTTTTGAGGATAAAGACGGTGAGCCGAGAAAAATTCATGTAGTGTATTCCGGCGGTGATGATCTTTTTCTTGTCGGCGCCTGGGATGATTTGATGGGATTCGCCGTTGATCTGAAACGTGTCTTTTCGGTTTATACTAACGGAAAGCTTACCTTTTCCGCCGGTTTGGGATTGTATTCTTCCACATATCCGATCAGCCGTATGGCGGAAGTCACCGGAGAATTGGAAGAGTTAGCGAAGAACAGTCCTGGAAAAAATAGCATCGCTTTATTTGGCAGTGGTACGGAATATCATCGAAATGAAAAGAATAGCGGTGCAGCGGAAAAAGAAAATGCCGCTGTTTATACATGGGATGAATTCATAGAGAAAGTTCACGGTGAAAAAATAAAGTTCCTTATGGAGCATATGCTGCTGGATGGTATCAATGGCAACAATAAAAGAAATGATCGTATCTCCGCAGGTAAATCGCTTTTATACAAATTAATGAACTTGCTGCAGGGAGCTGCCGGGGATAGGATGGATTTGGCGCGGTTCGCGTATACCTTGGCAAGGTTGAAACCGAGAGAAAAAGAATTGCAGCTTTGTTATGAGGAGGTAAGGCGTCAATTTTACCAATGGGCAATGAAAGAAAAGGATCGGAAAGAATTGATCACGGCTCTTCAATTTATTATTTATCGTATGCGTGACAAGGAGGAAGCATGATGCTGGAAGAAAATAAGATTGTGGATCAGGCGCAGCAGGTGATGGGAAATTTATCTCAAAAAGGGCATATGGTTACTACATCGCAGATACGGAAATTTTTGACAGCCGTAAATACAGTGACCGAAAAAGTGAATGCCTATAAATTAGAGAAGACAGATGACTATGATACATTACCTGTGGAATTGCAGGCGCAAATCAAGTATCTGAAAGTAAAGTTAGCTTATCAGATTGGACGGAATAGGAGTAAATGGGGAAATCCGGTTGAAGACTTCGAAAAAGAAGCTAGATTAATGAGCCTGATTGACGGGATAAAAAGCAGTACAAAAGAATATGAAAAATTTGCCCATTATATTGAAGCATTGGTGGCTTTTCATAAATTTTACGGAGGGAAGGACTAATCATGGCACAGGTACAGTTAAAAGGAAAATTGCTGATTGGAGCGGTACTTACAGTGAAGACGGGATTACATATCGGTGATTCCAGCGATTTTGCGCCGATTGGCGCCGTAGACAGTCCTTTTATCAGGGATCCGTTGACAAAGGCGCCAATCATTCCGGGGAGTTCTTTGAAGGGAAAGATGAGGACACTTTTAGCCAGGGTACGGGACGACATGATTGAGCTTCATTTGCCGAAACCGGAAGAAGATGAAGCGGTCGTAGCCAGATTATTCGGCATCAGTTCAAAAACAGAAACAAAACCTGCGCGTTTGCAGTTCAGGGACGCGTTCGTCAAAGCAGAAAGCAGGAATAAGTTTAAGAACTTAGATACAGATACCTACTTGGGGGAGATTAAAGCGGAAAATACGATTAATCGGGGAACCGGTGTGGCTAATCCCCGGATGATTGAACGGGTACCGGCAGGGATGGAATTTGATTTCCAGCTGGTTTATAACATCGAAGACGAGAGCCAGATGGAAAAGGATATGGAAGTACTGCGCAGAGGATTCCGCCTGCTGCAGTTAGACTATCTTGGGGGACATGGATCCCGCGGTTATGGCAGGATCGCGTTTTCCGCATTCCGTGTGCAGAAAATGGATCCGAAAACAGCAGAAATGGAAGAACAGGCTGCATTGGCACAGGAGTTTGAGGGATCAAAATTATGAGGCATGAAATCATACTGTTCCGTTTTACATCTCCTGTACATTTCGGTGATGCGGCAGAAGGCGGAGATCTTGGAGAAATTTTATCTTATTGCAGAGCAGATACCTTTTTCAGCGCACTTTGCAGAGAAGCTGCGGATATTTCACAGGAACTGCTGGCGTGTGTAGTAGAAGGGATTCAAAGGGGAAAACTGCGGTTTTCGGACTTGTTTCCGTGGAAAAAAGGGACGAGTTGTTATGAATTATACCTGCCTCGTCCAGTGATGAATCTCCCTCACACAGAACAGGCGGAAACATTATCCTATGAAGAGGTGCGGGAACAGTCGGCGGAACGGAAAAAAGAAAAGAAGCGCTCTTTTATCCGTGCCTCGGAAATGGAGTCTTACTTACAGGGGCGGGATATATCTGCCCAGCCTGATTTTGGGAAAGAAGAACTACGTACGCAATACAACGCCAGAGAAAAACTTCCCTATGGGATTGGCGGATATCATTTTATATCTGATGCCGGATTATATCTGATCCTTTCGGGAAATGAAGAATGTATAGCGCGGCTGGAGCCATTGATTACCCTTTTGGGAATGACAGGGATTGGCGGGAAAAGGAGCAGCGGATGGGGTAAATATCGTTTAGAAGATGATCCTTTGGAACTGAGTGAAGATGATTTTTATGGGGGAGATGATGCTGCTCTGTATAAGATGCTGAGTTCTGACCATGCCGAGTACTATATGACACTGTCTTCTTTCCTTCCGTCTCTTGAGGAGGTAAAAGATGCGGCGGCCGGTACGGGGAGAATCATTAAGCGGGGCGGTTTTGCCTGGTCAAGGGAAATGACGGGGGCGGCGAAGGTCAGTAGTGTGTATATGATGGAATCAGGATCCTGCTTTTCCAAACGGCTTGACGGACGGATTGCGGATGTGAATAACGGTTCGGCACCGCATCCTGTCTATAAATATGGTAAGGGATTATTTGTGGGGCTACCGATATGATGAAATATTGGAAGATGAAACTGACCTGCCAGTCGCCGGTACATATCGGCAGCGGGGATATATATCAAAAAAATCAGTATGTATATGAGGAAGATGGAAAAAGGGCTCATATTTATTTTCTGAACGAGTCAAAATGGGCGGAGTTTTTAGAAAACGAAAAACTGTTGGACAGCTTTGTCTCTGAAATTCACAGAAAATTCATACATTTTTCCATTTATGATTTTTTGAATGCCTATAGAGGAAATAATTGCCAGCCGGAATCGTTAAAAGGACTCATGAAAAAATTGGTCGATAGCGGTGTACTGTTAAAACCGGAAACGGCAGATGTTCCTTACTCAAAGAATCCGAGGAATGCCTTAAATGATATTCATACCTTTACCAAGGACAGTGAGGGCAGGATGTATATCCCCGGTTCCAGTCTGAAAGGAGCCTTCCGTACAGCCATAATCGCTACCATGATAAGAAAAGATAGAAGAAGGTATGAAAAATGCTGGAATGAAATATTTAATATCGCTAAGAGAAACTATCATCTGAAGCGAAATATAGGGAATGTCCTGGATAAGCTGGAAAAGGAGGTCTTTATACCCCAAGGCACTGGCGGAAAACGGAATATGGTCAACAGCTGCTTCCGCGGGCTTACGGTGGGAGACAGTACAGCGGCTACCCTGCCGGGGCTTATTGTGCAAAAGGCGGACTTGGGAGAAACCGAAGAAAGACCGCATACTATTTCCCTTTGGCGGGAGTGCATGGCACCCGGCGATGAAGTGACTTTCAGGTTGGGAATCGACAGTGTGGAAATGAAAGCTTTGGGAATCTCTGATGCGAAAGGGCTTATTCAGTGTCTTCAGGATTTTGTGGGTTTCCAGTGTAATTTATTAGGGGAATCGTTTGGCGGTAAAAAAGAGATACAGGAGATGCAGGAGATGCGGCATACGGATTTATTGCTCGGCGGGGGATCCGGATTTCTGAGTAAAACGGTGATATACGCACTGGCACCTGATGTCCAAAGCGGACTGGATGTAGTGAAACGACTGATGGCGGAACAATTTAAGCGGGGACATCACGATCAGGGAGAGCATATCTCTCCTCATACTTTGAAATTGGCGAAGCGGGGGAATTCTTATCAAGTCATGGGAATGTGTAAATTAGAAATGGAAGAAGAATTATGCTGACCTTGGCAGAAACGGAACTGCATCTGCCGGAGGGAATCCTGCTCAATCAATCTTTCGGCTCCGTTTTCCACGGCGCGTTAATCAGTGAGTTGGATAGAGAATGGGCGGCAAAGATGCATGAACAGCGGGTTCGCCCGTACAGCCAATATCTTTTGGTGAAAGAGGGGAAGCCTTACTGGCGGCTGGCGGTGCTGACAGAAGAGGCTTTTGAACATATACTCCGGCCGATAATGCGGAAAGACTCTCTTTGTTTGGAGCAAAAAGGCTATGAAGTAGGATTGGACGATTTTCATATGGTGAAACAGGATTCTTTTCAAGGACTGGAAGAGCGGTTCTGGACGGGGACGGACAAGGTACATCATATTGACTTGGAGTTTCTGACATCCGCCTCATTTAAGAAAAATGGGGAGTACATGATATTTCCCGAGCTGCCGCTTGTATTGAATAGTTTGATTCGGAAATGGAACGCTTACTCCGACAGCATGGTACTGGGAGAAGAACGGCTGGGGGATAAACTGGCGGAATCTATGTGTATCACGGATTACCGGCTGCATACCCATCCTTTCTCCGTGGAAGGGAGGCGCATACGGGCATTCCGGGGAAATATACGGCTTGGTCTTTTTAAAGATGATATAACACGCCGTATGGCGTCTATGCTTGCTGCTTTTGCTGATTATGCGGGGATAGGTATAAAGACGGCTATGGGGATGGGCGCAGTGGAGTCAGATATTTCCTATTATCAGAAAAAGGAGCGGTTATGAAAATTTTATTTACACCAGCGGGAGATACGGATCCCGTCAGAGGATATCATGATGGAGGGATGCTGCATATTCTCCGTCATTATGCGCCGGTAGGCCGTGTCTTTGTATTTCTTACGAAAGAAATGGAAGATAAGGAAGCAGAGAGCGGATGTTATACAAAGGGTATACAAAAAGTAGCGCCCCAATGTAAGATCGAATTCATCAGGAGCGGAATTACGGAGCCCCATATATATGAAAGATTGACAGTTCTACAGGATGTGTTTCGGGAAAAATATGGACAGTATCCGGATGAGGAATGGCTGCTGAATTTGAGCTCCGGCACGCCGCAGATGAAATCGGTCATGTCTCTTATCGGTCTGGATTATCCGCAGGTGAAAGCGATTCAGGTTTTCAGTCCGGAAAAAGGATCAAACAATAAAAGTCATCCGGAAGAAACACCGGGACTGGTGGAAATGCTGGATTGTAATGATGATAATGATCCTGCTGCCCCCAATCGCTGCAAGGAGGCGAAACTTTCTCTGCTCAAAAAACACAGTGTGAAATGGCAAATTATATCTCTGGTGGAAAATTATGAGTATGAAGGCGCGCTGCAGCTTTTGAGACAGAATCGGCATCTGTTTTCTGATATATCGGAAAAGCTTTTGCGTCACGCGGTTTGCAGAAGGAATTTGATGTGGAAGGATGCCAACAAAATCATTTCATCTTATAAAGGAAGTCCATTGATCAGCAAGGCAGGAGATTTTGAAGAGTTTTTCCGTGTCATGGAACTTAGGCAAAGGAAAAAGCAGCTGTATGAATTTATTGTAAAAACAACACCAATTTGTACGAAGTTAGCGACAGATTACGCGATATCTTTGGAGCAGAGAACGTTATTTGACTTAAACGCATGTAGTGAGATTCGCCGAGATGAAGACGGGGATGTCAGGTATGTATTAAAAAGAGAAAAAATAGGACGATATAATAATACGTTGTTGGAGCATTTGAATCATAAATATAAACGCTCTGGCGGATTTAAGGACAGTGATTTATCTATTTCAAATATGGAATGTATTTGTGGATGGATCATTGATTTTGGAATATCTTCAAATGAGCGAGATATTGAAATTAAGAAAATATTTGCCCGTTTAAGCATTGTATCAGAGAATATAAGAAATAAAGTGGCGCATAAAATAGTCATGAACTTGACGGAAAATATTATAAGGGAGTGGTCAAAGGGCAAAGAAAGAAGCGGAATTGCTGATGCAGGATTAGATTCTCGGGATATATTAAATTATTTACATCGGGCATCGGATTTGATTCGCAATCAAAAGTTCCAATGGGATTATGGTGAATTAAATAATTCCATCATAGATAGTTTATAGAAAGAAGGTTATCGGACGTGAGCTGGATCTATGTGACAGAACCCGGAGCCAAGCTGGCGAAGAAAGGCGGCCGGTATGTGATCAGTCGTGAGAATGAAACGATCTGCGAAGTACCGTCTGCCGTGGTAGAAGGTGTCACATTGTTTGACTCTATCCAGATATCATCATCCGTCATTGTAGATTTTTTGGAAAGAAATATTCCTCTGACATGGCTGTCTTCCACCGGACGCTTTTTCGGTCGGCTGGAATCCACGGATCATCAGAATGTATTGCGCCAGAAAGAACAGTTTGACGCGTTGGCAGATAAGGACTTCTGCCTTGCGCTTGCGAAAAGAGTTGTGTTTGGGAAAGTATATAATCAAAGAACTATATTGCGGAATTATAACCGCCGTGCCGAGGATCCATTTATTGAAAAAGTAAGAAGTGACATACGGATATTAGCAGATAAGCTGCATATGGCTCATTCCGTCGAAGAAGTCATGGGATATGAAGGGATGATGGCACGAATCTATTTTCAGGCGATAGGGCATATCCTTCCTGAAGAATTCCGGTTTGAAAAGCGTACGAAGCGTCCTCCCCGGGATTATTTCAATTCCCTTCTTAGTTTCGGGTATACCCTCCTTATGTATGATTTTTACAGTGCAATCGTAAACTGCGGCCTTCATCCTTATATAGGATTTCTTCATGCACTGAGAAATGGACATCCTGCATTAGCGTCCGATCTCATGGAACCATGGAGACCGGCTGTCGTGGATGCTTTTTGCCTCTCCCTTGTGACGCACAGGGAAATATCTAAAGATTATTTTGTGAAAGGAGAAAATGGGGGGATTTATCTGAATCGGATTGGACGGCGCATATTCCTGCAAGCATATGAAAGGAAAATGCGTACGGTGAATCGTTATTTTCAGGGAACATATTCCTGGCGCCATACCATACAAATGGAATGTGACTCCTATAGTCTTGCTGTGCATCAAAGAGATGTAGAGAAATTAAAGCCGATGGTTATACGATAATGGAAGAAATAGAAATCAGAGTGCGGCCGACAGACGATAATCGGTATATTGTTCTCATCATTTATGACATCACGGATAATAAAAGGAGATTATCTATGGTACGCTGTCTGGAGCAGTTTGCCGTGCGCGTGCAAAAATCCGCATTTGAAGGATTTTTGACACCTAAACAATACGAATGTATATCGGAGCTGGCGAGCAGAATCATAAATGCGGAGCAAGATTCATTGCGTATTTATATTCTCTATGACCATACAAGAGTAAGATCGTGGGGCATAGGTGATATAAAAGAAGACGATGTGATAATATATTGATTAAGAGGAATTGGAGACGGTACAATATGGATGAAAAAAGATTTAATCCGCGCCGATGCCGATGGGTACGGAGAGAAATGTATGGATTGCGTCAGAGAGAAGCCTTTTTGTGCAAGGAGATGGAGGATCCGCCGAAAGATAGCAAAAATGTTCAGACTTGGCGGCATATCATAACGACAGGATAAAAAAAGAATCCCCGAATGAGGGGACGGAAACTACTATTTTTTTTAATTAAAAAGTAGATTAACAGTCTAATAAAAAAAGAATCCCCGAATGAGGGGACGGAAACCGGTCTTTTCCAATTTTATGACCTAATTCGTCTGCTGATAAAAAAAGAATCCCCGAATGAGGGGACGGAAACAAGATGTCGATGCAGTTATCGATCCCGCATCGGTCATTATAAAAAAAGAATCCCCGAATGAGGGGACGGAAACTAGAGAAAGGGGGAGATGAAAGATGAAAGTTTCCTCAATATAAAAAAAGAATCCCCGAATGAGGGGACGGAAACGCGTCTCGCCAGACTGGAAACCTTTTGCAGTACTGTTGGCATAAAAAAAGAATCCCCGAATGAGGGGACGGAAACCAAATGCAAAGTATATGATATGCACAGCAAAATTATAGAATAAAAAAAGAATCCCCGAATGAGGGGACGGAAACTTTTTTATACCTCCAAAATTTCATCACGATTTTTAAAATACTTTTATAAAAAAAGAATCCCCGAATGAGGGGACGGAAACCCGTCATACACATTAGCTATGCAATTGTCAAGGTACCGATAAAAAAAGAATCCCCGAATGAGGGGACGGAAACAGTGTGATTAGCAAAAAGTAACACGGTACATTGATAACCAATAAAAAAAGAATCCCCGAATGAGGGGACGGAAACGTATTTTTTATCTGTAGTGATGTAATATAACACACCGTGTACTCATAAAAAAAGAATCCCCGAATGAGGGGACGGAAACTCTATCTTGTATCTTCGTCGTATCTCTGTAATTGTCTTATCATAAAAAAAGAATCCCCGAATGAGGGGACGGAAACTTCATATTTTTTCGGTATGATGTAGGCAATCCCCTTATAAAAAAAGAATCCCCGAATGAGGGGACGGAAACGTGTAGAAGCTCCACTATTAGCAGAAAGAATAGGATTCATAAAAAAAGAATCCCCGAATGAGGGGACGGAAACTGATTTTTCAGGATGCAGTGTTCTTTTAGCCCCAATCATAAAAAAAGAATCCCCGAATGAGGGGACGGAAACAAATCCCGTATGCCGGCGGGATGAAAGTAGTTACGCTGGAATAAAAAAAGAATCCCCGAATGAGGGGACGGAAACGTAACAGTGCCGTTAAGGTCATCGTTGTTGATAACTGGGCGATAAAAAAAGAATCCCCGAATGAGGGGACGGAAACGGATATGAGTGTTGAGGAAATCAGAGAGGCTACCAAAGCTATAAAAAAAGAATCCCCGAATGAGGGGACGGAAACAAGTTTTATATATGTTAATTCTGACCAATCCGTATGTTATAAAAAAAGAATCCCCGAATGAGGGGACGGAAACACAATGCTTTAATTATCTGAAACAAAGGGGATATATTCAGATAAAAAAAGAATCCCCGAATGAGGGGACGGAAACGACTGGAATTACCAGTCCTTATCAGGCTTATCAGGGATTAATAAAAAAAGAATCCCCGAATGAGGGGACGGAAACGAACATCAGGCGGACGTAATGTGTCTCGCCATCTTTTGATAAAAAAAGAATCCCCGAATGAGGGGACGGAAACTGTGCCACCATATCTACATCTTCGGTATCGACATCTCCTCATAAAAAAAGAATCCCCGAATGAGGGGACGGAAACTTGCTCATTTTCCATCACATCTTCTACGAACTGTTCATATAAAAAAAGAATCCCCGAATGAGGGGACGGAAACAATTCCTTGAGTGTCATGTTAATATCTCCTTTTCTTTGTAATAAAAAAAGAATCCCCGAATGAGGGGACGGAAACTTTTCTGACATCTTGCGGTATACTATCATATTTGTTCTCATAAAAAAAGAATCCCCGAATGAGGGGACGGAAACAAATCAACCGCAGCGAGGTTGCTGCGGAAATGGAAAAGGAATAAAAAAAGAATCCCCGAATGAGGGGACGGAAACACAATGTACAACAATCGTTTGATTCGGCTGCTGTACAATTATAAAAAAAGAATCCCCGAATGAGGGGACGGAAACATCCAACATAAGATCTATACATGATTTTTTTCATTCTTCTTATAAAAAAAGAATCCCCGAATGAGGGGACGGAAACGTCATGCATATCCAATGCTTCATTGAAAATTTCAAGAAATAAAAAAAGAATCCCCGAATGAGGGGACGGAAACCAGTCTTACCAATATTAACTAAGCTGTCCCAGGTTCCCGTAATATAAAAAAAGAATCCCCGAATGAGGGGACGGAAACGCTCCATCAATGGCAGTGATAACGAAATCGTTGTCTTTTTTATAAAAAAAGAATCCCTGAATGAGGGGACGGAAACGGGAACATCAGGCGGACATAGTGTGTCTCGCCATCCTTGACATAAAAAAAGAATCCCCGAATGAGGGGACGGAAACGTCTATCCCGCAGCGGTCGTTTACGATGTATTCCACGCCATAAAAAAAGAATCCCCGAATGAGGGGACGGAAACGAAAAGTCGATAAACCTATATAATCCTGTTTTTGCACATAAAAAAAGAATCCCCGAATAAGGGGACGGAAACTTACTTCACCGGTGAACTTATACTTTTTCATTTTCTCATAAAAAAAGAATCCCCGAATAAGGGGACGGAAACATTTTATCGTCCTTTTTCCGTCCGTTAAAATTCTTTCTCCGAATAAAAAAAGAATCCCCGAATAAGGGGACGGAAACTTTCTTTTACCTCCACTTTTTTAAAAATCCATTCCGCCAAATAAAAAAAGAATCCCCGAATGAGGGGACGGAAAAAACGATGATGGAGTAACTTCAATGTTTCAGTATGCAGATTGCATTTGACTATTGCATTTCTTTTTACTTACAATAATAAAAAAGGAAGAGAGTGGT
>ERZ773035.647-NODE-647-length-27749-cov-20.517332_pt1 | contig 27749 bp, 22 predicted proteins | sample MGYA00511487_ERZ773035 | MGnify/ENA primary metagenome ERZ773035 (study PRJEB29015, sample SAMEA2737985) | human oral metagenome | biome: human oral; feature: human-associated habitat; material: dental | place: China | collected 2024 ...
ACCAAAACGCACTGCATTTAGCACCAAAACGCACTGCATTTAGCACCAAAACGCATGGCAATTTGGTGCTTTTAGCCTTTCTTCGCAATCGAAAACATGTGCAAAACATGCTAAATAACACATTAAACACGGGTGTTTTAGTACCAAAAAGCTAGTTTTCGAGGGATAAAATAATGTGAGCCGGCAACAATCTAGAAAGGCAAAATGGTGCTAAATGCAATTATTGTTCTCAAAAATGGGATGAAAGACAAGCGTGTAAGGTGATATTTTATGCCAAATAGCATGCTTTTAACCCTTAATTTTTCTAGAATGGGATGGCGAATAAGATGTGTTTTGTAAAATAATAAGCAGAATTGTAGGTTCGTAATTCTGTAAGTTTACGAGTATATTGTACATATTTCAAGAGGAAGTGCAAAATAACTGCGGTTGTTTTTCAAGTGAATAAAACCAAATCGGTCATTGAAAAACCTGCTTTCATTTTGTCTGATAAACAGATGGGAGTGTACAAATAGTCAAAAAGCAGTTTGTGTTTGCAAATAGCAAGGAGAACATTCATAACATTTGGCTTTTGAAAATCTCTAGTGGACAGATTGGAGATAAAATGAAAAATACCATAAGCAGTAAGATAATTCTTTCGGGATCTCTTCCTCCCCTTGCTTCTTTCTGCGTTTGTTGAAGGAAACATTTGAATTACCTCGTGTTCATTAGTTCCTCGTTTGGTCTGTTCTGTATCAAAACTTGCATCTGCGCTGAGAAGGAACCCCGATGCAGTCAGTGCCAAGATCTTAACTTCCAAGAACGATTCTAGAAGCACATCGGAGAAATTGAAAGCATCGCTGTGAACCCGAAAGGGCTGTGGGCATGGCAAGTGATATTACCTGACAGCTTGTGATATATGGCATTTATAGTCTTTCTTTTCTTTTTTTCTTGTTAGCTACAGCACTTCCTGCCACGAAAGGCCGTGTTGGGTGGCCGTCCAAATCAATACTGAGTATGTCTAAGGAAAGCTAGTATCGTTCAAAGCTGTGCTCCACATCTTTCCCCACTCTCCATTTCTCGACCGCTTGCGTAAATGCCTATACATGCTTTCATAGTGTAATATTCTGCTGGTGGAAGTGATTGATGTAAACGTCATTTGCCTTTTCCATCAGCTTTTCAGCTAGTTGAGAATGCACTGAATGCCCTCCATAAGGTGATTTTTCGAAGTATAACCGCTTTTTACCGCTGATAAACATGGTGAATTTATAATTTTATTGTAAATTTGTCTGGTACGTCGTACATGAGAGGGGTGTTAAGCTTGTCTTCTTGTACTACAAGGATAATAGACTTCTTTCTGTTTATAGAAAAATTAAAAGTTTAGACGAATTCAACAATTAATTGAGTTTATTTATGGACGAATCAAAAAACGAAAAAACTCCACAATCTATTTTGGAAAATGGAGGTAATGTAATTAAGACACGAGATGACCGTGAATTGGTTTCATTTGAAAAAGGCGGCAAAGTAATTGGGGATTGCAATTGGCTTCCTGACGATTGTAATGGTGTTGTGAATGATATGATATTTCGATCACGAATAGAACCTTGGCTCACTTCACTTTTTCAGTCTGAACACTTATCATTACTTTGCGGCTCTGGGATAACTAATGCCGTAAGTATATTAGCAGGGGTGGGGAATGGAACAACGATGGGGAAAGCAGAATTTTCTAACTATAAAGATGAAATTGAGTCTGCAGCATCCGAGTCTGCTAAGGCAAGTGGCCGTGATAAAGGTAATATAGAAGATCAGATACGAACAGCCAATAGTTTACTTCGAGGGCTAAAGATCTTAGGTAAAAATGAAGATGCAATTACATTGGAGAACGAGCTAAACTCAATTATTTCAAAGTTTGCAAACTCTATACTTGAATCTGAGAAAGGAATAGCAACTGCTAGAGAAGAAGAGAGAGAAAATGCTTATCGAATATTAATTAATTTTCTCTTGAGTTTTGCAAGTCGTACTGGTAATAAAGAAAGATTAAACATCTTCACAACTAATTACGACCGGCTGATAGAAGTGGGCGCAGAGTTGGCAGGTGTGCACCTTATGGATAGATTTGTTGGGACTATGATGCCCATATTCCGATCTTCAAGGCTTCAATTAGATATTCACTACAATCCTCCTGGAATTAGAGGTGAACCTCGCTATTTGGAGGGTGTAGCACGTCTAACAAAACTTCATGGTTCTGTCGATTGGGTGCAGAATGGCGGAGAAATACGTCGTATAGGGCTTCCATTTGGCCGCAGACAAGATAGAACCTTATCTGCAAGCCCCAGGTCTTTATGGTACAAATGCTATGGGTTTGATGATTTATCCAAATTCAGCAAAGGATCGTGAAACAGCAGAATATCCGTATGTGGAGTTATTTCGAGATTTTGCTGCTTCCATTTGTCGCCCAAACAGTACTCTAGTCACTTATGGCTATGGCTTCGGTGATGAACATATAAATCGTGTGATCCATGATATGCTAACAATTCCTTCTACCCACCTTGTTATTATTTCATATAATGATCCCATAGGGCGTATCTTAAAGTTTTATGAAGAGTCTGCATATAAAGTTCAGATGTCCGTAATGATAGGTCCGGATTTGGGAGATATTACGAAATTGGCTAATGATTATCTTCCTAAATCGGCTATCGACAAAACCACAATCAGAATGGCAGAACTATTACAACATCGTATGGGTAGCGTGTCAAACTCAGACAAGCATAATACGGCAACATCATCTGAATCTTCTATTCTGTCTACACCCCTTTCTAAATTTTAATAATATAATTTATGTCTACAACGCCAATTGAATATCTTGCTTCGCTACGTATAGGTACGGTAGAATATATCTCACCAGATAAGATAGAAGTTCTGCTTGATGTAGAAGCACCGGAGAGTGTTGCATTGAATGCAGGGACACCTAGAAATTTCCCACGTATCAATAGCTATGTTATGATACCTGTTGATCTTGGATTTGTCGTTGGACAAGTGGCATGGATTACCATCCAACGTTCTCCTTATCCTAAGCGAAGAGGTTTCCAAGACTTTGGCTTGATTGACTTGCCGTTTCCTCTAAGGAAAATGGAACTTCAGCCCGTTGGAACTCTTCGCCCTATAGCAGGTGGCTATAAGTTTAAGCGGGGGCTTGAATCCTTTCCTTCGGTTGGAGATATAGTGATATTGCCTACCGATGAACAGCTGTGTTCCATCATAGAGTCTGGAGATAGGCGCAGAGTTTATATAGGTAATAGTCCTTTAGTTGGCAACGCCAAAGTCATGATTGACCCAGATCGCCTATTTGGAAGGCATCTTGCCGTGCTCGGAAATACAGGAAGTGGAAAATCTTGCTCTGTGGCTGGATTAATCCGATGGTCTATTGAGAGCGCGAGAGAAAAACTTGTTGACAAAAAGAAGACAGTAAATAGCCGCTTCATTGTATTAGATCCGAATGGGGAGTATAGCAAAGCCTTTGCGGATAAGCATGATGCACATATCTACATGGTGAATGTAGAAGAGGGGTCTGAAAAACAACTTGAAGTTCCACTGTGGTTTTGGAATACAGACGAGTGGTGTGGATTCACCAAAGCCTCTCCCAAAACCCATAGGACGACAATAGTTCATGCGCTGAAGTCGGTAAGGAGTGGAAACGCTTTTGAAGGGCAGACAAAAGAGCGAGAGCTGGCAAACTATGTTCGCACTGTTATAGACATTATTGAGGTCAACAAAGCATCTGGTAATCCTTGGGGTAAATTCCCGTTCCCAAAGAATTTTCACCAATCTGTGGAAAAGTGGGCAAGTGGAATTACAACTGCTCAAGAATACTCACAAGAACTAAATAAGGCGATTCAAGCATTTCAAAATCTATCTAGCATATTAATAGAGGAAAGGTCAGTAAATCATGCTCATTATGATTATAAAATAAAGGAAGTAGACAATTTAATAGCCTGCTTGAGGGAGGTTTATTCAAAAGCAGGCGGTCGAGAAGAGGAATTTTTGCCGACAGATGAGGATAGTCCTATCCCATTCACTGGTGAGAATTTTGTTCGTTCCATAGAGGCGAATGCAGAGATACTAAAAACAACAGACTACATTGTGACTCTAATGCCTCGTATCAAAACACTACTAACAGATGTACGTGTCAAGGAGGTGATTGATAATGATACTCTCAAGTTAAGTGATTGGCTAGATAAATATGTAGGCAGTAACAATAAAGAGTCCCTAACCATTATCGATTTATCTCTCCTTCCTTCTGATGTAACAAGTATCATTACAGCAGTTATCACTCGTATGATATTTGAAGCACAGCAACGTTATCTCAAACTGAATAAGCAATGTCTACCAACCGTTTTAGTTATGGAAGAGGCACATTATTTTGTCAAACGATACAATGATGATACCGAAAATATAGGACCAACTGTTCAGTGTTGCAAGATATTTGAGAAAATTGCTCGAGAAGGACGGAAATTCGGTCTGGGATTGGTTTTGTCATCACAAAGACCATCTGAGCTATCACCGACAGTATTGTCGCAATGCAATTCGTTTCTACTGCATCGTATATCAAATGATCGAGACCAAGAACTCATTCATCGTTTATTGCCAGACAATATGAGAGGGATTCTCCGAGAGATGCCATCACTCCCCTCTCAGTATGCAGTCCTATTAGGCTGGGCATCAGAGTTGCCTGTTATGGTAAAAATGCGAACATTGCGTGAAGAGCAACTCCCACAGTCTAAAGATCCTGATTACTGGGATGTTTGGGTTGGAGCGGAAGAACGAAAAATAGATTGGGAAAATCTTGCTGATGAGTGGCAAAATGTATCTTCTGAGAAGTGATGTTATGGTCCATTAAATAATGAAGTCGTCTTGACTTTTAAGATTTCTATAATATTGAGAGGACTTTATTATCGTTGTAATGCACAAAAGAATCAAGATAAACTATCCTTTTATATATGAAGTATTGGACAAAATTACAATAAAATTTGAAACCCTGCACCAATTTTCAGTGGTAAAAAGTTGCTGTGTCTCGAAAAGAACCTGTTGGAGGTTGTTCTGTACATTCTTTACAAGCTGATGATGGGTTTATTGTGGGGCATCCCAATGAGGAAAACGTCAAGATGACTTCGATTTTCAAACTCCAAAATGCGAGTTCTACAAAAGAATATTATAATTTTGCACTTGCTGGTTGACTCTACGTGTAATTAATTAGTTTAATCAGATGGTGAAAATACTAACTATTATTTTGGCTGCTTCATGGTCGATGGCCATCGTGGCGCAAGAGAAGGTGACAGGGCATGTGTATGACCCGTCACACAAGGCTATAGTTGGAGCGACTGTTGTGATGCTCAGCAGTCCCGATTCCACTTACATCTGTGGCGAGGTGAGCGATGCGCAAGGCCGTTTCGTCATGTCGCGACCACAGGGCGACTGGATGATTGCAGTGTCGTGTCTGGGATATGAGACCGCCATCGTCAGGCCTGGCGGTGGCGACTCGGTGACCATCATGCTCCATGAGGTACAGCATCAGTTGGATGAGGTGAAGGTTAAGGGTTCGCGCCCAGTGTCGCAGCTGACCCGTGACGGCTTTCGCTATGTCATCCGCGGCACGGTTCTCGCGCACGCTGGAAACATCGAGGATGTGTTGGCTGCGATGCCACTCATGAGAAAGACGGAAAACGGATACGATGTAATGGGCAGAGGACAGGCCGTGTTCTTTGTTGACGGCCACCGAATATACAATTTATCGGAACTCGACCATATCTCGTCTGACGCCATCAAGAGTTTGGAGGTGGTTACAAATCCTGGTCCTGAATACGATGCCTCTATCAAGGCTGTGGTTCGGGTGACAACTTATACCAATGTTGATCAGGGGCTGAGCGTTGATGCCCGCTCGACATGGTACCAAAACCGCAACACTAGCGCGATAGAGCAGGTGAACTTGCGCTACAGCGCGCGGCGATGGACAGTGTACGACAACTTTGAATATCGGTTGGACAACTACCTGAAATGGAAAGACCTCACCCAAACAGTCCACGTCGATACACTGTGGAACGAAGTCAGCAATGAGCAGGAACACCGTAAGCAAAACCGCTTGGCTAATACGGCGGGGCTAGATTACCATATTGCAGGGCAGTCGTATGTCGGTGGACGCTACATGTTGACCCTCGACACGCGCAACTGCATGGATTTGCGTTCTGTCAACAGAATCTCTGCAGACAGCCAACCATATGATCTACTGCACACCGACGGACAGGAACGTGGCCACAGAAATCCGAGCCACTTGTTTAACATCTATTATTCTGGAACCGTCGGTAATTTTAAAATCAATACAGACCTCGATTACCTCCACAGTACGACTGAAACGGATAATGTATATGACGAGGCAAGCCAGGCATACCGCAGCCGCTCGTTCTCGGCTGTCAGCCATGTTAGCAATAAACTGCTGTCGCTGCGTGCTTCAGTTGGACACAAACTATGGCGTGGCGACGCAACAGTGGGGGTAGAGTATGTCAACACTCGGCGCAACGATGACTACACCAGCACCCTTGACGATATGCCCACATCGCATAGCCTTCTGAGGGAAACGCAGCGCGCGGCTTTTGCCGACTACTCCGTGCTGACCAGTGTGGGACTCTTCGGTCTCGGTATTCGCGCAGAGCATTCACAGTTCACCTTCCATCCTGGCAATGGCGAGGCCGATGTAAGCCAGTCTGTCACCAAGGTCTATCCTAACCTCTCGTGGGGCATCCGCATCGGACAATTACAGGCTCAATTGCTTTACTCCACAGAAGTCAACCGTCCCACATATCGCCAATTAAGCAAGAACGTGCTCTACGGTAGCCGCTACACTTGGCAGATGGGCAACCCGCTACTGCGACCAGAGTACGTACATGAATTGACGCTGCAAGGCGTGTGGCGGATAGTCCAGTTCCAGTTTGGTTATTCTGACACACGCAACGCCATCATCAACTGGGGCACGCAGTCTGCTGAACATCGTGCAGTGTCGATAATGTCTTACCGCAACCTGCCGTCGGTAAAGGAGATGCGGTTGGCTGTGGTGGTCTCAAAGGGATTCGGAGCGTGGACGCCCCAACTTACAACGGTGATGAACAAGCAGTTTCTTCACTTGACAACAGGTACAGGACAGTACAACTTGAGCAGTCCCATCTGGATTGTCAAACTGTCCAACAACTTCCAAATAGGCCGCACGCTGTCACTCTTCCTCTCTGCCGACTATCAGAGTCCGGGCGACTACCGCAATGTACATCTCAGCCGCGACATGTGGTCGGTTAACTTCAACGCCGTCAAGACACTGTGCCACGACCGCCTGAGCGTGCAGCTCAAAGTCAACGATATCTTCAACAGCAAAAAGGACGGCAATGAAATCTACAACGACCAGATGGTGATGCATCTGCTAAACCGATACGACTTCAGAGCAGTCTCTGTAACCCTGCGGTACAAGCTGAACAGCAAGGACTACAAATCCCACAGCCACAGCGATGCTGACCAAGAAATCAGGCGGTTGTAAAGGGCTGAACTTTCGGAAATAACCTTTTCACCACATCCCATCCTTTCTCGGGCAAGGACCTGTCGCCTTTGCTGCACCATCCACACTATCCGTTGAGGATTTTCTCGTTGTCTGAACATGATTCAAAAATCGTGTTCAGACAACGAGATGCTCGTAATAGTGCAAATTTACATAGAAGTTGTCTTGACATTATCTGTTGGCGGAACTAGTTTAGCGTGTACTCAATTAATTTCGCCAACGAGTTTATTATGCTAAGTTTCTACTTTTCGACAATTTTACCGTCATCCCTAATTATATAATTCCTAATTTTCTGCGGAGAACCCGCTGATGTAGTCTTAACCTTAACAGAAAAGTTCTTATCAATTTTGAAGGATGTGACCTCCTCCAACTCAGGGCCACCTGGTTCATACCAAATGCCTTCAACATAGAGGTCTGATATAATGGTGTTATTCTTTATTGTTAGCAAGTAAAATCGATAGTCAAAATCCCCGCAGTCCATTGGTACTAAGATCAAAGACACGTCTCCTTTATTGGGTAAAGGTAGGTATCTTAGTTTGTTTCCTCCATCACAAATAAACGCTGAAGCACCTTTCAACAACTTACTTTCTATCAGATTGTATTTCACGGTCTTTATATCAATACGCTTATCGTATGGCAAGGCTTCTTTGCTCTTCACCAAGTGGCTCTTATTGGTTAATGACATAAATTGCCGGTTAATACGTTCTCCTACACAAGAAGGCTTTGCCGCTTGTTTTGAATAAGTTAGCCTTTGCTCTGGGACAAATGCTTTCTTTGATGTAGCTTTACATGCGTATAGGGCCAAGAAAGATAAAATAATAACACATCTCATATCTAAATTTGCTTGGTGGAATTAAATTGATTAACGTGATTAAGAGGCTTTACATATCGCTGGTTTTTAGCAACTTGGTGGTGTTTAGGTCGTTAAGTTCAAACCAAGATATGCACAACCTTTACACAAAATTCGTCAAAAACATTGAGATATACAAGCAATTCTCTGAAAACTTGTCAACGAATATGCCAACATTCCTCGCTGTGGCTCGGTTATTTTCTCGCTTTTTTTGGTCGTTTAGGCAGGTTTGATGTGCTTGGTTTCTCAATTGTTCTTGGCTCTTTAAGCACTTCAAACCTTTAATGTAGCTAAGTGTTCCAATGCTGTTGGATAATCTTGCCCACCTAAAAGCCCTAAAAATGCGGGGCGTTGTAGCTGCCTTAACCCCGTATGCCCCTATAAATGCAGGCTTTTCTAGCCCAATGGACGAGGACAACAACGCCTTGAAAATTCTCTTTTAACATAATTCTTCTTTCGCAATTAGCACATTTTGTGGAGAAAAGTGGGGGAAGATGGGGAAAAATGATTAACTTTGGCGGTAGTTTCCATCTAATAGAAAAGAATGCGGTTCTTGGGTAACACAGAAGCAAAGACAGACGCGAAGGGAAGGGTGTTCTTGCCCGTCGCTTTCCGCAAGGTGCTGCAAGCATCGGGCGAAGAAAGTCTTGTGCTTTGCAAAGACCTGCACCAGCCTTGTTTGGTGCTTTACCCAGAAAGCGTTTGGAACGAACAGATGGATGCGCTACGCAACCGACTGTCGCGTTGGAACGCCGCCCACCAACAGCTTTTCAGGCAATTCGTGTCTGATGTGGAACTGGTTACGCTCGATGGAAACGGGCGTTTCCTCATCCCAAAACGTTATATGGCGATGGCCCAGATAAGCCAAAGCATTCGTTTCTTGGGCATGGGCGACACCATTGAGATTTGGAGCGAGGCCAATACGCAACAGCCTTTCGTGGCTGCCCACGACTTCGGGCCAGCCATCGAGGAGATAATGGCATTGCCGGAAGGAGAAAACCAATGAACAACGACAACATCATTACAGCCCAAGGGTATCATGTGCCGGTGCTCCTTGCCGAGAGCGTAGACGCATTGAACATCGTTGAAGGCGGCGTTTATGTAGACGTAACCTTTGGCGGCGGCGGACATACGCGCCATATACTTTCGAAAATGGACAGTACGGCGCGCCTTTTCAGTTTCGACCAAGATGCGGATGCCGAAGAGAACACGCGCCGCAAATCTCACGACGGGCAGCAACCACTGGCCAACGACGAGCGGTTTACCTTTGTGCGGAGCAATTTTAGATACCTAGACAACTGGATGCGCTACTACGGCGTAGACCATGTTGACGGCATATTGGCCGACTTGGGCGTGTCGTCGCACCATTTCGACGACCAAGAACGGGGGTTCTCCTTCCGTTTCGATGCCCCGCTCGACATGCGCATGAACAAGAACGCCACCCTAACCGCCGCGCAGGTGCTGAACACTTACGACGAGGAGAGATTGGCCGATGTGTTTTTTCTTTATGGCGAGATACGCCAATCGCGCCGCATAGCCTCGGCCATTGTAAAGGCGCGAGCCAAAGCCGCCGTGCAAACCACACAGCAGTTTGCGGTCATTGTGGAGCCTTTCTTTAAGCGCGAACGCGAAAAAAAGGAGATGGCCAAGCTTTTCCAAGCCCTGCGCATCGAGGTGAACAACGAGATGAACGCCCTTAAAGAGATGCTGCAAGCCGCAGCACAATGGCTAGGAAAAGGTGGGCGACTGAGCGTAATAACCTACCACAGCCTGGAAGACCGCATGGTGAAAAACTTTATGAAGACGGGAAATGTGGAAGGGAAACTATCTCAAGACTTCTTTGGGCGGGCGCAAACGCCATTCGCGTTGGTGAACAATAAGGTGATTGTGCCCACAGACGACGAACAACAGCGCAACCCGCGGAGCCGAAGTGCAAAACTTAGAATTGCAGAAAAGAGATGAAAGATAAAGACATGAACGCGGGCGAACCCGACCTTCGGTTTACTGTGGAGCAGCCGAACGAGGGCCCAGACCCCGTGGAGACATTGAAGAACATAGCCAAGCGAGAGAGCGAGGCCGCTAAGAAAGCGGTCGCGAAAGGCGAGAAACGCCCAAACGAAGACAAAGCAGCCGAGCGCGGGAGCACAAACGAGGATGAGGCCGAAACGAAAGACGCCACGGCCGACGAGCTGCCCACGCTGAAAGAGGCCATTATGGAACAAGCCACCGAGAGCGATGCGCCATTGACATCGAACCTCACCTTCATGAAAATCATTGGTGGCGACATCCTCAACACCTCAACCATACGCAAGCAGATATGGTTGTTGCTGCTTATCACGGCTTTCATCTTTGTGTATATCGCCAACAGGTACAGCTGCCAACAGTATCTCATCGAGATAGACCAGCTGACGAAAGAATTGCAAGATGCCAAGTACAAGTCGCTGTCGAGCAACAGCCAAATAACCGAGAAGAGTAGGGAGAGCCACGTGCTGAGGTTGCTGCGCGAAAGCAACGACACAACATTGCACATGCCCGACCAACCACCATATATCATAAACGTTCCCGAAGAATGAGCAAGTTCGAGTCGAAGAAAATCATGCCGCGCTACACCTTCATCACCATCTTGATGACGATGGTGGCCATTGCGGTGATTGGCAAGACGCTTTATATCATGATGGCTAAGCGCGACTATTGGATGGCCGTGGCCGACCGTCAGAAGAAAGACAGCGTGAGCGTTAAGCCCATGCGTGGGAACATATTGAGCTGCGACGAGCAACTGATGGCCTCGTCGTTGCCCGAATATAAGCTGTATATGGACTTCAACGCCTTGCGCGAGGCCAAGAACGACTCGCTGTGGGAGGTGAAACTCGACTCCATTTGTCAGGGCCTGCATGCCCTCTTCCCCGAAAAGTCGGCCGCAAGTTTCAGGCACCATCTGGAAGAAGGGCGCAACAAGCAAAGCAGGCATTGGCTGTTGTTGGACAGGCGCGTGGACTATAACACCTATACCGAGGTGCGCATGCTGCCCGTATTCAACCTGTCGAAGTATAAGAGCGGTTTCCATACCGAAGAGTTCAATGCGCGCCAACGCCCGTATGGTTCGTTGGCGGGGCGCACCGTGGGCGACATGTATGGCGCAAAAGACACGGCGCGCTTTGGTTTGGAACTGTCTTACGACTCAATCCTGCGCGGCTCTAACGGCATTATCCATCGCCGTAAGGTGCTCAACAGGTTCCTCGACATCATGGACACGCCTCCAATTGACGGAGCCGACATCGTTACCACCATCGACGTGGGCATGCAAGACTTGGCCGAACGCTCGCTTCTCGAAGAGATGAAGGAGATTAGCGCAAGGGTGGGCGTGGTGATTGTGATGGAAGTGGCCACGGGCGACGTGAAGGCCATCGTTAACATGGAACGCTGTCAGGACGGCGAATACCGCGAATTGAAGAACCATGCGGTGAGCGATTTGCTTGAACCGGGCTCGGTGTTTAAGGTGGCCAGCATCATGACGGCCATAGACGACGGCGTGGTGGACACCGCATATCAAGTGAACACGGGTGGCGGAACGTGGCCCATGTATGGCCGAGAGATGCGCGACCACAACTGGCGGCGCGGTGGATATGGCGTGCTGTCGGTGTCGCGTTCGCTCGAAGTGAGTTCCAACATCGGTGTGAGCCGCGTAATCGACCAGTTTTATCACAACAATCCCGAGCGGTTTGTGCGCGGCATTTATCGCCTGGGGCTTGGGTTAGACTTTCAAATACCCCTCGTAGGCTCGTCGCCTGCAAAGATACGCATGCCCAAGAAAGCTCCCAACGGGCAATGGGTGAATTGGAGCAACACGGCCTTGCCGTGGATGAGCATCGGCTACGAAACGCAGGTGCCGCCCATCTCGATGCTGGCTTTCTATAACGCCATAGCCAATGGCGGCAAGCTGATGCGTCCTCGCTTTGTTAAAAAGGTGATGAAGGATGGCGTTACCATCATGGACTTCCCCCCAGAGCCGATGAAGGGCTACGAACAGATATGCAAACCCCGCACGATAAAGCTGATACAAGATGTACTGCGCAAGGTGGTGAGCCAAGGGTTGGCCAAGAAAGCCGGCTCGAACCTCTTTCAGGTGGCCGGCAAAACGGGCACGGCGCAAATGTCTAAGGGCGCGGCAGGCTATAAAAGCGGTAGCGTAGACTATCTGCTAAGCTTTGCCGGCTACTTTCCGGCCGATGCTCCGCGATACAGTTGCATCGTCTGCATACAGAAAACGGGCAGCCCTGCATCGGGCGGACTGATGTGCGGCCCTGTTTTTAGGAACATAGCCGAGGGCATCATGGCCAAAGACATCAAGCTGGATGCCCGCGACGCCCGCGACAGCTCGTCGATACTCTATCCCGAAGTGAAGTCGGGCAATGTTCTGGCGGCCGACTATGTGCTGTCGCACCTTGGCGTAAAGACCTTTGTAGACTGGAAAGCGGGCGATGCCAACACGAAAGCCATTTGGGGGCAGGCCGCTATCGAGGGCGGAAAAGCCGTGTCGCTGAAAAGAACACGGCAATTTGTGCGTTCGCAAATGCCCAATGTGCATGGCATGGGTGCGCGCGATGCCGTATATCTAGTTGAAAGCCGAGGCGTGAAAGTAAGGCTTGTAGGGCGCGGCAAGGTAGTTAAGCAAAGCATAGAACCAGGTACGCCGCTTAAAATGGGCATGACGTGCGAGTTGGTTTTAGAAGGATAAGCAATATACATACGGCCACGGCAAGGGGCGCGAGGCATGCTATGCACGCACCCCTTTCGTTGGCGAAACAAAACAATAACGACAATGACACTTAGCAGTATTCTAAAAAATGTAAAACCCCTAAACGTGGTGGGCAATGCCGAAGTGCAGATAACCGGTGTGGACATCGATTCGCGAAAGGTTGGCCCAGGCCACCTCTTCGTGGCCATTAAGGGCACGCAGGTAGACGGGCACACGTTTATCGACAAGGCCGTGGCGCAAGGTGCGGTGGCCGTGTTGTGCGAAACGATGCCTGCCGAACAGCCCCAAGGCGTTACGTTTGTGCAGGTTGAAAGCACCGAAGACGCCGTTGGCCCCGTGGCAACGCTGTTCTACGACGAGCCTTCGAAGAAGTTGAAACTGGTGGGCGTAACGGGAACGAACGGCAAAACCACCATCGCCACCTTGTTATACGATATGTTCAGGAAGTTCGGGCATCGTTGCGGACTGCTCTCCACGGTGTGCAACTACATCGAAGACGAGGCCGTACCCGCCGACCATACCACACCCGACCCCATTGCGCTTAACGCCTTGCTGCATCGGATGGTGGAGGCGGGGTGCGAATACGTGTTTATGGAGTGCAGTTCGCATGCCATCGCACAAAAGCGCATTGGCGGATTGACCTTCGCCGGCGGCGTGTTCTCGAACCTAACTCGCGACCATCTGGACTATCACAAAACCTTCGAGAACTATCGCAACGCCAAGAAGGCCTTCTTCGACATGCTGCCCAAGCAGGCGTTTGCCCTTACCAATGCCGACGACAAGAACGGAATGGTGATGGTTCAGAACACGCGCGCCACGGTGAAGACCTATTCTACACGGAGCATGGCCGACTTCAAGGCGAAGATTCTGGAGTGCCACTTCGAAGGGATGTATCTCGAGATAAACGGCGCCGAGGTGGGTGTGCAGTTCATTGGCAAGTTTAATGTTAGCAACCTGTTGGCAGTTTACGGCACGGCAGTGATGTTGGGCAAGCGTCCCGAAGACATCTTGTTGGTGATGAGCACTCTGCACAGCGTTAACGGTAGGCTTGAACCGCTGCGTTCGCCCGAAGGTTACACGGTTATTGTTGACTATGCCCACACGCCCGATGCCTTGGAGAATGTGCTGAACGCCATTCACGAGGTGCTGAATGGCAAGGGAAAGGTTATCACCGTGTGTGGCGCAGGCGGCAATCGCGATAAGGGAAAGCGTCCGTTGATGGCTGTAGAGGCCGTGAAACAGAGCGACCGCGTGATAATAACCAGCGATAACCCCCGCTTTGAAGACCCACAGGCCATCATCAACGACATGCTTGCGGGGCTTAATGCGCAACAAATGAAGAAAGTTATTTCTATTGTAGACCGCCGCGAGGCTATCCGCACGGCGTGCATGATGGCGCAGAAAGGCGACGTGGTGCTTGTTGCAGGCAAGGGACACGAGGACTATCAGGAAATAGAAGGCGTTAAACACCACTTCGATGATAAGGAGGTGGTGAAGGAGAATTTTTAAAAAAAGCCTCACCCCCAACCCCTCTCCAAGGGGAGAGGGGCGTAAAATGCCTTGCAAACTAGAAGTGAAAAATAAGCTGTCGCAACAATGCACACGGCTTAACTTCTTAAATGCCTTGCTCATTAAAAGCAAGAAGAGGACCAGTTACACGGGGCATACGGCTTAACTCCTTAAATGTCTTGCTCATTAAAAGCAAGAAGAGGACCAGTTACACGAGGCATACGGCTTAACTCCTTAACTCCTGAATTAACTCCTGACATAACTCCTCATAAACTTACAACCTCATAAACTCAAAACATGTTATATTATCTCTTCCGTTTCTTAGAACAGTTTGGCATATCGGGAGCCCACATCTGGGGATACATCTCGTTCAGGGCACTGTTGGCCATGATATTGTCGTTAGTTGTATCGGCATGGTTCGGCGAGAAGTTCATCAAGTACCTCAAACGAAAGCAAATAACCGAGGTGCAACGCGACGCCAGCATCGACCCCTTCGGCGTTAAGAAGATTGGCGTACCCAGCATGGGCGGCATCATCATCATCGTTGCCATACTCGTTCCCGTGCTGTTGCTGGGTAGGTTGCGCAACATTTACCTCATATTGATGGTGATAACCACCGTGTGGTTGGGCTTTTTGGGCGGCATGGACGACTTCATTAAGATATTCCGCCACAACAAAGAGGGACTCAAAGGCAAGTACAAGATTGTGGGACAGGTGGGTATCGGACTTATCGTGGGCCTTGTTCTATGGGCATCGCCCGACGTGAAGATGAACGAGAACCTTGCTTTACAACGCAAAGAAAATACCGAGGTGGTGGTGAAACACCGCAGCGAGGCGCGCAAGTCGCTTAAAACCACTATCCCCTTTGTTAAGGGGCACAACCTAGACTACTCGCGTGTGATGTCGTTTATGGGCAAGTATAAAACCGCGGCAGGATGGGTTCTCTTCGTGATTATGACCATTTTCGTGGTGACGGCCGTGAGCAACGGCGCCAATCTCAACGATGGTATGGACGGCATGTGTGCAGGCAACAGTGCCATTATCGGCGTGGTGTTGGGCATCTTGGCCTACGTCAGTTCGCACTTAGAGTTCGCCGCCTACCTCAACATCATGTATATACCAGGTTCGCAAGAACTTGTGGTGTTCTTCTGTGCCTTCATTGGTGCGCTCATTGGTTTCCTTTGGTACAACGCCTACCCGGCACAAGTGTTCATGGGCGATACGGGTTCGCTCACCATTGGCGGCATTATCGCCGTGGGAGCCATCATTATTCACAAGGAACTGCTGCTACCCATACTCTGCGGCATCTTCTTTGTAGAGAGTTTGAGCGTGATGTTGCAGGTGTATTATTTCAAGATGGGCAAACGGCGGGGCGTAAAGCAGCGCATATTTAAGCGTACACCCATACACGATAACTTCCGTACGCAGGACGAACAGCTAGACCCCGAATGCCGTTACGTGCTGAAAAAGCCCAAGGGAGCGGTGCACGAGTCGAAGATTACCATCCGCTTTTGGATTATAACCATCATCCTTGCGGCTCTAACCATCATCACCCTTAAAGTAAGGTAGGCTAGGGAAGGTAGGATCTCTCTATATATATAATAAGGTGTCGACCCATTCGGCTAACGGCAACGAGCCGGCACCGCAACGACAAACAACAAAGGAAATAAAGCAGAAATGGACAGAATAGTGATATTAGGTGCGGCCGAAAGCGGCGTGGGAGCGGCCGTATTGGCTAAGCAAAAGGGCTTGGATGTGTTTGTCTCGGACATGGGAACCATCAAAGACAAATACAAGCAGATGCTCGACAGCCACGGCATCGAATGGGAAGAAGGGCAACACACCGAGGCGAAGATACTTAACGCCACGGAGATAGTGAAGAGTCCCGGCATTCCAAGCGAAGTACCAATGGTGCAGAAAGCCATAAGTAAGGGCATCGGCATTATCAGCGAGATAGAGTTTGCTGCCCGATACACCGATGCCAAAATGGTGTGCATCACGGGAAGTAACGGCAAAACCACCACCACCTCGCTCATCTATCACATCTTTAAGGCAGCAGGCTATAACGTAGGGCTGGGCGGAAACATTGGCCGTAGTTTGGCTTTGCAAGTGGCCGAGGGCGCACACCAGTGGTATGTTATTGAGTTGAGCAGCTTTCAACTCGAAAACATGTACCGCTTTAAGGCACATATCGCCGTGTTGCTCAACATCACGCCCGACCATCTGGACCGTTATAACTACCGCATGCAGGGTTATATAGATGCTAAGATGCGCATATTGCAGAACCTTGGGCCGCAAGACTACTTCATCTATTGGGCCGACGACCCCGTGGTGAAGCCCGAATTGCAGAAGTATGACGTGTCTGCACGCATCTGCCCCTTTGCCGAAACCCGCGAAACGGGCGCAGCCGCATACGTTTCCGATGGACAGATAACGCTGCCTGCACCGCTCGACTTCAACATGCCGCAAGCGCATTTGAGTTTGCCAGGCAAGCACAACCTCTATAATTCGTTGGCCGCGGCATTGGCCGCACGCGCCGCAGGCATTCCGCAAGACGTGGTTGAACAAGGTCTTAGCGATTTCCCAGGCGTGGAACATCGTATGGAACGCGTGGCCACCATGCACGGCGTAAACTACATCAACGACTCGAAAGCCACCAACGTAGACGCTTGCCGTTATGCCTTGGAGGCCATGACTGCCCCAACAATACTCATCATCGGCGGCAAAGACAAGGGCAACGACTACGAACCCATCAAGGATTTGGTGAAAGAAAAGTGCGCCGCATTGGTGTATCTTGGTGCCGACAACACCAAACTGCACCAGAACTTCGACCATCTGGGCTTGCCCGTGGCCGACACTCACAGCATGAAAGAATGCGTAACGGCCTGCGCAGGCATGGCCAAGGCGGGTTATACCGTGCTGCTGAGTCCCTGTTGCGCTAGTTTCGACCTCTTTAAAAACATGGAAGACCGAGGCGAGCAGTTCAAGACATTGGTACGAAACCTCTAACTTCACACGCAAATGGCACTTAACAAATCATTAGGCAACTTCTTCAAGGGCGACAAGGTGATATGGATGATATTCTTCTTCCTATGCCTTATCAGTGCCGTAGAGGTGTTTTCGGCATCTTCTTCCCTTACATATAAGGGCGGAAGTTACCTTGCGCCCATCATTAAGCACCTTGGAATTTTGTTCTTGGGCGTGGTGTTCATGGTGTTTACGGTGAACATTCCCTGCCGTTATTTTAAGGTGCTAACGCCTTTCTTGTTCCTCTTCTCGGTCTTAACGCTTATATGGGTGCTCTTTGGCGGACAGAGCACCAATGGTGCGCAGCGTTGGGTTAGTCTTTTGGGCATACAGTTTCAGCCCTCCGAGATTGGCAAGGGCACACTCGTGCTGATAGTGGCGCAGGTTCTTAGTATTGCCCAAACAGAGCATGGTGCCGACCGCAAGGCCATCGGCTGGATAGGCATAGCTTGCCTTTTTATCATTGGCCCCATCTTTTTTGAAAACCTCTCTACGGCCTTGCTCATCTGCCTGGTTGTCTACATGATGATGATTTTAGGGCGTGTGCCAGTGTCGCAGTTGGGCAAAATATTGGGCGTAGTGGTAATTCTTGTTGCCGCAGCCCTCTCGTTTGTGCTGGTTTTCGGTCATGCCAAGGATACCGAAGTGCCCGAACAAACCTTTACCGAGAACGTAGAGCAGAAGAAAGAAGAGAAAGGATTTCTTGGAAGTATGTTCCATCGAGCCGACACGTGGAAGTCGCGCATCTACAAATTCATGAAGAACGAGGAAGTTCCGCCAGAGAAATTCGACCTCGACAAAGATGCCCAAGTGGGTCATGCCAACATCGCCATCGCCTCTTCCAACGTTATTGGGCAAGGTCCTGGCAACTCCGTGCAGCGCGATTTCCTTTCGCAAGCCTTCTCCGACTTCATTTATGCCGTGATAATCGAAGAGATGGGCATCATTGGCGCCGTTGTCGTAGCCATGCTTTACGTGTTCTTGCTTTTCCGAACAGGTAAGATAGCCAATCGTTGCGAAAACAATTTCCCTGCTTTTCTGGCTATGGGCTTAGCCCTTTTGCTTGTTACGCAGGCCTTGTTTAACATGTGTGTGGCCGTTGGTTTGGTGCCAGTTACGGGTCAGCCGCTGCCCCTTATCAGCAAGGGCGGCACCTCTACCATCATCAATTGCATTTTCATGGGCGCCATAATCAGCGTAAGCCGAACGGCAAAGAAAGCTGAAAAACAAATAAAAAGTGGTGTGGCAGAAAAAAAATGAGTACTTTTGCACTAAGAAACGAGTATCTTGTGCAGGCCAACCAGTAACGGATGGAACTGTGCCGGCTCGTCTAACGTGCAGAATAAGGGAGGGAAGACAACCAAGTGAAGACGCTACACGAGGGGGTGAACCAACGCGAAACCATACATTCTTGTGTTCCCCATACCAATACAAACAAGCAAAGAATGGAAAATAACTTGAGAATAATCATCAGCGGAGGCGGCACGGGAGGCCACATCTTCCCTGCCGTGGCCATTGCCAATGCCCTAAAAGCCAAACGGCCAGATGCGCAGATACTCTTTGTTGGCGCGTTGGGCCGTATGGAGATGCAGCGCGTTCCGGCCGCAGGCTACGAAATCAAGGGATTACCCATCTGCGGTTTCAACCGAAAGAACCTCTTAAAGAACTTCGCCGTGCTGTTTAAGATTTGGAAAAGCCAGCGCATGGCCAAGCAAATTATAAAGCAATTTAAGCCAATGGCGGCAGTGGGCGTGGGCGGATATGCCAGCGGCCCCACGCTAAACCAATGCGCGGCAATGGGCATTCCCTGCCTGATACAAGAGCAAAACTCGTATGCCGGCGTAACAAACAAGTTGCTTTCCAAGAAGGCGCGCAAGATATGTGTGGCCTATGAGGGTATGGAACGATTTTTTCCCAAAGATAAAATCGTGCTTACGGGCAACCCCGTGCGCCAACAGCTGCTGGATAGTCAACTGACAAAAGCCGAGGCTTTAAGAGCATTCGGACTCGAACCCACCAAGAAAACCATCCTCATCGTGGGCGGAAGTCTGGGTGCACGCACCCTAAACGAAAGCGTAATGGCACATCTCGACGAACTGCGGAACAGTGGTGTGCAGGTTATTTGGCAAACGGGTAAGAACTATTTCGAGGGCATTAAGGCCGAACTGGCCGATAAGTCGCCGCTGCCCATGCTCAAACCCACCGACTTCATCGCCGACATGGGTGCCGCCTATCGCGCTGCCGATTTGGTGATTAGTCGTGCCGGGGCAAGTAGCATCTCCGAGTTCTGCCTTATAGGCAAACCCGTGATATTGGTTCCAAGCCCCAATGTGGCCGAGGACCACCAAACAAAGAACGCCATGGCGCTAGTAAACAGGCAGGCAGCACGCTTTGTTAGCGATGCAGAGGCCACCCAAAAGCTTATCCCCTTGGCTTTACAAACCGTTAACGACGATCAAACCCTGTCGCAGTTGAGCCATAACATCAAGCAGATGGCTTTGCGCAATTCGGCAGAAATCATAGCCGACGAAGTGATTGCTTTGGCAGAAGAACAAGCAGCCAAGACGCGTTGACAAAAGGAAGGTGCAGCGCATGGCTGCCAAACTTACAACATCATTATGGACATAAAGAAAATTAAAGCAGTATATTTCGTAGGGGCGGGCGGCATCGGCATGAGTGCCATCGCCCGTTACTTCATCAAAAAAGGCTATGTTGTGGCAGGTTATGATAAAACCCGCACACAGCTTACAAGCCAATTAGAGAAAGAGGGAATGCTCTTGCACTACGAAGAAAACGTAGACGAGATACCGCAGGCATGCAAAAAAGCGCAGTCGTGCCTGGTGGTGTACACGCCTGCCATACCCAACGACCATAAAGAATTGGTCTACTTTCGGCAAAATGGGTTCGAGATACAAAAGCGCGCGCAAGTGTTGGGCACGCTAACCCGCACCCTAAAAGGGCTTTGTTTCGCCGGAACGCACGGCAAAACAACCACGTCGTGCATGTGCGCGCACATCATGCACCAAAGTCATCCCGACTGTAACGCCTTCCTTGGAGGTATATCCAAAAACTATGGCACCAATTATATATTGAGTTCCAAAAGCGAATACGTGGTTATCGAGGCCGACGAGTTCGACCGTTCCTTCCATTGGCTTAGTCCGTGGATGAGCGTAATTACCTCTACCGACCCCGACCACCTCGACATCTACGGCACCAAAGAGGCCTACATGGAGAGCTTTCGCCATTACACAACCCTCATTCGCGAGGGCGGTGCACTCATCATTAAAAAAGGAGTGGAGCTTAAACCCGATGTGAAACCTGGGGTGAAGGTGTACGAATACGCACTCGATGCAGGCGACTTCCACGCCGAGAACGTGAAGATAGACAATGGCAACATTACGTTCGATTTTGTTTCGCCCATCGAAAACGTTAAGCATGTAACCTTGGGCCATCCCGTGCCCATCAACATCGAGAACGCCGTTGCGGCTATGGCTATGGCACAACTTAACGGATGCAATGCCGAAGAGTTGCGTTACGGCATAAAGACCTATCATGGCGTTGACCGCCGTTTCGACTTTAAGATTAAAACGCCCCACTTGGTGTTCCTCAGCGACTATGCTCACCATCCCAACGAGATACTGCAAAGCGCCAAGAGCCTACGCCAATTATATAAGGACAGAAATATAACGGCGGTGTTTCAGCCGCACCTCTATACGCGCACGCGCGATTTCTATAAGGAGTTCGCCAAGGCTTTAAGCCTGCTCGACGAGGTTATACTCTGCGATATTTACCCCGCACGAGAAGAACCCATCCCAGGTGTAAGCAGCAAGCTGATATACGATAACCTCGATGCAGGCGTAGAAAAGAGCATGATTACCAAAGACGACGTGCTGGAATTGGTGCAAAAGCGCGACTTCGACGTGTTGGTGTTCCTCGGTGCGGGCGACCTAGATAGCCTTGTGCCGCAGGTAACAAAGATATTAGAAAGTAAGGCAAAGTAAAGTAAAGACTTAACCCCCAAAGGGTAGGTGTATGAATGTGAATTGGAAGAAAACTGTAACCATGCTGGTCGATGCGCTGCTGGCCGTCTACCTCGTATTGGCGTTCACGGCTTTCAATAAGCCCAACGCCAAGGCCGCATTGTGCCAAAAGGTGCAGATAGACATCCAAGACGAAAGCACCAACGGCTTTATCTCCGCCAACGACATACGCAGTAGACTAGATGCCAACCAGCTCTACCCGCTGAACAAACCCATGCAGGCAGTGCAGGCAAGGCAAATAGAAGAGATGCTCAAACGCAGTCCCTTCGTGAAAACGGTAGACTGTTACAAAACACAAGACGGCTGTGTGAACATCAGTGTTACCCAACGGATGCCCATCGTGCGCATTAAGGCCGCCAATGGCGAGGACTATTATCTCGACGACAACAATCAGGTAATGCCCAATTCGCATTATTCGGCCGACCTCATCATCGCCACGGGGCATATCTCTAAGGCATTTGCGCGAAACTACATTGCGCCGCTCGCCAAACTCTTCATGGGCAACGAGCTATGGGAGAACCAAGTGGAGCAAATCAACATACTGCCCGACAAAGGTGTTGAACTCGTGCCGCGCGTGGGCCAGCATGTTGTGTTCATTGGCTATCTGCCACAGGCCAATACGCAGAAAGAACGCAACGAGAAGATAGCCGACTTCGTAGAGAAAAAGCTCCTGCGGCTAGAAAAGTTTTATAAGTATGGGCTCTCGCAGGTTGGATGGAACAAGTACAGCTACATCGACTTAGAGTTCGACAACCAGATTATCTGCAAAAAGAAGAAAGAAAACAAGAACAACCCCGAATAAGCATAGTGTTATGGCAAAGGATTTTATCGTGGCTATCGAGATCGGTTCGTCTAAGATTACCGGTATCGCAGGAAGAAAGAACACAGATGGAAGTATCTCTATCTTGGCTGTGGCCAAAGAGACGCCCTCTTCGTGCGTTAAAAAAGGCGTGGTGTACAACCTCGACCGCACCGTGCAGTGTCTCAACAGCATCGTGTCCAAACTCAAAACCACCCTCAAAGCCGAGATAGCCTACGCCTATGTGGGCGTGGGTGGGCAGTCTACGCGGAGCATCGAGAACGTCATCACCAGAGAATTGCCTAACGATACCATCGTGTCGCAAGACATGGTAGACTCGCTGATGGATGCTAACCGCAGCATGGACTATCCCGATGCCGACATCATTGAGGCCATAACCCTAGAATATAAGCTCGGACAACAATATCAAATCGACCCAGTTGGCGTGCCATGCACCCACTTGGAGGGGCACTTCTTAAACATTCTTTGGCGCAACAGCAACTATCGAAACCTCAAAAAGTGTTTCTCTAACGCCGGCATCGCCATTGCCGATGTGTTTATTTCGCCACTGGCCTTGGCCGACAGCGTGCTGACCGACTCGGAGAAACGAAGTGGATGTGTACTGGTAGACCTCGGTGCGCAAACCACCACCATTGCCGTTTACAGCAAAAGTCTTCTTCGCCATTTGGCCGTAATACCCTTGGGCGGGGCAAACATCACCAAAGACATCTCTTCTTTGCAAATTGACGAAGAGCATGCCGAACGCTTAAAGCTTACCTATGGTGCGGCATACACCAACCCCGAAGAAGACAATACGGGGCTAACTTATGCCATCGACAGCGACCGCTCTATCCAAAGCGACATCTTCATGAATGTGGTTGAGGCTAGAATCGAGGAGATAATCGCCAATGTAAGATACCAAATACCTGAGAAATACGAAGGTAAACTGCTTGGCGGACTAATTCTTACGGGCGGCGGAGCCCTGCTGAAGAACATCGAGGAGGCTTTCCAGCGCAAGACCAACTTCAACAAGATACGCATTGCCAAGACGGTGAGGTTCGATTTGCATTCAAAACATCCGGAAATCACTGCGCACGATGGCACGATGAACACGGTTCTTGGTCTTCTGGCAAAGGGTAATCTTAATTGTGCAGGGCGGGAAATATCTAACAATCTTTTCCCCGATGCCGAAACGGAACGCCCTGCAACGCTACCATCGGAAGGCGAACCCATGCCCAATGCCACCGACAATAAAGCCCAACAGGAACAGGCAAACAATAAGTCTAAATTCGAAACTAAGGAGAAAAAGGAAGATAAAGCCGAGAAAGAACAGGCCAATAACGAGCCAGAGGAAGAGAAAGGACCAACCAAGTTCAAACAATGGAAAGAGAAACTTAGTGGTTTCATTAGGCAAATGGCTGAGGAGGAATAAAAGAGAAGAGGTTGTAACGTGTTAAGCCGCACGCTTGCGTTTGGTTAGCAGGTTAAAATAGTTAGGCTAGAAAGCCTAGGATAACTAGATAGCCTAGAATAACTAGCAACCCTAGAACAACTAAAATGCCAACCACATCAAGCGCAGCCATCTTTTCACCCTTTCACCTTTTCACCCTTTCACCCTTTCACCCTTTCACAGGTCAACTTAAAAAAGAACAACGCTATGTCAGAGAAGAATATAAACAAAGGAATTGTGAACTTCGTAGACGAAGAGCACGGGGACAGCATCATCAAAGTTGTTGGTGTAGGCGGCGGTGGCGGCAATGCCGTTAACCACATGTTCAAAGAAGGAATACACAAAGTGTCGTTCGTTCTGTGCAACACCGACAAGCAAGCTTTGGACGATTCGCCTGTGCCCGTACACCTGCAATTGGGTAAAGAAGGACTAGGAGCAGGCAACCGTCCGCTCAAAGCCAAGGCTGCCGCCGAAGAAAGCATCGACGACATCAAAGAAATGTTCAGCGATGGCACCAAGATGGCCTTCATCACAGCAGGAATGGGCGGCGGAACAGGTACGGGAGCCGCACCTGTAATCGCTCGTGTTTCCAAAGAAATGGGCATCCTCACGGTGGGTATCGTTACCATTCCTTTCCGTTTCGAGGGTCTAAGAAAGATAGACCAAGCCTTGGATGGCGTAGAAGAAATGGCCAAACACGTAGACGCTTTGCTCGTTATCAACAACGAACGCCTGCGCCAGGTTTACCCCGAACTGTCCTTAATCGAGGCTTTCAAGCGCGCCGACGATACACTAAGCGTTGCCGCAAAGAGCATTGCCGAGATAATAACCTACCACGGCTTTATGAATCTCGACTTCAACGACGTGAAGATGGTGTTAGAAGACGGTGGCGTGGCCATCATGAGTTCGGGCTATGGCGAAGGCGAAAACCGCGTTCAACAGGCCATACACGATGCGCTTAACTCGCCTTTGCTCAACGATAACGATGTGTTCAACTCTAAGAAACTACTGCTCAACATCTCGTTCAGTGAGAAGAACAACCAAGGTTCTAACCTCATGATGGAAGAGATTAACGATGTAGACGAGTTTATGGCCAAGTTCGGCCCCGACTTCGTCTTCAAGTGGGGCGTTACCTTCGACGAGAGTCTTGGCGATAAGGTAAAAGTTACCGTCCTTGCCACAGGCTTTGGCGTGGAGAACATCACCACTACCCCCGAAAGAACTGCCCGTAAGTCGATTGAAGACATCGAGAATGCCGCACGCGAAGCCCAAAAAAGATTGGATAGAACCAAGCGTATCGACACATATTATGGTACTGATTTGCCTGGCGGCCGCACCAAAAGGCATACCAATATCTACCTCTTCCGCCCAGACGACCTCGACAATGAAGATATTATTTTCGCCGTTGATGAGTCGCCAACCTACGCGCGTTCGCAACAAAAGCTTGAAGAGATACGCGGTTATAGCTCTGCCGCGCAGAAGAGAGAACAAGACGAGGTGGAGCCGCCAACAACTATGCAGGGAACTATTAGCTTTGCATAGGCGGAAAAAATTGGGCAAGCAAGGCCGCTAGAATACATCAGATGTATGTAGTCAACCGGTAAATATAGAAATGTCTACGGCATATCGGCCTATCTGCCCCTTCCGTTTCACCCATTGCATCAACCCCATTAAGATTTAAAATTATGGCTCAATTATTCGAACAGATAAGCAACGACATTACGGAGGCGATGAAAGCGCGCGACAAGGTGCGCCTTGACACCCTTCGCAACATTAAGAAAGTGTTTCTAGAAGCCAAGACGGCACCTGGCGCAAACGACGTTCTTGAAGACGCCGATGCCCTGAAAATACTTCAAAAGCTAGCTAAGCAGGGTAAAGAATCTGCTGCAACCTTCGTTCAGCAGGCTCGCCAAGACCTTGCCGATGCCGAATTGGCACAAGTAAAGGTGATTGAAGAATACCTGCCCGCCGCTCTTTCGGAGGCCGAAATTGAGGCGAAGGTGAAAGAAATCATCGCACAAACGGGTGCTACCACAATGAAGGATATGGGTCGCGTGATGGGCATGGCTAGCAAACAAATGGCTGGCTTGGCCGATGGCGGCACCATCTCGGCCATCGTTAAGCGACTGCTGGCCTAACTGCCTGTTGCGTTTAGGCTCGGTTAAGACATGGTCTAAAATTCCCCGCAAAGGTTCATTTGTTGTTCCTTGTATTGCTCTTCACTGTCTTTTCGTTTACTCTTTCAGTCGCATAGTTCGCTATGCTCCTTCAAGAAGTAAGCAAAACCTGCTCAGCTAAAAGCAAAATACAGTAAAGGTAATTTTTAGAATCTGCTTTAAACCCGAAATATTGAAAAGGTAGAAAGGCTAGAAAGCTGCTGATGCCCTCTATCTCTTTGCGAACTTTGTATTTTTCTCGCCCATTGGCGAACTGGCGAGTAAGCCAGTTTGCCAATGGGCGAGTTCATTAATTCATACGTCCGTTCGGTATAAGCATTCCTCTCCCTTCCCCTTTTTTATTGGGAGTGGTGTGCTGCATAGCCACTCAAAACCTTAAATTATTGCTTTTAATTTTACAAACTTGCTCTAATTTTTCGCGCCGTTCTAGCGAAAATACAGGCCATAAAGTAGGTAAATTGCCCCTATTTCTAGATTTGTTCGCCTTCCGTTTTGTCTATTTTTAAGAGCAAAACCTGCATTTTGCACCATTTAGCCTTTCTAGAATGGTTGCCAACTCGTATTTTTCCAAGCCCAATTACCCACTTTTTGCCCCTAAAAAACCACTTTTTAACGACTATTTTGCCCATTTCAGCCATGTGTTTCATGGTTAATAAAGGTTTTGTTTATGCTATTTCAGCGGATTTTTATGCTTTTCTTCTCGCATTTAGCACCATTTTGCACCGCATTCTGCCGCATTTTACCTTGCGTTTTGCACCAAAATGCCTTGCGTTTTGCACCAAAACGCAAGGCATTTAGCACCAAAACGCACTGCGTTTTGCAGCATATTGCACTACATTTAGCGGCAAAACGCACAAAAGTTGGCGTAAATGGCGTTCTCCTTAAATAAAAATTCATTTTGCAGCATTCACTTACTACCCCCTTTTAGCATCAAAACAAACCTCCGCGAGAATCGATTTTTTGCACGCCGGCTTACGTTTGGTGGAGAAAATGGGCACTCATAATGTTAAAATTCTTACTAAAAACCAGACAAAACGATTGTGCGTTTACATGTGCATGGGCAACGGAACGGAAGGCACGTACGCTTACAGCCGCCAGTGCGAGCGGTTGAAAGACATGCACTTTCTATCCCGAATTGGCGCAGTATTTAGCAACAGCGTTACAATTTTTTACAGCATTAATTGCTTATCTAAAAAAGTATTATTACCTTTACCGCTATAATACAGCTTTTGGTTGAGATGGAGTGTCGCCCCGAACAAAAACCAATCGCACCCTGTGGAAAATGCTTTCGCATTAAAAACGTTAACGATATAAACTTATGTTCATGTAAAACAACGTACTTATGATATCTGTCTATTCCATCAAACCGCAGTTTCAACGGGCATTAACGCCTATTTTAGAGTTGTTGCATCGTGCAAAGGTTACCGCCAATCAAATCACCTTGTGGGCTGGCATCCTCTCTCTTGTCATCGGCATCTTGTTTTGGTTTGCGGGCGATGTTAGCACATGGCTCTACCTCTGCCTGCCTGTGGGACTGCTGATACGTATGGCCCTGAATGCGTTAGACGGGATGA
>ERZ773035.649-NODE-649-length-27717-cov-27.286711_pt1 | contig 27717 bp, 36 predicted proteins | sample MGYA00511487_ERZ773035 | MGnify/ENA primary metagenome ERZ773035 (study PRJEB29015, sample SAMEA2737985) | human oral metagenome | biome: human oral; feature: human-associated habitat; material: dental | place: China | collected 2024 ...
CCATTCTCATTGTAGAGCAGTCAATTGAAAATCAATGGCTCGGGTTCTGGCCGCTCAAAAAACCGAAGCAGAAAAAAGCGGGAGGAAGCTATGGACATATCGCTTCTCCGGAAGAATGGAAAGGGATTAAAGACGGATGGTGACAATGGAACGAATCGGACGGGATATGGATGATCTCCGGAAAAAAATGGAGACATTTATCAAAAACAATGGCCGGATAGATGAGCAAAACGAAAAGACGAAAGCTGAAGAAGCAGCAGAAGAAAGAAAAAAATGGACGAATAGGCTGTATAAAGCCGGGATTGGCAGGCGGTACCATGCCTGCACCTTTCAGAACATTGAAAGAAAAGGATTGCCGGATTCCAAGCTGCTGAAAAGCCATTATGCCATTGCGAAAGATTACGCTAAGAATTTCAAGGCACATAAGGCAAAAGGGCAAGGGCTTATCTTTGCCGGACCGGTAGGACGCATGAAAACAACGATGGCAGTCGCCATTGCGCAGGAAATTATGAAAGAGTACAATCGGGCGTATTTTATCACGATGCCGGAATTGATGGACAGCCTTCTGCAGAATAATTTTTCACAAGAAGTCCGGACGCGGACAAAAGAAACGGACTTACTGATTCTTGATGATATGGGCGCGGAGTATCAGAACGACTGGGTACTGAACGCGGTCGACGCAATTATATCGAAGAGATACAACGAACTCATGCCGGTAATCATTACGACGAATAAGACACCGGAAGAGATGAATCAGAGGTATATGGCACGGATTTTTGACAGGTTGAAACATGCGAACAGGTTACTTATAGAAGCAGGAGAAAGCCTGCGAAAAAATGAGGTTTGAGAAAGGAGAGATTGATAAATGGGAAATAATCGATTTATGGTTGTGTCGGAAGAAAACGGGATTATAGCAATGAATCCGTCGTACGTTGAGCAAAAAGGAAAAAATCTTATCATCTACATGCCCGGAACGTACAAACAGCTTGAGCTGGAATACGAAACGGAAGAAAACGCAAGAAATGCTTTTGTTGAAATAGAGAGCGCTTATGAATCCGGGAAAATAGACGTTTATATCTGATCTAAGGGGTGATAGCAATGAATACGGTGATAGATGTAGCAAGCGTTGTAGTGTTTATTGTCTTGATTATGTACGCGGCGATAAAACTCGACGAAGCGGCAAGAAAGCTGCGCAGCGAGGAAGAGCGGATTTACGGAGAGAGGCGTAAAAAATGAACAACTTGATTATCATTGTTGCCACTTTTGGCAACAAGAGGGGGGCGTGAAGTGAAACTCTACAGTGACAGAGGGGATAAATATTATCTTTTCGGACAGTTTGAACTATATCTGATGCTCATACAGTGCGTTCTTATCGGAATATTAGTAGCGCTGACATACGTTTTGATTCGATTAGGCGGTGGAGTATGAAGCTTATAATTCCCGGGCGGCTGCCCTGCATGAATGACCTGATCGCTGCTAACCGGTTGAACAAGTACGCAGGTGCAGGTGTGAAGAAGAAAACGCAGAGGCAAATTAGTCTGATATTGCAGCCGCAAGTGCGAGGACAAAGGTTTACCGAAAAAGTAAATATCCGCATTGAGTATTACGAAAAGGATATGCGCCGGGATGAAGATAATGTGATGAGCGCCGCAAAGTTTATCTTGGACGCAATGCAGGATATAGGGTTTATCCAAAACGACAGCAGGAAATACGTGCACTTGACGCAGGAAGTATTTACCGATCGGGATAATCCGAGGATTGAAATAGAGGTGAATGAAGCATGAAAATTTTGGATGCCTGCTGTGGCGGTAAAATGTTCTGGTATGAAAAAAATCTGGAGTTCGTGGACTTTCAGGACAATCGGGAACTACAGACGGAATTATGCGATGGACGGATATTCAGTGTAGAGCCTGATTTTATTGGAGATGTCACACAGATGGATATACAAGACGAAAGTTATGACATGGTAGTATTTGACCCGCCACATTTAAAAAATGGCGGAGATACGGGATGGATAATTCTAAAATACGGAAAATTACCGTCCGAGTGGTTGCTGTGGATAGAACGGGCTTTTAAAGAATGTTTTCGTGTTCTGAGAAATGACGGAGTGCTTGTCTTTAAATGGAATGGTGAACAGATACCATTTGCGGAGGTGGTCAAATTATCGCCGTATAAGCCGATTTTTGGGGATAAAAGAGCGAAAACAAGGTGGACGGTATTTGTGAAAAATGCTGCGTTGAGGAAGGGAGAGAAAGTATGAAAACAATAAAAGAAGAAGTAATTGAATTACTGATGAAAAGAATTGGCGTTGCAGAAAATGAAGAATTTGAAGCTCAATTTGCACATGAAGAATGCCAGGTCAATAAGTTTTGTAACGGAGAATTGCTTACAAAAGTTAATGAAGAATGGCGTGATAATTCAATGTGGGCGGTTTTTGTAAAATATTTCGATATCTATGAATTTAAAGTAATTCCGTTTAAGCCGAAAATCGGAGATAAATATTGGTGGGTAGAAGTTGACGGTAAAGTATGTAGTGACATATCTGAACGAGGTTGTACGTTTGACTGCATGGCAATGGCAATAGGAAACTGCTTTAGAACAAAAGAATCGGCGGAAGCACACAAAGAAAAAATTTTAAAAATACTGAAAGGAGAAGGTCATGAATAGCGGAATGCGACCGAGTGTTTTTCATAATCCGGATCCGACGTACGAAAAAACGAAAACGAATTTAAATCGTGAATCTAAGCGAAAACGCGGTGAAGTAGAAGCGTTTTTTGAAGAAATTCGGCGATGCAGAAAGCATATTGACTCTTTGAATCAATACCGCCTGCAGTACGAAATGGATTTGTTTTCTTTAAAAGGCTGTAGATACGATAAGGAGCCGGTGGATGGCGGATCTCAATCCGATTTGTCGGACATAGTGATTGCGTTTGAGCAGCGGATGGCGAAATCAGAAGAATTGCGAATAAAAGAGCTCAACAGATACGGTGATATGAGTACTAAGGGCTTTCAATTGTTAGCATTACTTTCAGATCCGGAGCAGAAGTCAATTATGATTGACCGGTATTTCATGAATGTTCTTTGGGAGAAAATTGCACTGGAACATCATTTTGACAGGAGTACATGTATGAGAATGAGAGACCGGGCAATTCAAGAAATTTCACGAAAAACACAAGTTGCGACTAAATGCGACTTTTAAATGTGGTATTATGATAGTGTAAAGTTCGGGCAATAAACGTCGCCGCCCGATGCTTTCATACAACTCCATAAAAGCAAGAAGCCGGTTTCGATGAGTTTGCCGGCTTTTTGCTTGCATCTAATGAGAGGATTTAATGATGATTGATTACAAGACTACCGCGAAACCGCGTATCGTGACTGATGACGATATTGCGGTTTTCTGTTCGTATGATGAAATTTTGCCGATTGGACAGCTACAGCCGAATCCTCAAAATCCAAATCAGCATAACGAGCAGCAGGTAAAGCTCCTCGGCGAGATTATCCGAAGTGCTGGATGGCGGGCACCGATTACGATTTCAAAGCGAAGCGGGCTGATTGTAAAAGGGCATGGCCGCAGGCTGGCAGCTATTGACGCAAGACTGGCATGGGTACCTGTCGAGTATCAGGAATATGCGACGGAAGCGGAAGAGTACGCTGATCTCTTGGCTGATAACCGGATAGCTGAACTGGCGGAGATGGATAATGATAAACTCTCCGAAATTCTAAAAGACCTGCAGGAGACCGAGAATTTTGATATGGATTTGACCGGTTTTGACGAGGACGCTTTAGCTGACTTGATAGGCGAACAGTTGACATCTGACGAAATCGAAGAGGACGAAGTTCCGGAGACGCAGGAAACGGTATTTACTAAACCTGGTGACTTGTTTATCATGGGTAACCATCGTCTTTTATGCGGCGACAGTACCAAGATAGAAGATGTCAATCGTTTGTTGGGGGGGCAGCAGGCTGATTTATATATTACGGATCCGCCGTATAATGTGGCGTATGTCGGCAAGACAAAAGACGCACTAACGATAGAGAATGACAAGATGGCTGACGGAGATTTCCGCCAGTTTTTAGTTGATGCATTCAAAGCGGCGAACGATAACATGAAGCCCGGATCAGCATTCTATATCTGGCACGCGGATTCGGAAGGATTTAATTTCCGCGGCGCTTGTAAGGATATCGGATGGGATGTTAAGGAATGCTTGATTTGGAATAAAAATCAAATGGTTCTCGGGCGGCAAGACTATCAATGGAAACATGAACCGTGTCTTTACGGTTGGAAGCCGGGTGCACCGCATAACTGGTACAGCGACAGAAAGCAGACAACGGTTATCGACATGAGCAAGCCGAGCCGCAGTGAAGATCATCCGACAATGAAACCGGTTGGCTTGTTTGCGTATCAAATCGAGAATAGCAGTAAACCAGGTGATATTGTACTTGACAGCTTCGCCGGAAGTGGTACGACAATGGTTGCTTGTGAGAAGATGGGTCGAAAAGCAATGCTTATGGAGCTTGACCCGAAGTATTGTGATGTGATTATAAGGCGGTACATACAGGAATCCGGTAATCTTGAAATAAAGGTGGAGCGTGATGGAGAGACAAAATCGCTTAAGGACGTAATGGAAGAAGCAGGAGCCACCTTAGAGTAACGGGAGGTGGTGACTTTTGGGAAGGCGAAGAGCCGAATGCGAATGGGAGCGTAAAAAAGGCGAATCTTCGGAGGCTTATGCCGCATTTAAGCTTTACTACCAGATGGGTGATAAAAGATCTTGCACGAAGGTAGTACAAAGGCTGAACAAATCAAGGGCACTCATCACCGGCTGGTGCGGTAAATGGAACTGGGTCGAGAGGGCCCGCGCTTACGATAACGAGCTGGCTCGGCAGGAATTTGCAGAGGCCTGTAATGCTGTTAAGAAAATGAATGAGCAGCAAGCACAAATCGGACTACTTATACAAAAAAAGGCTCTGGAAGCGCTAAAGGAAATGAAATCTAAAGAACTGTACCCGAAGTTGTTGCTGCAGTATTTAGTACAAGGGGCAGGGCTTGAACGTAAATCGAGGGAATCCGACATTGATATGAAAGTAAACATCGAACAAGGCGAAATGAATAAAATGATGGAAGACGGAGTGCAGATTATCGATGATACAAATTAAACTTAGCGAAAAGATGGCGCCTTCGTTCTTCTCTGTACACAAAGACGTAAAGCAGCACGGACACACGCATTACGTGTTAGCCGGTGGCCGAGGCAGCACGAAATCTTCTTATGTCTCGCTTGAAATTCTACTGCTTCTCATGCAAAATCCGGAATGCCACGCGGTCATTTTACGTAAAGTTGCGAACACGCTTAGAAACTCCGTTTATACACAGATGGAGTGGGCGTTAGATGCTTTGCGCATATCGGATAAATGGAAGATGACGATTAGTCCGATGGAAATAATACGAAAAGCGACAGGGCAGAAGATCTTGTTCTTTGGCGTCGATGATAAAGCGAAAATCAAGTCTATCAAACTGCCGTTCGGCTATGTCGGTGTAGTTTGGTATGAAGAGCTGGATCAATTTGCAGGCATGGAAGAAATCCGTAATCTAAACCAGTCTCTCATGCGCGGCGGATCTAAATTCTGGTGCTTCTCTTCTTACAATCCGCCGAAATCGGCGAACAACTGGGTTAATGAGGAAATGCTTCTCGATGAGAAGGATAGGCTTGTTCACCGTTCAGACTACTTAAGCGTCAATCCCGATTGGTTAGGGCAGCAATTTATTTACGAAGCTGACAAGCTCAAAGCAAAAAACGAAACGGCATACCGACATGAATACTTGGGGGAAATCACAGGAACCGGCGGGGCGGTCTTTGAAAATGTTATAGAAAAGCGGATTACTGATGAAGAGATACAGCAATTTGACCGCAGGCGCTACGGTTTGGATTTTGGCTTCGCGGTAGACCCGTTGGCGTTTATCTGCATGCACTACGACGTAAAACGAGAAATATTATATATTTTCGATGAGATTTATCAGCCGAAGCTGACGAACAGGCAAGCGACGGTAAAAATAAAAAAGAAAATCACAGAAACGGCATTAATTCGTGCGGATAGCGCAGAGCCGAAGTCGATTAAAGAGTTAAATGAATTGGGATTAAGAGCTATGGCGGCTAAAAAAGGTCCTGACAGTGTCGAATTTGGTATTCGATGGCTGCAGGGGCTTTCGGCTATCGTGATTGATAAAAAACGGTGCCCAAACGCGTATAAAGAGTTCGTAACATACGAATACGAAACAACGCGCGACGGGCAATATATCAGTGCTTATCCGGATAAAAACAATCACGCGATAGACGCGGTGCGCTATGGCTGTGAAGATTTAATGCCTGCGCGGTTCAAGGTCAAAGCTGTGCGGAGCAATTTATATTGAGGTGACACATGGATAAATACAGTCTTTTGACAGATGCATATTTCGGTACCGGGCTTTTTGAGAACGGGGCCGGACTTAGGCAGCATCCGCGGGAAGATCCGGCGAATTATAAAGACCGACAGGGGCTGGCGTACTACTTGAATTACACCGGACCGATTGTCAATGCTGCAGTAGATCCGATATTTAAAAACGATATCAAACGCGATTATAACGGTTCGACGCTGTTTCAGACATTTCTTGATGACTGCGACCGAACCGGAACAGATTATCAAGACTTTTGTAAATCGGCAGCGTTGCAAGCAAAATTATACGGCGTCGCATACATCGTTGTTGATAACAGCGACGAACTGGCAGAACGAAGAAGTGACGCTGTCGCAGGACGCAAGCTGCCGTTTCTAAAAATCGTCACGCCGTCGCAGATTAAAAACTGGGCAATTGACCGATACGGCCGCCTGACTATGTTTCAGTACACCGAGACATCACAAGTCGGAGCGAACGCGAAAAACACGGAGACGTATACTTGGACACAAGACTCGTGGGCAATTGGAAATGGCGACGGCAAAACGACAGGTAATCACAACATCGGATGCGTTCCGGTTGTGCAGTGGCTCGCAAGAAACACGGATAGAAAAATCATTAAGCCGCCGTCAGAATATCTATCCGTAGCTCAAGCGAATTATTTTTTGTATCAACTCTGCAGCTGGCATACGCAGCTTCTACGTGATCAGGCTTTCGGCATTCTGACAATGCCGGACGACGGAACTGGAGAAGTAACGGTCGGCACGAATAATGCGCTGATTTATCCGGCGGACGCTACACACACGCCTGCTTTCATAGCGCCACCTGCAGCCCCTGCTGAAATGCTGACCGAGCAGATGGATAGGATCATAAAAGAAATGTTCCGCATGTCCGGTCTGGATTCGGTCATCGGCGTACAAAGTGATAAGAGTAAATCAGGCGTGGCCAAGCAGTGGGATTTTGAAAAAACAAATAAACGATTGGCAGATTTTGCGGTACGCTGCGAGGATGCCGACGAAGCCATCGTTAAATTATTTGAGATGTGGTCGGGGGAAACGGTCGATTATAACTGCGAATACCCGCGTGACTTTAAAATTAATGATGTCGTTGATTCACTGTCTAATGCGGCAGCAGCGCTTGAACTGGGCTTCGATAGTCCGACGTACAAGCTTGAGGTATTGAAGAAGGTGCTGGAAGCGTACATGCCGAATCTGCCGCCGGAAACATACGACAAGATGATTGAAGAGGTCGCGGCCGCCATTGAAGAGAGCAAGCAGAACAGCGCATTTGAAGATGGTGATGTAGATGATCCTGACGGCGACGGACAAGGCGATTAAGGCTTTTGATGCTGAGATAAAGCGGCTTTTGAAAACAGGGAAAACACCGAAAGAGGCTGTCAATGAAGCATACAAGCTGTATCCGGTCATGAAAACCATGCAGGGGGAAATAGAGCCGCAGCTAATCGGAGAAATGAAGAGAGGCGGTGCGGTCGGAGTTGCTAAACCGCTGCTAAAAAAAGCGTCAACTGCAGTATGGGCAGTTGACGGACTGACGCTGTCTAAGAGAACAACACAGGGTGCAAAAGAAGTTACAAAGCAAGCCGCCGCGGTTATCGACGAAGCGGTAAAAAAAGGACAGACGGTACAGAAAACGGTACTTGCGCTTTTCGACGGGTACGGCTACGGGCACACATTGCCGGAACAAGATATCCCTGATTTTTTAAAACAGCTGACGCAAATTGCAAAAGCAAAAGACTACGGCGGCGCAGAGTTTCATAAAACGATGCGGGCGGTGGAACGAAACCTGAAGAAGCTGAATGTGCAAGGGCTGAAAGCCGCGTACACGCAAGTAAAGAATGCTGTACTGTCAGGAAATGAAAAACGCATTGAAAAAGCAGTCTATACAGCGACACAGGAGCGCACGCGGTACTTTGCGCGACGTATCGCCCGAACCGAGATGGCAAGAGCGTATAATGACGGTTTTATTGCAAAGTGGGCAAATGATGAGGACTGCATAGCGTTTAAATGGAAAATGTCTACCGCGCATCCGTTTTGCGATATTTGCGATATGTACGCGGAAGCCGATTTGTATGGCATGGGGCCCGGGATATTTCCGAAAGATAAGGTGCCGACGCTTCCCGTTCATCCGAACTGCATGTGTCACCTGCGGCCAGTGATGACGGGATCTAAACTACTGAAAAGCGAAACACCGCACGCAAGAATAGAAGATGGCGGCAGAGAATGGCTGGATAAACAGACACTGCCGAACAGACAGCGAATACTCGGCGTATACGGTGAGAAAGATGTCAAAGCTGGGCGGAGCTGGACAGAAAAAGCACGCGGATACAGCGGCGAAAAGATGAAAAGCAGAATACCGCTGCTTCAAGTAATTGAATTAGATTCGATTACTGTCAACGGGAACGTGTATAAAATTGATGGAAAGCACATTGTGCTGGATCATACTGAATACGAACAAAAAATCGCGTATATTTTGGCGAAAGAACTAAAAGCTACCGTTGGGTTAGTACCGAGGGTTAACTTTCCGCAAGGAGTTAAAACTCCCGATTACATTATCCGTGACAAGTGGTATGATCTGAAAACACCGGAAGGCGCAGGAAAGAATACCGTTTTTGATTTGATTAAGAAAAGCAAAGGTCAAGCCGAGAACTTCATAATTTGTGCAGATAGAACCCGATTGTCTGAAACAGATATCAATGCACAGATAGAAAGAGTGTTTAAATCCGAAAGGACGGATTTCGTGAAATCTATCACGCTGATAAAAAATATGAAGATATTAAAGAAATACGAAAAATAAAAAGCCATCCGGCAACCTTGATATAAAATATCTTTAAATGGGCTACCGAATAGCTTTTTATTTGATTTTATTATAGCACATTTTGGCAAGTTTGGCTAAAAAGTACTCGTTATGAGTGCTTTTATATTGCCTTTTCACGGGACAGGAGCCCGTCCGCAGGCGTTAAAGAACGGTCTTTTTTTGTTGGGACGGGAGCCCATTATTACAGTACACAGGAGGTACTTATTATGACATTGGCAGAATTGTATGAGGCGTTAGGTAAGTTAGAAAATGGGTCGGAAATGGTATCTACCATTAAAACGGAAATTTCCCGCTTAAATGGTGAATCCGCAAAGTTCCGCACATCTAAAAATGAAGCTGACGCGAAAATTACCGAGCTCACCGCGAAAGTGGAAGAACTCACGGCGAAAGGTACAGGAGACCAGACCGCCGCCGAGAAAATGCAGAAACAGCTGGATGAGCTAAACAAGAAGTACGAGGCAGCTGAAAACGCCCGCAAAGAAGAGCAGGCTAAACGGGTACAGGCTGATATTATGCAGCAGACTGTAGCGGCTCTCACAAAAGGCAATGCAGCAAATCCAGCTGAAATTGCAAAAATCTTGGTCGGTTCTATCAAAGCGGATGAGGACGGTACTTACAAATTCACAAATGCCAAAAATGAACAGGTCTCTATCGAAGACGGTGCCGCAGGCTGGCTGAAAGATAATGCATGGGCAGTAAAAGACACGCAGAATCCGGGAAGCGGCGGAGGCAACGGCGGAAGCGGGAGACAACCACAGCCGCAGGGGCTGCAGGCGGCAGTTGCGGCTGCATTGAATAAGTAATTTTTTAAGAAAAGAGAGGTAAAAACACATGCCGGTAACATTAGCACAGGCAAAACTTAACGTACAGGATGATCTTCAGGCAGAAGTCATCGACGAATACGCAAAATCCAATTTTATCTGGGAACACATTATTTTTGACAACGTAGTATCTCCCGTCGGCGGCGGGGCTACTCTGACTTACTCTTATAACCGCGTGAAAACACAGCCTAAAGCCGATTTCCGTGCGGTCAACGAAGAGTACACCGCGCAGGAAGCCGAAAAAGAGCAGAAATCCGTCGATCTGGCGATTTTCGGCGGGTCTTATAAAGTAGACCGCGTTATTGCGAAAATGGGCGGCATTGAAAATGAAGTCACGTTCCAGATGCAGCAGAAAATCAAAGCTGCGTCCGCACTTTGGAACGATACCGTTATCAACGGTGATACCGGGACGAACACCAAAGCATTTGACGGGCTTGAAAAAGCGCTGACCGGGTCTTCTACGGAATACAAACCCGCAGCGGCTATTGACTTGTCTTCCGGGTCTGCTATTGACAGCAACTATAAGACATTCCTCGATGCGCTCGATGAATGTATGGGACTAATGGATGGTGAGCCGTCCGCGCTTCTTATGAATGCGGCACTTTTCACAAAATTTAAGGCCGTTGTCCGCCGTGCGGTAGCCTACACTGAAACGAAAGATGACTTCGGGCGTCCTGTTCTCACGTATAACGGCATTCCGATTGTCAATCTCGGCGCAAAATCCGGTTCAAATGATCCCGTTGTGCCGATTGATACCGCAAAAAGCACGACTTCTTTATACGCTGTGCGCTTCGGTATTGATGGTTTCCATGCTGTTTCGATGGCGGGCGTAGCACCGGTACAGTCTTGGTTGCCTGATTTCAAAACACCCGGGGCAGTAAAGTCGGGTGAGGTGGAAATGGTGGCCGCAGTTGCGCTGAAAGCGACGAAAGCGGCTGCAGTTCTTAGAAATATCAAAGTTAAATAAGGAGGTACAAAATGGCACAGATTATAGCACCGAATAAAGATTACACCGGTGTAAGTGCTTCTGTACCGTTTGTTAAGGGCGTCGGAGAAACTTCCGACGCTTACTTAATCGAGTGGTTTAAGGAGCACGGATATACCGTGATTGAAGATGATGCGGCAGAAGTACCGCCGGAAGCCCCTGAAACTCCTGAAACCGAGGCAGCGGATGCAACTGAACAGGTCGAATCTGAACCAGAGGCCGGTGAACAGGTCGAAGAGACACCGGAGAAACCGAAGAGAACACGTTCTTCAAGGGCAAAAGCAGCTGATGCAGAATGAATTCGGCGGAAATCTTCAGACGGCGGCTAAGGCAGGCAGTCAAAGAGAGTACCTTGACGGTAGCAGAGTATGCGCAGGATAATCACCGGTTTAAATCAAGGACTGGACAGCTCGAAAGAGCGGTTAATACAAGAATAGTGAATGATTTAGCTGGTGAAGTATTTATCGATAACGGTATAGCTGCTTATGCAGGATTTGTCCATAACGGCAGCGCGCCACATCGGATTATACCGAACAGTAAAAAGGCGCTGAGATGGGTGAGAAACGGCGCCTTTCAATTTGCCCGGGCGGTAAATCACCCGGGATATAAAGGTGATCCGTTCTTATATACCGCGGCGGACGACAAAAAAAGAGAGGTTCTGACCATTTTTGACCGTTATGCCGAGCTGGCAAAAGAAGATATCGCGACAGAGTTGGTAAAGAGGTGACAAATGGCTGAATTTGTAAAAGAATCCGATATTTTTGATGAAGTTTTGCGCGGGCGCGTGACTACAGAACAGATCGCAGGAGCAAACGAACACATGAACCGGCTGGCAGCCGTTTACGGTGTTGTGAATGCTGTAGCGCGTCCTCTGACAAAAAGGCTCGCTGTGTTAATTGCCTGCCGTGATTGTTGCCTTGCTCTTGTTGGCACGGATCCTACTGTAGCGATTGACGGAAATCGGCAAGACGATGTCTACGAACGAAAGTATAAGCTCTATCGGCAGCAGGCAGAAGATATCACAAAGATGTTGACGCGGGCGGATTTTATGAAAGAAACGGATACCGATGACGAAAGAGAGAGGGGAGCATGGACACGTACAGTGAAAATCAGTCGAGCTTGAGAGAAATAACAAAAGCGCTGAAAGATTATCTGAAAAAAACATTTCCGGATATCGATTGGTCTTTTGAGTTGAATGGGCCTGTCACTCCCGTCAAACCATCTGGGACGGTTACCGCCGATGAGGTTAGTTTTGAAAGTCCGACAAAGGGCGGTGAATATGCCGCCATAGAATACAGTATCTATCTTATTGTTCCGAATTCCAAAACGGTAAAGGTTGATGAGCTGTCTATGCGAGTGCGTGAATCGTTGTTAGATAATTATGATCTTGACGGCACGGTGCAGAATAGCACGGTCAAAAAGATTGTTTTCGGAACGGCACCCGGCGTGAGAGGCAATGCCGGGGCCGCGATTTTGAAATATGAAGTAAACGAATGGTTATAAAGAAAGGAAGAAACGAAATATGGCTGGAAAAGTAAGAGTAACACGAAGCGCGAGTGCCGGTAAAATCCAGGGTAAAGATGTCCTTGCATATTTGAACTACGGAACTGGTGCAACAGAAGCACTGCCGCAGTGGTCTTTGTTTGGCGGACAGACTACTGCTGATTTATCTATGAGTGCCGACGAAATCGACGCAAATAGTAAAGATTCAGGCGGCTGGGGTGAAAGCTACGCCGGGATTAGATCTACTGAACTTTCTCTCGAATGTATCGCAACAAAAGCCGATGAAGCTTATGCTGCATTGAAAGATGCATTTATCAAGAGCGAGGTAGTGGATATCTGCAGATATTTCACGACAGACGGTACTGCAGAACGAAACTGGTATTCTATTACCGATATTTCGGACACCACGCCGCATGATGACATGGTTACATTCACAATCAAACTAAAGGGTATCGGCGCGCCGACTTTCTACGAAAAAGTTACGAAGATTGCAGATGTAAAAGGCGTAATGACCGGTGCTACGGTAACAATTGGAGGCTAATATGAGACTTGACCGAATTACACGGAAGGTTTGGTTCAAGGTCGAGGAGAGCGAACACGCTCTCCTTTTCACTTTATCCGGACTTGAACAGCTGGAAGCAAGAATGCCGGGCGGTTTTTTGGCTACGATTACAAATCAGCCGATTCCGACTTTGAGTGTTTTGATTGATGCATTTTGGATCGGATTAAAGTGCGCTGGAGAAATCATGGATCGCACGGAAGCACAAAATCTCATGATGAGGTATATGCGTGAGGCAGGTCTTGATGAAACAATCAAGCTTTACACTGCCGCTATTGCCGCCTGCGGAATATTAGGCCCCACAGGAACAAAAAACTTACTTGAAACGCTGGGAATTGATGACATCGATGTTGGTGAGGATACACCAAAAAACGAGAAACTGGCGAAACAGAAGAAATAAAAACGCTTGCGGATTATTTATTGGCTGTTTTGCCGGTATGCTACGGCGAATTGAAGATGTCGTCAGCAGAAATCGGAGGTTCTACTCCGCATGAAATCAACATGCGAGCGAACGGATATGCCCGCCGTGTGAATAATAAAAAAATCTTTGTCGGATCTCTACTGACGGTTCCGATTATCAACGGTGGCACCCGGGCACCGAAACGTCCGATTACTGTAAAAAAATTATTTCCTGATGTTTTTGGGAAAAAGGCAACAAGTGAAGATATTGAAAGAGCAATCAATTTGGTAAAACGAGCAGAAAGGGGGGATTTTGGTGGCAAATCATGATATAAAAGTGACCATTTCCGCAGATGGCGGACAGGCTGTCAGAGAAACGGACAAGGTCAAAAGCGCGCTGCAGAGTGTATCTAAAGTCAAAGCGTCTAACAGCTCGATGAATGATCTGGCGGCTGGTGCTAAAAATGCTGATAAAGAGGTACAAAAGCTTAATAAGGATGTAGGATCCATTCCGGGAACTCTTGCTAAAGTCGGTGCAGCTGTGTCTGCGGCGTTTACTGTAAGCGCCATTATTGGCGTAGGAAAGGCCGCTCTGCAAGCTGCAGCTAATATGGAGTTGCTCAAGAAAGGTCTATCCTTCACTCTCGGAAACAGTGAAGCTGAAAGGCTGATCAAAACTATTCAGGGGATTGGTGAAGCGTCCGCTTACGATACAACACAGCTCATGCCGATGGCTCGAGCGTGGGTCAATCTTGGCGATAATGTAGACACTGCAGCGTCAAAAATTCAAAAGATTGTAGACTTGGGCTCCGCTTATGGTCTTACAACAGATGAAATTAATCGCGCCAATACCGCTCTTGCACAAATGCAGATGGCAGGTAAAATCGGCGCACAGGACATGATGCAGTTGACAAATGCCAATATCCCCGCCTGGAAATTACTGTCTGAAAAAATGGGGTTGTCCGTAGCCGAATTAAAAGAGATGTCCTCTCAAGGACAGCTTACGCAAGAAGCTATGGATATGCTCTTTGAAGCGATGGCTGAAAAAACCGGTGGCGCTGCGGAAAGTCTCGCAAACACATTGATGGGGAAATTCTCAAATATCGAGGAAGCGGCTACAAACAGTATGGCCGCTGTTGGGGACATCATCAGTGAGGCATTCGACGTGAGGGGCGGTCTTGACGCACTCGGAGAGCTTGCGCAGGGATTTAAAACGCACGTAACGAACATCAAAGAAACAATGAAAGATGTCGGTGTCAAGCAGGCTATCGTTGATGAGTTGACGTTGATAGACCCGGTAATGGGCTTAGTCGTAGACACGATGATATCCGGGTTTCAGAAGATCGCCGGGGTTATCTCGGAGAACTCCACTGCCATTAAAAATCTAATTATTGTTATTGGTAGCATTATGGCAACGGTCACGGTCTGGAATGCCGTTGCCGGAGGCATATCTTTAGTTACTAATGCCTTTACTGCCGCAAGAACTGCCGCATTGTTATTCCGCACTGCGTGTATGGCTAATCCTGTCTTAGCTGCTCTATCTCTTATTGTTGCTGCTGTGGTGCTCGTTGCGGCAAACTGGGACTATCTCAAAGGTGTGGCCAATAAAGTGATGTCAAGTATCTCCTCATTTGTCGAGAGCTGCTGTAATGCGGTAAAGACAAAGTTCCAGAGTGCTATTGATACGGTAAAAAATATGTGGCAAGGATTAAAAGATTTCCTGTCACATCCGATTGATACCTTAGTACGCATTCAGAAAGAAACAATAGAGAGCGTAAGACAATCTGGCAGCGGATACGCTAAAGGCGGCGTTTTCGGTATGGCGTCTGGCGGTCTGGTAGGCGGTTTGGTACCGCTGGCAAACGGCGGGCAGTTAAAACACGGCACGCCTGCGATTGTCGGTGAAGCAGGACCTGAAGCGGTTATTCCACTTCGTGACGAAGTGCTGGCCAAAATCGGTAAGGCGATTGCTGACGCTTACGGGGTCGGAAAGAATAACAGTTCCGCTATCTCCAAAATCCGTATGGAAATTAAGTCACAGGTGGATACGGACAAAGTAAGTGCCTACGCGAAGCTGCTTGATGATGCAAGAGAAAAGGCGCAGGCTATCGGTGCAGAGTTAGCCAAGTTTGACGAGTTCCAGAAAAAAGCAAACGAAGAAGCCTTAGAATACTCCGAGACAGGAGAAAAAACGGTTGCATATCAGCAACAACTCGCCACTTTGACGGAGAAGATTGCTAAAGCGCAGGAAAAGATTAATAACGGTACTGCCGGAAATAACGGACAGCATAATCTGGATATGCTTCTTGCTAAGCGAGATAATCTGACCGCTGATTATGAAAGCAACAAAAACCAGGCAATACAGGCAGCACAGGAAGCGGCAAGCAGTCGAGTAGCGGTAGAGCAGGAAGCACAAGCGGCGATAGATCAGCTGAATCAGCAGACACAAGAAAAAATGCTGTCTCGTGAACTGGCTGTTCAGAATGCGAAACATCAGCTTGAATTAGCTAATAACGCCGAAAGTCTGCAAGCCTACGCAGAAATGATGGCTGAAAAAGACGCTATTACTGGGGAAAGCTATGCTACTACTCTTGCAAATGAACAGTTACTATCTGAAATGCGCACGGCGCTCTATGAAGAAATGATGTTACAGGCGACCGATTGGAGCACCTATATGAATGAAACGCTTACACAAATGGCGCAGACCGTGCAGTCGCAGCTTTCAAGCGGAATCGCTAACTGCATAACGCAAGGGCAGTCGCTCGCGAGTGTGTTTACAAATTTGGGGAGCACCTTGCTGAATACGTTGATAAAGAATGTTTTGCAAAAAGCTATCGCAAGCTTAGGAATTATAAAATCTTTGTCGCAAAACACAAGTAAGCAGGAAATTGCGAACGCTAATTCAGAAGCGGCAGCGCAGGGCGCTAAAACAGGAATCATGGCGTCTAATGCGACAGCGGCAGTTATCGCGGCTAATCCGTGGTCAGCTGCCGGCGCCGGCGCGCTTGTGTCGGGACAAATGGCCGCGGCGAGAACGGCGGCTTCTGCTATTGGTTTAGCGACAGGTGGGGCGGTAAGCGGAAGCGGAACATCAGTTTCTGATAGTATCCCGGCCATGCTCTCTAACGGTGAGTACGTGCTGAATGCCGACGCAGTATCGAGGATAGGCGTTCCGACATTAAACATGCTGAACGAAGGAAAGGCTCTGCACTTTGCCGAAGGCGGCGCGGTTAGCAGTTCTTCAGGCTCTTCTGGAATCAGTCGCCCAACGATTCAGTTCAATGTCAGCGCTCTGGATCCGGCAAGCTTTGTAGATTTACTGCGCGAGAGCTACGGCGATAAGATAAAACAGTTCCTTTTTGATGATTCGCAAGGCTTTGCGTCAGAAAGCGGGGTATTCGGATGATTTTAAGAAAATTTCCCGCATTACGTAAACTCGCTTATTCAAGCACAAAAAAACAAAAATGGAATACGCAAGTACAGAAATCGGGAAGCGGGAAAGTCCGCACGCTGACAAATCAACTATATCCGGAATGGACTATTACTGCAAAGCTGGTTAAGTTGACCAACGCGGAAGCAAGAAAACTAATGGGGTTTGCAGCACTGTTAAAAGGTGCGCATACCCCTTTTCTATGGCTTGATCCCGAAGATTACGAAGAAAAAGGAATACAATTACCGCTTATTACGGCGGGAACTTATCAAGCGGTCATGAAAATGGGAGACTACGTAGAGCCGGTAGAATATATCGAAAAAGTAACGGTATATATTGATGGGGTGAAGCAAAATAGCAATGCTTATACCGTTATCGATGGGCTGGTGAAGTTTAAAACCGCTCCGGCAAGCACCGCAAAAATCACCGCAGATTACACATACTACTGGAAAGTTATGCTTGCTGATGACGGCATAGAAACAGAGAATATTTTTATTGATTTTAACAAGTCGAAGACATTTAAAATGGTGACTGTACGATGAAAACAGTGAATGAATCGTTAAAAACATACTTAGAAACTGAAAAGAACATAACATCTTGTGACTTATACGAGCTGGTTCTGTTTAACGGCAATAAGTATTACTATGCCGATACAGATATGGATATATCTTTTGGCGGGCATACGTATTTGCACAACGCGTTACTGATTAAGCGACAGCAAGTTAAGATTCATGATCGTGTGGTAGTTGATACAATGACCGTTACTGTGCAGGCGGATAGTAACGACAAACTGGAAGGACTGCCGTTCTTGCAGGCGGCGCACAGCGGAGTACTTGACAGAGCTAAGCTGTATCTCCGGAGATGCTTCTTCCGCGATCAATCAGTTGTCGGCGCAATTGACCTGTTCGGCGGAAATGTTGAGGTCAAATCTGCGGGAGGTATCAAGATTGAACTGTCTGTCAAAGCTGAAACACAGGGGCTGAACATGGAGTTTCCAGTCCGCAGGTACTACCCGCAGGGAAGCTACACGACGAATGCTGACGGCGTTATTTACAGTAAAGAAACAGACGCCGCGACGCTGATTGCTCCGTTCGTGCCGAGAAGAGAGGTACTCATATGACAGACGGCGAAAAAATAGCGAAAGCGGCTGCAGCATGGTTAGGCACACCACACATTAACGGCGCAAAAGTAAAAGGTCGCGGTGTAGACTGCGGCATGCTGCTAATAGGCTGCGTAGAAGACGCTGGACTGCTGAAAAAAGACAGTGTCCAGATTGAGCCGTACTCGAACGAATGGCATTTGCATCATAGCGAAGAATGGTTCTTGAGCTATGTGCAGAAATATTGCGACGAAGTAGAGACCATGCAGCCCGGAGATTTTCTGCTGTATCAGTTTGGCCGCTGCGTCTCCCATGGCGCTGTCTATATCGGTAAGGGACGCTTAGTTCATGCGTATATAGACCGCGGTGTGGTCATGACAGATATTAGTGATGTAATGTTTTTCGACGCAAAAGGCAGGAGCCGCTTGCGTGGAATTTACCGATTTAACAGAAAGAAGGTGAGACGATGAGCTTTTTTCGCGGAAGAACAACGACAACGCGAGCAAATAAGATAAGTGAATTTACCGTCAACACCGCGGAATACGGCGCTGTCGTACCTGAAATTATCGGCACTGTACGGACGGCGGGAAATGTAATCTACTATGACGATTTTACCGCCCATGAACATCGAGAAACGCACAAAGCAGGGAAGGGCGGTAAATCTAAGCAAGTCAGCATAACCTACACATACACAGTAGCGGTCATTTTAGGACTTTGTGAGGGTCCTATTTTTGGGATCGGAAAAGTGTGGATCGGTAAAAATGTACACAATTATCCGGCGGACGACATTCAACTGACGCTGTTTGACGGCAAAGAGAATCAGCAGCCGTGGGCGTACACGCAAAGCAAGCACTCGGATAAGGCACTTCCGTATCCGGGGTTGGCATACATGGCGGGCGTTATTGATTTAGGTGATTTCGGCTCCATGCCATCGTATAACTTTGAGGTTAAAGGCAGGTTATTAGAAACAGGGGACGGCATAGACGTTAATCCTGCGGACTACATCCGATATGTCTTAGATAAAATCGGTAAAAAGGACATACAGATTATTGGGCTGGACAACTACAGAAAATACTGTAAAGAGGCCGACCTTTTAATTTCTTCACCGCCTGATGAAGACGCGAAAGCCGCCCGGGAAGTCGTAAATGAAATCGCAAAACTGACTAATGCGTATGTTTTCTGGTCAAATGACAAACTAAAGATCGTACCGCTGGCCGATAGACCGGTCGGCAGCTGGGCACCGGATAAAACAGGCATTATAGACCTAACGGCGGATGATTTCCTGCCGCAGTCCGGCGGGGCTCTTGTGACATACAAAAGAAAAGACAGCTCTGTGATCTATAATCAGTTTCCGGTAGAGTTTATCAATCGCGCGAACGGCTACGAAAAAGAATCAGTCAGCTATGAATTTACTGAAGACATCAAGAACTACGGCGTAAGAGCCGCAAGCGTAACGAACGCCCATTATGTCTACACAAAAGAACGGGCAGTTAAAATTGCCGAACAATTAGCAAGAAACAACAAGTACGAAAGAACGCAGTATACGTTTAAACTCGACTGGAGCTTATGCCGCTTAGAAGTTGGGGATTTAGTGCGGCTAACCGATGAAAATTCGGGTATCTATGAGCAGGTCGCAGTTATTAACGGCATCACAGAAGGTACCGATGGGTGCTTAACCGTAACGGCAATATCAAGAGCGCCGGGAGATTATCCTGCGGCAAAATACAACGTACATGCTAACGATAGGCCGTACATTGACTACAACAAAACCGCCCCAGATACCATTCCGGTTATCTTCCAGCCGCCTGCAGATCTTACCGCAGACGGGCTGGAGCTCTGGATTGCTGCTAAAGGTAAAACTGAGGGCTGGGGCGGATGTACCGTGTACGTCTCCGACGACAACACAAACTATCGAACAGTCGGGCAAATTGCAGGATCTGCGCGTTGCGGCAAATTAACACAGCCGCTGTCACCGATGCCGAATCACCCATCCGGCAATCAAGCAATAGTAACATGTAATGATCAGCTGCTTAGCGGTACGCCGCAGGACGCAGAACGCAAGAATACGCTCTGCTGGATAGACGGCGAGTGTATGAGTTACATCAACGCTAATTTGCAGTCGAACGGAGCGTGGCTACTGACGGGGTTATACCGTGGACAGTGCAATACGACTGTCAGAACGCACGCAAAAGATACAGACTTTGTCCGGCTTGATAATTCGGTATTCAAAGTACCGTTCACGAAAGATGACATCGGCAAAAAAATCTACATTAAATTCTGCTCACACAACATCTTCGGCGCAGGGCAGCAGGATCTGTCCGAAGTCAAAGCTTACGAGTACACACTCACGCCGTACTACATCCCGCCTGTTACAAATATCACAGCGCATAACCGTTACAGGCAGCTTGCTGACGGTGTATCTCGATACGACATTGTCGTTAATTGGATACCGCCCACGCTGCAGAGTTACCTGCAGGGCGACGTATGGTATAAGACAAGCAACGCACAGGCAAAAGATCTCGTTATCAAAGAAGGCACAAAGGGCTCTGAACTTGGTTTTGACGGAGAATGGACATTCGGCGGTAGCGGAAAAGATCAAGTCGTCATACCACAGGCTATCGTCGGCGACACCTATTTAATTGCGGTCTGCACGAAGGACGAATGGGGTGAAGTGACAAGTCCGGATACGTCGCCGCAGATGAAAATACTCGTCGCGCTTAAAACTGAAATACCGAATACGCCGGACGGATTTGGCGTAGATTTTGGACCGGTTTGCACCGCCAGCTGGAAAGAAGTCACGAATACGGATATTGCTTTTTACGAAATCCGGACAGATGACAATGCCGGCGATGAAACAGCAGGACTGTTAGCACGAACGAATAACTTGTCCGCTATACTGCCGCTGATAGAACGGAGCGGGAAACTGTATCTGTACGCAAAATCCGCAATCGGTAAATACTCTGCGCCGGCTATTTTACAGTACAATAAACAGCCGCCGCGGAAACCATCGCCGCCCGTACTCACAAGTACAATCGGGGGCTTTGGGCTGACGGCAGAAGCAATTCCAAAAGACTGCGCAGGCATGAACATTTACATCAACGGTACGGACGGGCAGAAAACAATCAAGACCGAAAACAACAGCTACAGTCACGCATGCGGTGCGGGTATCTATGACGTATCCATTGCTTATTATGACCTGTTCGGCGAAGGCGAAAAGTCAGGAGAAAGCCGTGTGGTCGTCAAAGTATCAATCAGTAAAGACATGCTCGAAGATGAGGCGGTCAGCCTTGCGAAAGTAGATGCGTTAGTTAAGCAAAAGCTCAACGACGGCGCTATTGCAAAGCAAGACGTAACTACAATAGTCTCTAATCTCGGAAATCTCATGCTTGCAAAAGCCAATTACAGTGCCATAGCACAGATGACAGACGCCATCAATTTGAGGGTGCAAAAAGGCGACGTTATCAATCAGATCAACTTGTCACCGACAACAACGACGATTGCAAGTAGATATCTACACGTTGGAGCCGAAACAGTCATAGATAACAACGTTATTGTCTCAAGAATGCTTGCGGCAAAAGCAATCACGGCGGATAAGTTGGCAGTTACATCACTATCGGCAATTACAGCAAATATCGGCACGTTGCGTACAAAAACAAGCGGTGCAAGAACCGAAATTAAAGACAACCTGATTGAAGTGTACGACAGCAATAATCGGTTAAGAGTAAGATTGGGGGTGTGGCAAAAATGATGTACGTGTTGATTGTAATTGCAGTTATTGGTGTCATCGTGTATGCGTGCTTGAAAAAGAAGAAACGAGGCAACACAGAAACGCCGCCGGACGAAAAGCCTGATGACGGCGGAAATCATACAGAAATCATCGTAAAAGTACCGACAGAAAGCAAAGGGTACATAGTTGAAGATGGGGTAAAGAAAGAGGTGACAATTAAGTATATGCCGCAAGGGTTACAAGTTTTTGATGAAAAAGGAATATGTATATTGAATATCACTGAACGGTTAACCCGATGTATTGGGAGTATTAACATATCGGGTACTCACGGAGAGGTACGCTTATCGGGGATATCGAGTGCGGATTTCTGGTTTGCCTGCACTAATATTAAAATAGATGGATACACATCACCGGCACAAAAAGAACTGATGGTACCAGGAATTACCTACAAAAATGGGGTTCTGCACTGGGATATCAACGTCTTAGGAGACGGAAAATCATTTAGCGCAACTGTCCTCTACGGGACATACTGAGGTGAAAACTATATGAGTAAATATGTTGAGGTATCTAATGTTTCGGGAAATATTGTTATAGATGATACGTACAGAAATTTGTGTTTGAAAAGAAAAATAAAATTACGAGACATCAGGACGAGCGAAGGTAGACACACTGTAATGCTGAACGATGACGAATTGCTCATAGGTGTCGGGAATCCCAAAAAAAATTTAATTCGAGCTGCGGTTATTTTTATTGAACCGCAAAAAGCGGAAATCATACCGTACACGATATCTCAAGACGACAATATAGTGCCGGACCCCGAGGATTATGATGATATGTATATTTACGTATGGGGATTTTACACCGGGGAATCTGGGTCTACTGGACTGGAAATCTATAATAATCAAGGGGGTATCATATTCAGTTCAAATATGAAACCGTTAAATATAGTGTTTTGCGGACACAATAATCTGCCGGGCAGTAATATATTTAGACCTAATCGTAGATATTGCGTTATACAATGTACTTCTACATTTTTATTTAATGCTCCCCGTAGTATATCCGAAGCCGGTTTGGGATTTATTGAGTTGTTTATTATGTCAACATCGTATAGAACGTTCGCTTGTTTGACACCACAGGGCATGAGATATATTGGATATGATGTGCTGGGGTTGCCTACCGAGATGTACGATACAATCCCTGTGCGTTCAGAAGCAAATAATGATGGGGAAATTTGGGATGCAATTCCATACGGAGACACGGTGTACTTAGTATCAGATGTTACAAATTATTAAAAAAAGGAGAAAAGCTATGAAAAGAACATGCAAAGTAAACGGTAAAGTATCTTATCCGGAGAACGATGGGGTTTTAACGACGTTTAGCTTTCATAATCCGGAAACAGGCGAAGTCTATGCTATGTCGACAACAAGTCAAGAAGAAACTGATGAACTGAACTACGGAGACACGGTCACGCTGGAGATTAAAAAGAAAGAAACAGAGGTTACCGAATGAAACCGCAAACATTTCAGCACCCGGAGATCCGAGATGAAAACGACAACATCATAAAGCCGGGCGCGTTCGGGAAAAACAGTGCGTTTTTTAATGCAGAAAATGACGGCATCGGCGATTACATCTTTAACGATCTTGAGTGGCTGTACGAGCATGCTAATGCAGATGACATCACGACAGGTAAACTGTCTGTGACGGGAGCAAGCACACTGTCTACCGTCAATGCAGATGACATCACAGCTAAAAAGCTGTCTGTGACGGGGGCAAGTACGGCTCCCACGGCGCCCGCAGGGGATAAATCGAAAATCATCGCTAATACGGAATTCGTGCAAAATGCTGTATCGAGTCTTGTGGGAACTGCACCGGAAACACTGGACACGCTAAATGAGCTGGCGTCAGCGCTCGGAAACGATCCGAACTTTGCAACAACTCTATCAAATAAGATAGGAACAAACACGACAAAAATTAATAAAAACACGCAGGACATTGCAAATATTCAAAAGGACATCTATACGGGTGTGGTCAACAAGAAAACATTAACATCGGTAGGTTATGCAGTGGCGCATAAAGCGGTAGTAACAGCGGAAATCATAGGGTTGACGCAAGATAACCTACGCCGTGTTAAATTTAGTGTCATTGGCGCTTGCATAGAAAAAGGAACAAATGGTGCAGAGTTTAGATGGCTTAACTTCTGTACCGGAAATTTTGGAATTTCTTCTGCATATACTGATATCTACTCACGGTCTGAATTTATAAGAGTAGAAGATGATCTTGTTCCGATGAGCTATTGCGGGTGCCTGCCGGAGAACAAACGAGAATATGGATTTATGGTGAACATATCAAAAGAACAACTGCAGATCGGACGAATTTATACAACAAACTTAGATTATGGCAGCTATGCGAATTCAGAACTTTATGCGGGCGGATTCTGTTTCTCGTTTGTAGCTGACTTTACAGATAACTAAGAGGGAAATCATGATATTTTTTCAAAAACTGAAGAAAAAAATAAGAAGATACAGCAAGCCGCCGTATCTGTGGGGCGGTTTCGTAACAGTGGCAGCCGTCATGGACTGTGTAAATTTTGCAGAATACTTCTGCAGGACTTGTCTCAATCTCTTGGATAAGTGGGAGTGTAAATCCGTTGTAAGTGTTGCGCTGATGTGGGTTTTATCATTTATCAATACTCCTTACGGCGTGGTGCTTAATGCTTATTTTTGGCTGATTATCATTGACATATCTACACGTTGGCTTGCCATCGGATTTCAATATCTCGTTGACAAAGGAATGGATCCGAACTACTTAACGACACGGGAAAAACTATACGGCATTGTTCTTGCGTTTAGCGCGAAACGCTTAAAATCTAAAATCATGCTTTGGGGGTTTCTGACAAAGTTTATTCTCTTCACAATTCTCATTCTTACAGCTTCGCAGATTGATACGGTTCTGTCGGCAATAGAGATACCGCTTTCTTGGCCGGTGCTTAAATTTATGTTCGGATATATTTGTTACAACGAGATACTGTCGATTTGTGAGAACTTGAGAGATGCAGGAAATCATCATATAGACAAGCTAATCACATTACTTGATAACAATATATTTGCGAAACTCAAGAAATAACCGCTAAATGGCGGTTTTTAGATGGAGGTAATCATGACACTGCAAGAATTCAAAGCAGCGCTTTTAGACGCAAAAGAAATCATACAGGACAAGGCACGCGGGCTGGGGCGTGATGTAAAAGCGTATTGTCACTGGACTGGCGGAGATTACAACACGGACAGTGATGATTATCACATATGTATCCGCGGAGACGGGACAATAATTAACACATTACCGTTATATATGACTCCGGAAGCAACATACCACCGAAACACGGGATCTATCGCAATCACACTGGACTGCTGCCGCGGTTATACGGCGTGGTCGCATGAAGACGTGGAGCTCGGAGACTGTCCGCCGACCGACGCGCAGATCGAATGTCTGGCGCAGGTCATCGCAGTCATCTGTGATGTAATGGAGATACCGGTAGATATACAGCATGTCATGACTCATGCCGAGGCTGCAGATAACATGGACGGTGAGTATTATCACGAACCGTACGGACCGGAAAACGGATGCGAAAGATCAGATTTGACGATCTTACACGCAGGAGAAGAGTGGATGTCCGGCGGAGACATCCTTCGCGGCAAAGCTATATTTTATATGAATCAAAGGAGTGCGTAATGTGGAAAAGAAGAAAATTATCACTATTGCTTGCGCTGTCATTGCTGTTGTCGCCCTGTCCATATATCTCATATGCACAGGCACCGCAGGCAGCCGAAACGGTAACGATGCAAAGGACGCAGTACGAGAGGCTCAAGAGTATAGCAAGCAATCAGCAGATGCGGTTAGATCTGCTGAAAATGAAATTAAATCTGCTGGAGAGCAACTCGACAGAAGCATCTCAAGAGTTGATAGAGCTGCAGAATCAGCTAACAGAGTGCAGAAAAGAATTGATGAGAACTCAAGAACAATTGCAGAGTGCCGAGATATCATTGCGGACAGCAGAAGAGAACTTAACGAAGCTGCAGAACTCTTTAGACAGATTGACGAAGAAAATCGATGAGTTGACGCATGACTTGAGGCTTGCGAAACGACAAAGAAACCTGTGGTCTTATATTGCAGGAGCTGTAGCAACAGGCTGGCTGGTAGACAAATTAAGCAATTGACGGGGCGGGAAACCGCCCTCTTTTTTATTGTGTAAATTAATTTATTGCATGGTATAAAGATAATTTATAATAAAGAACTTGAAAATGTATTGACAAATCAAATTGAATTGAGTATACTATAATCAAGAAAAGACAAGAGTTAAAAACAAGGAGGAAAGAAAATGGAAAACACTTACAAACTCACCGGGAGCGAGAAACAAATTACTTGGGCAACAGACATAATAAACGATGTTATAGACACACTTGACAGAAACATCGAAATCAACAAAGAAAGAAATCAAGAAAGAGATGTAAAAGCATTCGAAATGATAAAAAATAAAATCAATAAAATCATTAGCCAGAAAAAAGAAGCAAGCTTTTACATAACAAACAAAAACGCTTTCAATCCATATACCGTAATTAAAACCGCAGAAGAAGCAAGAAACAGAATGTAAATAGGAGGAAAAACAAAATGAAAATAAAAGGATATGAATACCCCGGCGCCCTCGGCGGAACGGGATATAGCTTATTTAAACTAAATGAAGAGGTATACAACGAAGTAACATTTATCACCCCTGCTTACTGGGAACTGACAAAAAACAAAGATGGGCTCCCTATGTTTGTCAATCGGAAAACAGGAGACAAAGGAATGAACATTACAGGCCGAAATGGAATCCCATATATAACCGAAACACAGTCAGGGAAAGAGTACAAATGCCGCGTAAAAGCCAACTGGGGTGGGCACCGCAAAGGGGCAGGGGCAAAAAGAACCCTGCCGGCCGGCGCCCGAAGAAGAACGTTAAGCATGACCGATGAAGAGTGCGAAAAAGTGAAGGCATATCTGCTAACATTGAGAAATAAAAAGTGAAAATCGGGGATAAAATTAATTACTGGACAGTGATCAACACTGATGCACATCCGGAACATCGATACCATGTTTTATGCCGCTGTATTTGCGGCAAAGGAAAATGGGTAAACTGCTCCGCACTACGACTCGGCAAATCAAAATCGTGCGGGTGTCAGCGTAAGCACAATCGGAAAGAATACGATTTGAAGCCAGAGGATAAAATAGGTTACTGGACGATACTAAGCAATGACGGTGATAGGTTCCTTTGTCGGTGTATTTGTGGCACCGAACGGATCATAAAACATAACATATTAAAAAGCGGAAGATCTCTTTCGTGCGGCTGTCGGCGTAGTGATCATCAGATAAAAGGACAAAAAGAAGGGCGCGAACTGGGACAAAAAATATCGCGCGAAGTGCAAAAACACGGGCTGTCCGTAATGTATGCTGGATTTGGCCGAAAAGAAAATAAAAACTCCGGAACAGGCATAACCGGAGTGTCAGTATGGCGCGATAAATATAGGGCATATATTACTGTTGACAGGAAGCAGATCCATATCGGAACCTTTAAAAAATTGGAGGACGCAGTAAAAGCAAGAAAAAACGCAGAAGAGCATTATTTTTCAGAGCGACAGAAAAAGGTAGATAAAATAAAAAGAGCGGTAATGCAAAAAGAGCGGTAATGATATCGCTCTTTTTTACGATCTTGATACGTCAAAAATTCGTCAAAAATCGGCGAAATATATTGAAACGTTTTGAAACAAAACACGGAATCACAAATACTAAAAACATAGTAGCTATCAGCGCCTGAAACGTTTTGAATTGTTTTGAAATACAACCAAGTTATTATATAATAAAAATATACAGGAGCAGATGCTATGGCATTGTACAGAACGTATTC
>ERZ773035.650-NODE-650-length-27713-cov-10.046533_pt1 | contig 27713 bp, 29 predicted proteins | sample MGYA00511487_ERZ773035 | MGnify/ENA primary metagenome ERZ773035 (study PRJEB29015, sample SAMEA2737985) | human oral metagenome | biome: human oral; feature: human-associated habitat; material: dental | place: China | collected 2024 ...
CCCTGACCTCTTGCATGCCATGCAAGCGCTCTCCCAGCTGAGCTATGCCCCCGCGAAACGTATTATAACCTAAATCCCGTACAGGTGCAAGGGGTGTAATACATTTTGTGTAAATTCTTTTTAACAAAAATTTATTTTAATTAGGAATCAATAAAATAAAGACAGAATGCTGCTGCCAACACTCTGTCTTTATAAGATGTTTATAAAATGAATCGCTTAGAAGAAGAAGCTCACACGACCAAAGAGAGTCTCTGCCTTATCCTTTGTCTCAAGCTCTTTTCCGTTGAAATATCCAATCTGGGTCAGAACATTCTTCATCGGGACATAGCCAATGCCGAAATCCCATCCCTTGGTTCCAAGCATTGTATACTCTCCACTCAGATGATCGGTATTAAACGTCGGCATAAGACCTGCATTCACACCGATATGACGATATGCAACGGACGCCCCCCAAGATCCGACATCTGAACGCTTTGCACCCTTATAGTCCAACTGAATCGTTCCAGCCTTTGTCAGATTATCGGCCTTCGTGTTCTTTGCATAGGCGCCTCCGATTGCGATGTTCTTATCAAAGGCATACTTACCGCCAACGGACCAAATATCTGCCGTATCCTCCAGTTCGCCGGAGGTGTTGTAACGGACTGCAGACTTGAATGCCTCACTGGAGAAGTGACGATAGCTTGCACCGCTGTGCACGAGCTTGCCGTCGCTGAAGCTAACCTCAACCCCCTGGTAGTTCGCGGCAGAATCTCCACGCAGACCTCTCTTGATCCCAAGATTTGCCTGGTTGAGATCCCAACGCCCTGCTTCAGCAAGAACTTTCCACTTGCTGCCATAGGAAAGCTGTGCACCGGAGAAGAAGCTATCAAGAACCAATCCATCATCAACGTTCGAGAACAGCGGCATCTTACCGAGCTGGAGATGGAACTTCCCATAGGAGCCGTCTGCATAAGCGTAGGTCAGCTTGACCGTTCCGCTCTGATCCGTCTTCATGTTATTGCTCGCCGTCAGACGTGCTTTAACCTTCCAGTGGTCATTGACCTCTGCTGTTGGGAAGAGACGCAGCTGGAGCTGATCTGTATTCTTTTTCTCCTGCACGGCACCGTCAAAGTCCGGTGTATTGCGGCGACTCCAATAACGATAGCGCAGCTCACCCGTCCACTTCACCATATCGGCATTGCGCTCGAGATTCGATACACGAACGCCGAGGTTATTGAGTTCATCCGCAAACTCAGCAGCAAGGCGATCGATCAGAGAGCGGTCACTCGGGCCGACACCACTCTTTGCCATTGCCTTTGCAACCATCTGTGCCATTTCGTAACGCGTGATGTTGCGATCACCACGATAGGTGCCGTCGCCATACCCTTCAATGACACCATCAGCGGCGAGTTGTGTCACCGCATCATATGCCCAATGGTCACGCGGAACATCTGAGAACGGATTCGCAGCTGCGAATGTCGTGGACGCAGCACCGATGGTAACTGCTGCCGCCAATGCGGCGATCAATGTCTTTTTCATAAAGTTTCCTCCTTTTACGGGAATGCTCCCGCTTACAAAAGACCTTGCTGCTTTGATACAGGAGGATTTGAGTATCCATGTTCCCTCTTATGCCTCTCTGCAATCAAGTGCAAGCAATATCATTATACCACAGTGTGCTGTATTTGCAATACGGAAAATTGATTCATTGTATCATTTTTTTGAATATATCGTTTCATCTGTAAAAATGATGGCTAATTGCGTGTCCACCCGAATTGGGTCAGGTTTGATGTAAAGCGCAGCCGCTCAACAAAATCCTGATTGGTATTCTCTGTCCGAAATACAGGCACGCGTTCAAGTGCAAAAATATTGCTGTTCTGATCGACATTGCTGTACTTTACCGTAAAACCTGCCTTATATCCACATGCGCGAGCGATTTCTGCAATATGAAGATCGTGTACTCCCGTTGGGTAGGCAATGTATTCTATGGGGTGTCCCAACTCCTCTTCGGCATGCCGCTTGGACTCTGCAAGTTCTTCACGAATACGCTCATCGGATAGCTCCGGGAGGGGGGCGTGTGTCACTGTATGGGATTCAATTGTAATCCCGTTCTGTTCCATTTCACGTAATTGATCCCATGTGAGGTATCCATCGCGCTTGCTGAGAAATCCTGTCACAACAAAAATGGTTGCTTTAAGACCATATTTACGAAGAATCGGATAAGCATTGGTGTAATTATCCTCGTAACCATCATCAAAGGTAATCAAAACGGGACGCTCCGGCAGTTTCCCTGAGCCCTTCAGCGCCTCATAGAGCTCATCTGGGGTAATGGTATGGTAACCATGATCCACAAGATATTTCATTTGTATATCAAAATCACGCGGTTCAACTGCGAGCGAAATAAACATTGTATTTACCATATGGTAGTTCAGTACGAGTATTTTCACCCCATCTTCTGAAGATACCGTGGATTCCTCTGCCACGCTTTCCTGCGGCTGACCCATCATTAAAAGAACACCAAACAAAATCGCCAAAACTGCGAGGAGCGACCAAAATTGACGCCCTCCTATAAGTTTCTTCCAATTCATACACGTCCTCCATTTGTTTTTTCATTTTACCGCAAAATAAAGATGTACGCAACAGACGAAAATGAATGATGCTCTATCCTGCACTGTGTGTTCTTGACAAAGATGGAAAAGGCCATTAGAATGAACGACATTATCGTCTGTATCGTTTTGGCAAAGTCTGCTGCTTGGTATGACGGATGCTTTGGCGATTGCTTAAACAGGGGTCAGTCCACCATCGGTACACTGGCTCTTTTATCGTGAAGCAGGAGAATATCATGGAGAATACCTCTTGTCGCTGCAGCTGGGTGAAGCTCAGCAACCCCATCTACATAAAATATCATGATGAGGAGTGGGGTATTCCGCTCCACGATGATCGTGCCCTCTATGAACTGTTTATCCTTGAGACATTTCAGGCAGGCCTGTCTTGGGAAACGATCCTGAATAAACGTGAAAATTTCCGCCGTGCCTATGAGGGATTTATTCCCGCACACGTCGCCGCTTTTGATGCGAAAAAAATAGATGTTCTTATGCAGGATGCCGGCATTGTACGCAATCGCCGGAAAATCGAGGCAAGCATTATAAACAGCCGTATTTTTCTCAATATCGCTGCTGAATATGGGAGCTTTGACTGCTATATTTGGGGATTCACAGATGGAACATCCATTCGTGAGAGCTGTGCGCTGCGCACAACATCGCCTCTGTCCGATAAGATTGCCAAGGATCTCAAACAGCGCGGCATGAAATTTGTTGGTTCCACTTGTATTTATTCCACACTACAGGCAATCGGTATCCTATCTGCACATACGGATGATTGTGATTGGGGAAAATCATGACCCTGCAAAAATCCTCAAAGCGTGCTGCACTATATGCTGCCTTTCCGCAAACCATCCCCATTCTTGCAGGGTTTTTATTCTTAGGACTTGCCTACGGGGTTTATACAAACGTTCTGGGATTTTCATTTTGGTACCCGCTTGCCATGAGTGCGCTGATCTTTGGCGGCTCACTGGAATTTATTGCAGCAACGCTCTTGCTCCAGCCCTTTGCCCCGCTCCAGACATTTTTGCTTGCCCTCATGGTACAGGGGCGGCATATTTTTTATGGCATCTCTATGTTTGAAAAATACCGCGGCATGGGATGGAAAAAGCCTTATCTGATCTATGGTTTATGCGATGAATCATTTTCCATCAACTATACAGCAAAGATTCCGCAGAACGTTGACCCCGGTTGGTTTATGTTCTTTGTAACGCTGCTGAACCAACTGTATTGGGTATCAGGTGCAGCCATTGGCGGGCTCATTGGCAAGAGTCTGCCGATCAATACCACGGGCATTGAATTTGCTATGACAGCGCTCTTTGTTGTCATCTTTATGGAGCAGTGGCTCAATGACCCGCAGCATTACACAGGTATCCTAGGGATTAGTGCGGCAACTCTTGCACTTTTGCTGTTTGGCAAAGATGCGTTTATGGTTCCAACGATGCTAATCATCTTGATCGGGTGTCTTGCTCTGCGCCCATTGATTGAACGGAGCGCAGACAAATGACATTCCAAGAAGAATGTATGACGATTGGCCTATGTGCGCTTGCAAGTATACTCACGCGCGCACTTCCTTTCCTCGTTCTCTCCGAGAAGAAGCCTACACCTCCTCTTGTTCGTTATTTGGGCAATGTGCTTCCTGCCGCAGTATTCGGTATGCTCGTGATCTATTGTCTTAAAGATACAGCGTTTTTCACCAAGAACTATGGGGTGCCGGAACTTGCAGGAATTTTTATCACCATACTCCTCCATATTCAGATGCGCCAAATGCTGATTTCCATTGCAGGCGGAACAGCCGTCTATATGGCACTCATTCAATTTGTATTCGTACAGTAAAAAGCCTTTACAAAGTGGATTTCCCCACTCCTGTAAAGGCTTTTTATATGCTTTATGATGATGCTATGATGCTTTACATGTAATCATCCGCAGAACGCATTTTGGCCTTCTTACTGATGCCAAGCAAGCGTGCAATGCGGTCAACAATAACATAGAATACCGGGATAAGGAAAATCCCAAGCACGGTAGCAAAAAGCATCCCGCCGACAACAGCAACGCCCATCCCGTTCCGCGCTGCAGCACCTGCACCAGATGCCATACACAGCGGCAGACAGCCAATGATAAATGCAAACGAGGTCATGAGAATGGGGCGGAGTCGAAGTCCTGCCGACTGAATTGCCGCTTTCAGCGGATCCATGCCGCGGTCCACACGCACCTTTGCGAACTCGACAATCAGGATGGCGTTCTTTGCCGCAAGACCGATGACCATGATGACGCCGATCTGCATGTAGACACTATTTTGATACCCCGCCGCAGGGATGCCAATCGTACCAAAGATCAGCGCAAGGATATACTCAGAAAAGAGCGCCCCAAAGATGCCCGTCGGCACCGTAAAGAGAACTGCAAACGGTACGCTCCAGCTCTCATAGAGCGCTGCAAGGCAGAGAAAGACAAACACGAGAGCAAGTGCCAGCACCTGCATGGTGGAATCCGCAGATTTTCGCTCCTCGCGGCTCTGCCCCGACCATTCAATACTGAATCCTGAACTCGCATGATGCTGCACGATCTCGGTGATGGCATTCATCGCTTCGCCGGAACTGTAGCCAGAAGCCGCGCTTCCCTGGAATGTAATCGACCGTGCACCGTTGAACCGACTGATCTGCGTCGGTCCCGTTGTGAGTTTCGGCTTCAGTAGTGTATCGAGCGGCACCATCTCACCCGCAGAGTTTTTGACAAAGACAAACTTTGCCGCCTCAGCCTCCGTGCGATAGCGCACATCGGACTGAAGGACAACCTTGTAGGTGCGGCCGAACTGGTTGAAGTCATTGACCTCATAACCGCCAAAGTTCACCTGTAATGCAGTGAATACATCAGAGAGCTGAACACCAAGATTTTTAACCTTTTCACGGTCGATCTCATATTGATAGCTCGGCGCATTGATCTTAAACGTTGAGCGCACGCCCTGAAGTTCTGGCCGCGTGCGTGCGTCAGCAAGAATCGCATTCACGATGTCATTGAGTTCGATATCCGAATGTCCACTCATATCCTGCAACTGGAGCGACCAGCCTCCAACATTGCCAAGACCTGGCAGTGCCGGTGGGTTGATGGCGACAACGAGTGCCTCCGGCGCTTCCATCGCGCCGACACGGAACATCGTCCCGACGGCGGCGGCAACAGATTCGGACAGGCTCGTACGCTGTGACCAGTCCTTCATGCCGACGAAAATCACAGCGCCGTTGGAGTTCGCTCCACCGGCAAGAATATCAAAGCCGTTGATGGACATAACCGCACTCTGCCCTTTGATCTCGTGCTGTGCTGCCTGCTGAATCCTGTCCACTGTTTTCTGGGTCTGATTTGTAGATGTACCCGGCGGCAGCTGAATCGCAATTATCATATAGCCTTGATCTTCCTCGGGCACAAATGTGGTCGGCAGATTCCGATAGATGATCGCCGTCAGTCCGCAGACAAGAAGGAGGAAGATAACAGCAACCTTCGATTTGCGGATGAACTTTGTAACAATACCGATATAGCCTTTGCGGGTATGGTCAAACCAGTTGTTGAAACCATCAAAGAAGCGATCAAGGAATCCCTTCCGTACCTTTTCTTTCCTCGGTTTTAACATGAGTGCACAGAGTGCAGGTGTGAGGGTAAGTGCAATAAATGCAGAGAGCGCCATCGAAATTGCAATGGTGAGAGCGAACTGTTTATACAGAACGCCCATCATGCCACCGAGAAATGCAACAGGAACAAAGACAGCCGCAAGTACGAAAGCAATCGCAACGACAGGTCCCTGTACCTCACTCATGGCACGTTCCGTCGCATCCACTGGTGTGAGGCCGCTCTCCATGTGATGTTCAACATTTTCAATAACAACGATGGCGTCATCCACAACAAGGCCGATTGCAAGCACCATTGCAAAAAGGGTCAATGTGTTGATCGAGAAATCGAGCAGCACAAACGCGCCGAAGGTACCGATGAGAGAGACAGGTACAGCGAGCAAAGGAATGAGTGTCGCACGCCAGCTCTGGAGAAAGAGGAAGATAACGAGAACGACAAGCAGCAGTGCCTCCACAAAGGTATGCACAACCTCTGTAATCGACGCGTTAATGTAGTCTGTACTGTCAAAAACTGACTTCATCTTAAGGCCGGGTGGGAAATTTTTCTCTGCCTCATCGAGAATCTTACGCACCTCTGCAAGTGTAATCATCGCATTTGCATCAGATGTCAGCTGAATCCCGAAGCCGACTGCAGGATATCCGTTAAATTTCGCTACAATATTATTATTGCGCTCCCCCGTTTCGATCCGTGCAACATCCTTTAGACGAACGAAAGAACCATCCTGGCCCGCAGCAATGATAACATTGCCGAACTCCTCAGGGGTCGTGAGACGTCCCTGTACTTTGCCTGTGAACTGCTTCTCCTGCCCATTCACTGTGGGCATTCCACCTACCGTACCAGCAGGTGCCTGCACATTCTGCTCATTGATTGCCCTTGTGATGTCCGCAACAGTCAGCCCAAGTTCTGCGAGGCGATCCGGATTCATCCAGATACGCATGGCATAGTCTGAACCAAAGACTTGAACTTCACCGACGCCGTTGACGCGCTTAATCGCATCGAGGAAGTAGAGCGTCGCGTAGTTCTTCATAAACGCGCGGTCATAGGTACCGTCTTCAGAGTACATCGAGACAAAATATGCCATCTGTCCCGAGGATTTCCTTGTGGTGACACCGGCAGACTGCACGGAGGACGGCAGACTGGCATTTGCGCCCGCAGCATTGTTCTGCACTTTGACGGCATCCATATCGCCGTCCGTACCAACCTCGAATGTAACGGAGAGGCTGTAACGCCCTGTATCGTCAGAGGTGGAGCTCATATAGTCCATCCCCTGTGTGCCGTTAATCTGCTCCTCAATCACCTGCGCTACGGTTTCATTGACAACGGCAGCGCTCGCCCCCGTATACGATGCCGATACGGCAACAGTCGGCGGAGAGATCTGCGGGTACTGCGCAATTGGAAGGGAGAAACCGGCAATCGTCCCAACAATGACAATCATCACCGAGATGACGATCGCAAAGATTGGTCGATGGATAAAAAATTTTGCCAAAGGATCTCCACCTCACTCCAACGGCGTCAATGCGCGTGTATTAAAATCGGAGGAATCCCCCGTCAGCGAGAACCCCATATCATCTGCTGTCACCATCGTGACAGCAAGATCGCCGCCCTCCTGCAGTGTGGTCAATCCCTCAACAACAACAATATCCGAGACATCAAGACCATCCTTGACGATGTAATAACTGCCGACCTTATCGCCAAGTGTGATTGTACGAGCTTCGGCCTTATTGCCCTCACCAACCACCATGACAAATGATTTGCCAAGAAGCTGCTGAACTGCACGCTCCGGAACAAGAATGGCATTGGGGATCATATCACCATACAAACTGACGCGGGCGAACATGCCGGGGAGAAGAACGCCGTCCGGATTGTCAAAGAGCGCCTTCACGGTCAGCGTCCCTGTCTGTGCTGCAAGCGCACGGTCTGAGGTTACAATATGTCCAATTGTAGGATACTTGGAGCCATTCGAGAGCGTAAGTTCTACGATAACCGCACCAAGCCCCCCCTGTTTCACTGCTTGTTCGGCAAAGTTCAAATACTCATTTTCCGACAGACTGAATTGGGCATAAATGGGATCCGCTGTCCCCATCGAAACGAGTGTTGTCGTCCCTGCCGAAACAAAGCTGCCAACCGCAACGTCATTGACAGAAAGCTGCCCTGTCATAGGTGCATAAATAACGGTATCATCAAGGTTTTCCTGCGCCTGGCGCAAAAGTGCAGCATTCGCCGCAGCCGCAGCCTCATAGGCGTTGACCTGTGCCTGCTGGGTTGTAACAGTCTGCTCGGCGATCGCAGCACTTTCAAAAAGCTGCTGATAACGATTGAGATCCAGACGTGCATTGTTAAGTGTGGCTTCTGATTGGGCAAGGGTTGCCTGTGCCTGCAAAACGGCGCTCTCATACTGGCGGGAATCAATGCGGTAAAGCGGCTGCCCCACCGTTACGAACTGTCCGCCCGTAATGTATTTCTCTACGATATTCCCGGAAACCTTGGCCCTGATATTGACTTCATCTGTCCCCACGAGCTGTCCCGCATAAACATGTATGAGCGGCGTATCTTGGCGCAATACATTCATCGCCTTAACAGATGTTGGGCGCCCCCCTTTCGCCTGCTGTTCGCCACATCCTGCTGTCAGTAATCCGAACACTAAAATCCCTGCAAAAGCGAGTACAGCAATCCCTTTCTTGATGCCAAACAAATAAAAGACCTCCCCATTGTACTCCTTAAAATCGCCAATCTTTATATGCTCTGGTACGAAGAAACGGCAGGTTTCCACGTGCGGGAATCCCTGCCATATCAGTCTTATCTTATCGGAGCAACGGAAAAAAGTCAAGATTTAGTTGCTCCAGAAAACCTTTTGACATAAATTTATCTCAGCCGCTCCAATGCTTGTGCAGCGGCATGCTGCTCGGCTTCCTTCTTGCTGCGTCCGGTTCCTTCTCCCATTGATTGATCGTCAATAAGCACACGTGTTGTGAATCGCTTATCATGATCCGGTCCACTCTCACTGACAAGGACATAGCTGATGGTCTTACGATGATCCTTTTGCACACATTCCTGAAGTGCGGTCTTATAATCACGCATCACCTGCGCAGGTGCAATGTGCTCTGCCTCAGCGGAGAGCTGTCGGCAAACATACTCCTTTGCCACCTGCCATCCACTGTCCAGATAAATAGCACCAATCACGGCCTCAAACGCATTTTCAAGGTTATTCTGCCGCTCTGCTCCCCCGCCCCGCAGCTCGCCGCGCCCCATACGCAGATAATGTCCAAGCCCAAGCTTCTTGGAAAGCCGTGCCAAAGTGTTGCTCTGTACAAGGCTCGCACGCATCTTTGTAAGCGCACCTTCACTGTACGTTGGGAAACGCATATACAAATATGTGCTGGAGGCAAGCTCCAGCACGGCATCGCCCAGAAATTCCAGACGTTCGTTATGCGGCACAGAATCTTTTGATTCATTTGTAAACGATGGATGCGTCAGCGCTTCATCCAGTAGAGAAATATTGTGAAAGGAAACACCCAGCCGAACAGCGAGCTGCTCAAGATCTGCATGCCGCGCATGTGTAATGATATGTGCCATTGTCTTACTTCGTATTTACTTCGTATATTTCTTGACGATGAGACAAGCGTTGTGTCCACCAAATCCAAATGAATTGGAAATTGCAGCACGCACCACCTTCGACCGTGCTTGATTCGGAACATAGTCAAGATCCAGCCCCTCATCCGGCGTATCATAATTGATGGTTGGGGGAAGCATATCATTTTCAACGGAAAGTACACTTGCAATAAGTTCCACACTGCCCGCAGCGCCAAGAAGGTGCCCTGTCATCGACTTAATGGAGGAAACTGCAACATCCTTTGCCCCAGCCCCCCAAACTGTTTTGATCGCCTCAGTTTCACACATATCATTCATATGTGTCGAAGTCCCATGCGCATTGATATAGTCGATTTCCTCTGATCTCATGCCGGCATCATCAAGGGCGAGCTGCATACATTTTGCCTGATAGGTGCCATGTGGCGCAGGGCTTGTGATGTGATAACCATCTGAGTTGAACCCATAGCCAACGAGCTCTGCATAGATATGAGCCCCTCGCTGCTCGGCATGCTCAAGAGTTTCAAGCACAACAAGACCCGCGCCCTCTCCCATAACAAATCCTGAGCGATTCTTATCAAATGGGCGCGAAGCATGTGCGGGATCGTCATTATGATCTGTGCAAAGGGCCTTCATCGCTGCAAAACCGGCACTTGCCGCTTCAGAGATAGATGCCTCTGTTCCTCCTGCAAGAATAACATCTGCTTCCCCACGCTGCAATACCCGATAGGCATCGCCGATACAGTTGGCACCTGTGGCACATGCGGTAACGATACAGGATACAGGTCCATGCAGTCCATAATTGATAGCAACCTGTCCCGCAGCCATATTGGCAATCATCATGGGAATGAAGAATGGGCTGACACGCTCGGGGCCTTTATCAAAAAGACGCTCATAGGTACTATGCATCGTCTCAATGCCGCCAATACCTGCACCAACATAGGCACCAATGCGGTCGCAGTTTTCCTTTCCCAGATCAAGTGCAGCATCAGCCAGTGCCATACCTGCCGATACAACGGCAAATTGGGCATAGCGATCCATACGCTTTGCTTCCTTTTTATCAATGTACCCATCAATAGTGAAATCCTTGACCTCACCCGCGATCTGCGCAGCATAGTTTGTCGCGTCGAAACGGGTGATTTTCTCAATGCCGTTCTTTCCCGAGAGCAACGCATTCCAAAAAGCTTCCCTGCCAATACCAATCGGCGTTATAGGGCCAACTCCCGTGACGACAACTCTCTTTTCCAAATCAACCGACTCCTTTCCTAGCGCATCCGCAGATACCCTAGTGCGCTTCCTCAAGCTGCTGTTTCAGCTCTTCAAATATCTCATGAACACTCAAAATCCGATCTATGCGCGGCATAAATTCACCCGTAAAAACAAGCCCCGTTTCAAGATCTCCCTGCTGAGCACGCGAAAGTGCACGGATGATACAAAAATGATGGTCGCAGTGCTTGAGGCATTGATCACAGACGGTTGGCGGCACAGGCCCCTCCATCACACGTGATGAGAACGGTGTACGCACAGCACGCCCAGGAAGTCCTACCGGACTGTGGATGATGACAATGTCGTCTTTCTTAGATTTGAGATAGTACTTTTTAAGTGACGGTGCCGCATTGGACTCAACGCAGGCTGCAAAACGCGAACCGAGTTGTACGCCGTTTGCTCCCATCTGATACAGATCAGCAATATCCTGTCCGGTGAGAATGCCGCCTGCAGCAAAGACTGGAATCTTTACTGCAGCCCGCACTCCTTCGATGATATTGCGTACAGACTGGTCGGTACCCAGATGTCCGCCGGCTTCTTTTCCCTCGACAACGACAGCCGAGGCGCCAAGCTTTTCTGCAATTTTTGCAAGCTTTGCAGTAGAGACAATCGGGACAATCGGGGTCCCGGATTCCTCTCCGAGCTGAAACATATCACGGGAAAAACCGGCACCCGCGACAACAAGATCAATGCCCTCATCAATAGCAGTTTTTACGGCCTCTGTAAAGTCACGTGCCGCAACCATCTCATTGATGCCAATCACTCCATGGGGAGACAATGCGCGTGCAAGCCGGATCTCATAACGAAGTTCTTGAGGCTTCATACCAGAAGCTGCAATGAGACCAATGCCCCCCTCGTTTGCCACAGCGGCTGCGAGCCGCGCCGTTGTAATGCGAATCGCCATACCGCCCTGAATGATGGGGACGGTAGCAACCTTGTTGCCAATCCTCACCTCGGGTAGTTTCATATAAGCCCTCCAATCGGAAGAGAAAGCATCACACAGTTATGCTACGCCACTGAGGCGTTCCATTCTCTCCACAAAGAAGTTTTCGTCTCATTTCATTGTTCACAGTCTCGCTCCATACAGCCGTATATGAGACGAATCTATCGCAGCAGAACACTCTATTGTTCTGATTTTATACAAAGTTATTGATGTCTTTTGAGAAAAATCCCGTGCGCCTGAGCTGTCACGGGATTTCCCTAAAAGACAAGTTTGGTGGTAGAGGCAGTTGGTCTGCTTCTACATCTTCTTATTTTTGTTGATCGATGTAATTGACGACATCCTGTACTGTTTTAATCTTTTCAGCGGCCTCATCGGGGATTTCCACATTAAATTCTTCCTCGAAAGCCATGATAAGCTCAACGATGTCGAGCGAGTCTGCGCCAAGATCGTCAATGAAGGTGGACTCAAGAGTGACTTCATCAGCCTCTGAGCCAAGCTGCTCTACGACGATGTCGCGAACCTTGTCAAACGTTGCCATGCAGTATCACCTCCTTCAAATGAATTGGTTGTCTACATAACCATGCCGCCGTCTACATTCAGCGTTTGGCCTGTGATATACGATGCTGCATCACTGACAAGAAAAATGACAGCATCGGCGACATGCTCCGGTTTTCCAAGCGCTCCGAGCGGAATATTCTCAATGAGTTTTTCACGAATGCTGTCCTTTAGAACAGCCGTCATATCTGTATCAATAAACCCTGGAGCAACAGCATTCACAGTAATGCCGCGCGCGGCAAATTCCTTTGCAGCAGCTTTCGTGAATCCAATGACCCCCGCTTTCGCTGCGGCATAATTCGTCTGCCCGATATTACCAATCTCACCAACAACAGAGGATAGATTTACAATGCGTCCGCTGCGCTGCTTTGTCATAATTTTAGCAGCAGCTTTCGTACACGCATAGACCCCTTTGAGATTGGTGCCAATCACCGCATCAAAGTCCTCATCTCTCATGCGTATGAGTAAGGTATCGCGTGTAATTCCGGCATTATTGACGAGGATATCCAGCCCGCCAAGTTCTGCATGAACACGCTCCACCATCTCGCATGCAGCAGACGCATCTGAAACGTCCGCTTGTATGAGATGCGCTGTTCCCCCTTGTTTTTCGATGATGGCTTTGACTTCCTCTGCGGCAGCTTTATTGCCTGCATAGTTCACAGCAACCTTTGCCCCCTCTGCGGCAAGACGGATGGCAATGGCACGTCCGATGCCGCGGGAACCGCCTGTAACAAGAGCGACTTTCCCTGACAGAAGCATGGATAACCTCCTTCATGTCAAAGAACCACGTGCTTCTATGACACTCAGCTTGACCTATATATTCTGTCTGTTCTTTCATCTACAAAATTATAATCAAAAGAGTGTTATTCGTGATTCTATCCAGACGAACTCATTTAATCATTACTTCTTTAGTGTGTCAAGTGTTTTTTGCAGAGATGAAACATCCTCGACGTTCATCGTCACAAGGGTCTTGTCAATGCGTTTATTAAACCCTGCAAGCGTCTTTCCGGGACCACACTCAAGATAGGTGCTGGCACCAAATGCACGCATGGTGTTCACACAGTCAATCCAGCGAACAGGATGATCTGCCTGTTTGATCAGATTTTCCTTAATCTCCGCTGCACTCTGCTGTAATGCCCCTGTATAGTTCGAGACAACGGGAAATGCAGCATCGCGCAGGGTCACCTTATCAAGCTCTGATGCAAGTTTCTTGGCTGCTGGCTCCATTAACGTTGAATGAAAGGGAGCAGAAACCGGCAGAATCACCGCCTTTGTTGCCCCTTTTTCCTTCAAGAGGTCAACTGCCTTCTCAACCCCGCCGACCGTTCCCGCAATGACGGTTTGTCCCGGACAGTTAAAGTTAACAGCCTGAACGGCACCGGTATGACTTGCCTCATTGCAGATCTCGACGATGCTCTCATCATCGAGACCAATGATGGCCGCCATAGCCCCCTCCCCTACAGGAACCGCTGCCTGCATATACGCCCCCCGCCGGTGTACGAGCAAGACAGCGTCCTGAAAGGTAAGAGCACCCGCAAGAACAAGTGCAGCATACTCACCAAGACTATGTCCCGCTGCAATCCCGGGCTGAATCCCCGCCTCATGCAAAAGTTCTGCTGCAATGACTTCTACTGTCAAAATCGCAGGCTGTGTATGTTCTGTCAGCTGCAGTTGGTCTGCCGGTCCCTCAAAACAAAGTTTGCTGATGGGGTAGCCGAGCGCCTCATCCGCCTCGGCAAAACGACGTTTTGCAAGATCATATGTATCATACAGATCTTTCCCCATGCCAACGACCTGGGCACCCTGCCCGGGGAATATAAATGCAAGCTTACTCATAAGCGCTCTCCTTACTCATAGATCCCGCGCACGCGATCCATAACGCCCGGAAGCCCCCCTACAATATCCTCAATGATTTGCTGTACGGGTTTAATATCAGAGAGAAGGCCTGAAATCTCTCCGATCATGACAGAGCCGTTGTCAACATCCCCCTCATGGGTGGCACGGTGCAGACTGCCGACGCCAAGCTTTTCAAGTTCTTCGTGCGAAGCTCCTGCTGCTTCCATTTCTTCGTATTTACGTGAGAGCTTATTCTGGATGACGCGCGCAGGATGTCCAAGAGAACGTCCTGTAACGACGGTCGAACGATCCTTTGCCTTAAGAACCGCCTGTTTGTAGTTTGGATGCGCAATACACTCTTCGCTGAGAACAAAGCGCGACCCCATTTGAATCGCCTGCGCACCAAGTGCAAACGCGGCTGCCATGCCGCGCGCGTCACCGATCCCCCCTGCTCCAATGACGGGGACATCAACAGCATCGACAACCTGCGGCAAAAGTGCCATCGTCGTAATCTCACCGATGTGACCACCAGACTCTGTCCCCTCTGCGATCACAGCATCTGCACCAGAGCGCACAAGGCGACGGGCGAGTGCAACGGACGCAACAACGGGAATGACCTTAGAGCCGATCTCCTTGAGCGCCGGTACATATTCCCCGGGATTACCAGCTCCTGTCGTGATGACAGGAACGCGTTCCTCGAGAATGACCTGCATAACTTCTTTGACAAAAGGGCTCATCAGCATGACGTTGACCCCATAGGGCTTATCCGTTCTGCTTTTCACCTTTTGAATCTCATTGCGCAGTGCATCGGGCGGCATATGTCCGGCACCAATGAGCCCAAGTCCACCAGCATTTGAAACTGCCGAGGCAAGTTCTGCCGTAGCAATCCACGCCATTCCTCCCTGAAAGATGGGATACCTGATTCCAAGCATCCGACAAACCGGATTATTTTCAAACATTAACCGTATTCCTCCTTCGCCCACTTCATAACACACGATGCCCATGTGAGTCCCGCACCGAAACCTGCGAGGGCAACATTGTCTCCCTTTTTGAACTGATGCGCGTGTGCCGCCTCCGCGAGGGCGACAGGGATGGATGCGGCAGACATATTGCCATAACGATGAATATTTATAATTACTTTCTCCATCGGCAAGTCAAGTCTCTTGGCCGCCGATTGGATGATACGGATATTCGCTTGATGTGGTATGAGAAAGTCCAGTTCTTCTCTTTTCATCCCTGCTTTTTGCAACGATGTCTCGACGGTCCTTCCCATTACCTTGGTGGCAAAGCGGAATACCGCCTTACCATCCATATGAACATAGTTGAGCCGCTGCTCAATCGTCTCCGGTGTCACTGGATGAAGACTTCCGCTTGATGGTATTTCAAGTACATCTCCTCCAGAGCCATCGCTGCCAAGATCAAAGGCACGTATTCCATACCCCTGCTCAACTGCACCAAAAACCGCTGCGCCTGCACCATCACCAAATAGAATACAGGTGTTGCGGTCCTTCCAATCAATGACCTTTGAAAGCGTTTCAGCTCCAATAACAAGGACATATCTGTAAATTCCACTTTCAATGAATTGTGCAGCAATCGAGGAAGCGTAGACAAATCCTGAACAGGCTGCCGAAAGGTCGAATGCCGCTGCATGCTTTGCCCCAAGACGATCCTGAAGAATACAGGATGTCGCAGGAATGATGCGGTCGGATGTAAGGGTCGCCATAATGATGAGATCAAGATCCTCACCTGTTATCCCCGCATCTGCAAGCGCCATTTCCGCTGCACGAAAAGCGAGCGCAGATACAGGCTCTCCATCTTCTGCAATGCGGCGCTCATGAATCCCTGTGCGCTCAACAATCCATGCATCGCTTGTTTGAACCATCTGCTCCAGATCGAAGTTGGTCAATACCTTTTCGGGGAGATAATATCCTGTTCCTATGATCCCCGCGCTCATATCAGGCATGACTTTCTTCCTCCTTTGCCAATGCATCACGGATCTGGTCAAGCACCTTTCCGTTCACATAGTCAACGGTAACGCCAATTGCACTGGCAATGGATTTCGCATCCGATGACCCGTGACCAATGACACAGCATCCATTGACCCCAAGAAGCGGTGCCCCGCCATATTCGCGTACATCTAGTCGTCTGCCAAGGCGTCTTAGCGTCGGCAGCAAAAGCAGTGCGCCAAGTCTTGCCATAATGCCGGCCCCGCGGATCTCCTCACGAATTAATCCAAGAATTGTTTTGGCAAGACCCTCTGCAAATTTTAGCACAATATTTCCGACAAATCCATCACAAATCACGACATCAAAGTTTCCTTTTGGTATATCGCGGCCTTCTGCATTACCACTGAAATTGATGCTTTGCTCCTTTTGCAGCAGCTCATATGTCTCCTTGGTCTGCTCATTCCCCTTTGTCGCTTCTTCTCCGATATTGAGAAGTCCGATCCGCGGATTTTGAATCCCAAAGACATATTGTGCATACAGTGCTCCCATAACCGCGCTCTGCACAAGGTGCTCCGGTTTTGAATCCACATTTGCGCCAGAGTCCAACATGAGGGTTACACCATCTAAGGTTGGCATCGGGGTTGCGATAGCAGGGCGGCCAACACCGCGAATGCGATGCAGGATGAGCTGTGCAGCTGTTACGGCTGCACCAGTTGACCCAGCCGATAGGACAGCGTCGCAAGTCCCTTCTTTAACAAGGCGCGTCGCAACGACAATGGAAGCATCCTTTTTGGAGCGAACGGCTTCTGCGGGGTGTTCATCCATACCGATCACTTCGGAGGCATGTACAATAGAAATATTGAGTGAAGCCATATCCTCACTCTGAAGCTCTGATTTAATCTGCCCCTCATCACCGACGAGAACAATAGCACAGCCATACTTTTTCGCTGCCTCTACTGCCCCTTGAACAATTTCCTTTGGAGCAAAATCTCCCCCCATCGCGTCAACCGCTATACGCATTCCGCACTCCCTTCTTCCATGAATGTGATTCTATCATTTCTCCAACGACACAACGATAAACTTTGCTCGAAAAACTTCTCTTTCTTCCAGATATGTTTTAACCCAAACAAAGATTTTATTTCCACGTGTTTTGACAATTTCCGCATGTGCGATAACAGCAGCCCCTTTGTGAATGGGTTCTTTATACTTTACATTGGCAACGCCTGTCATCGCAATAGGAGCATCTACCACAGCCAGTGCAAGTGAATTTGCCTGCGAAAAAAGCGCTGTTCCACGTGCAATATCTGAGTCCACAAAAAGAAGATCCTCTGTCACTTTAAGCACCGAAGTGCCTGTGTGTCCAAGATCAAGGGAAAGCAGATCACCGACTACTTCTGCATGGGGGATGGCACGTACTTTATCCCGTGCATTCTCAGCAAGGGTACGGACACGTGCACGCAGCTCCGGAATTCCTAACTCCGTGCGGTCAAGGCGTACGGTCTGCACGCTGACAGACAGTTTTTTTGCCAGCGTTTCATCCGTCAGGAAAGGTTCTTTCTGCACTGCGCGAACGAGCGCTTCCTGTCTCTTTCGTTTTTTTTCCGTCATCACACCACCCCCCGCAGCCTCTCATATTATTATGTCAATGTACTCTAAACTTTAGTACCTAATGTAATATCCTTGAAACAGAAAACATTATACTAGGTACTAAAAAAAAATGCAAGGGGGCATATAAAAATTGCTGCAAAAAGCACACTACTTCTTGCAGCAATTTGAGTTTGTTTTCTTATTCAGCCGCCTCGGCTACTGGTTTGCCATCATAATAACCACACTCCATGCATACATGATGTGGAAGTTTTGGCTCATGACACTGTGGGCACGAAACATAGTGTGGTACAGTAAGCTTCCAGTTCGCACGGCGTCGATCACGGCGTGCTTTCGACGTCTTTCTCTTTGGTACTGCCAATCCAGATACACCTCCTTAGCTCTTTGCCAACAGACTCTCTAAAGCCGCCAAGCGAGGGTCTGGCACAAATGTATCACAATGACATTGTCCCTCGTTTAGGTTCTGTCCACAAACTGGACAAAGTCCTTTGCAATTTGGCTTACATAGCTCACGCAACGGCTCAGCGACAAGAAGAGTATCACGTACAAGACTGTCTATAACGATAGATTCGCCATCAAATAGGGAAGCCTCATCCGTTTCTCCCGGAGTCTTTGTATAGTCTTCAGAAAAATCATACGCAATATCTCGCCTGCCTTTTTCAAGGCAACGGTCGCAGACAAATTCCTTGCATGTTGTAACAGATCCCATGACACGAAATGCCTGTCCCGTGTTCACCACAGTTCCTGAGACAGAAATATCATGGCAAAACTGCTCTGCGTCTTCCCCCAAGAGAGCTTCAGGAGGCACTGTAAATTGAAACGCACGACTTGTACCAGGTACAAAAGACGCCGCAACAACATCCAATTTCATCATAACGCATGACCTTTCACATTATAGCGGCGCTTTTTCGCATTGTCAAGAAGTGCTGCCGAAGCGTTCCCCTAAAATATCTAGGTTACGCAATCAAAGCTCCTGCGCATCTTCCTGTGGTGAATTCATCTGTGCCTTTGCCGTGCGCAGCACATTCATCGCTTGGTTTAGGCCGGTTTCTGCCTGCTGAACGCCTTTGAATGTGCTGCCAACATGTGCAATCAACTGTTCAAACACCTGATTTGCATATGCGTCTGCATCCGACTGGAGACGCGTTGCATTCGTCTGCGCCTCTTCCATAATATCCCGCGCCTGTTCCTGCGTCTGCTGCATAATGATACGTGCACGCTCTTTTGCCTGAATGACGATCTCGTTTTCATCGAGAAGCTGATTTGCACGCACCTGAGCAGCGTCGATGATATCCTTTGCTTCATCTCTTGCACGCGCAAGGATGTTCTCCTGCTCCTGCATAATCTCTGTCGCACGATTCAGCTCTTTGGGGAGATCCATGCGCAGCTCCTCTATAAGATGAACGATCTCATCATCATTGACAAGAGCCTTATCACTGAACGGGAGATGCGAGGCATCTGCCACCAGATCTTCCAGTTTCTTAAGCGTGTCCGTTACTGCCATAAACTAAACTCCTTCTCCTGTCTGCTGTTATAACATTTCTTTCTCTTCATGATCGCTTATATAGCTCTAAAATCGCCCGCTCTACTGACGTCGGTACAATTCCTTTCACCGGTCCGCGAAAACGGATCAGCTCTCTGACACCAGAGGAACTGACAAAGGTTAGATCGGGGCGCGTCAATAAAAAAATAGTGTCACTTTCCGGCATCAGATGATGAACCATGGACGCATGGTTCTCCTCATACTCAAAGTCTTTCACGGAGCGTAATCCACGCACAACCACACGTGCTTTTTGCTGTTTCATATAGTCTGTCAGCAATCCCGAAAAGACATCCACACGCACATTTGAAATGTGCATCGTTGCCTCCCGCAAAAAACGAACGCGGTCATCCAGTGGAAAACAGCCCTCTTTCTGGATGTTATGAAAGATGCAGACGATGAGTTCATCAAACATAGAAGCAGCCCGCTCAATGATGTCAATATGGCCTGTTGTTACGGGGTCAAAGCTTCCGGCAAAAACGGCCCGCCTCATCCGTCCTGCACCTCCTGCCATTCGTAAAAGCAAATACGCGCCGCACCATAACATCGTTCACGCAGAAGTACGAGAGGACCGATGCGTTGTGTTGGCACGACCTTGGCTGCCTGCTCAATAATGAGAAGACCACGCTTTGCAAGAATATGCCCCATACCCACCGATTGAAGAACACGCATCTCTAGTCCCTGCCCATAAGGAGGATCTGCAAATATAAGGTCAAAACTGCGCCCTTCTCGAGCAAACCCCCCTATATGAACAAAAACGTCTCCACTGCGAATGTCGGTCTTTGCATAGAGTTTCGTTCGATGTGCATTATCGAGCATGACAGGATAGGTCGCATGGTCGATTAAAACAGCATGCCGCGCTCCGCGTGAAAGCGCTTCAAGGGAAAGTGCACCGGTGCCTGCAAAGAGATCAAGCACACAGACATCGTAAACACGCTCGCCAAGTATACTGAACAAAGCCTCTCGCGTACGGTCAGCTGTTGGCCTCGTCCCCTTGCCCGCAGGAACTTTAAGATGGGAACCGCGCGCACTGCCGGTAATAATCCGCATTCCACTCCTCCCAAATACTGTTTTATTCTACCACAATCCACATCTGTATTTCAACCTATATTATTGCTTCGTTCTCTCAATGAAAATGATAGGAATATGCTATGAAACATCCCCATGTTATGAAAAACGGCTGCCGCAGAACATTCTTCTGTGGCAGCCTTATATTTTAGTGCTGTGTATTTTTCTCACTGAGAATATCCTCTAGTGTATGCCATGAAAGTACCGCGCATTTCACGCGCGCAGGCATATTCGAGATATTCTTTAGTGCAACGGCCTCTTCCAGTTCCTCCAGCATCACGTCATCCGTCACCTCGCGCTTAATCATTGCCGTAAAAAGCTGCGCTAAACGATGTGCCTCTTCAACTGTTTTTCCCCGCAGGAGATCGATCATAATGTCCGTGCTTGCCTGTGAAATCGCACAGCCAACACCTGTGAAGGCACCATCTGCAATCACACCATCCGCGATTTCAAGTTCCAGTGTGATCTCATCACCGCAGCTTGGATTGTGCCCACGTTCACGCACAGTCGCCGTGTCCAACGTGCCCTTGTTCTCCGGTGACCGACTGTGCTCCCCAATAACCTCTGTATACAGTTCATCGAGAGCGACAACTCCCTCAATCGGCATAACCAAGCACTCCTCTCACCTTTTCCAATGCGTCGATAAATTTATCAATATCCTCGTGGGTATTGTAAAGGTAGAAACTCGCGCGACATGTGGCATTCTGTCCAAGATACTTCATCAACGGCTGTGCACAGTGATGGCCTGCACGGATCGCGACCCCGTAACTGTCTAGGATGGTCGATACATCATGTGGATGAATGTCCTTCACGTTGAACGTAATGATGCCCGTCTTGTTATCACGTTTGCTGTCACAGCCATAAAGCTCCACGAATGGGAGTGCACGCAGCTTTGGCAGTGCATAGGAAAGCAGATCGCGCTCAATTGATTCGATGCGCGCAAAACCAACCTTCTCAAGATAGTCAATCGCTGCGATGAGTCCTGCCGCACCACTGACATTCTGCGTTCCCGCCTCAAACTTTGCCGGTAGCTCCGCATAGGTTGTTTCCTGCTCCCCGACATACTCAATCATATCGCCGCCAAAGAGGAACGGCGGCATTGCGCTTAGAACATCATATTTTCCATAGAGTACTCCAATCCCCATCGGCGAGAGCATCTTATGTCCGGAAAACGCAAAAAAGTCTGCATCCATCGCTTGTACGTCCACCGCGATATGCGGTACGCTCTGTGACCCATCCACGACAACGACTGCCCCGACTGCATGGGCGCGGTCGGCGATCAACTTCACATCGTTGACAAGCCCGAGTACATTCGATACATGTGTGACGGCAACGATTTTTGTCCGCTCTGTGATTTGGGCGGCAATATCTGCTGCAGACAGATTGCCGTCCTCCTCAAGATAAATATATTTCAGCTGTGCGCCGCGTGCCTTTGCAACGAACTGCCATGGTACGAGATTGCTGTGATGCTCTGCAATAGTGATGACAATCTCGTCACCCGCCTGCACGTTCGACCGACCGTAGCTGTAGGCAACAAGATTCAGCGCCTCGGAGGCATTCTTGGTAAAGATGATCTCCTCAGACCGCGCCGCCCCGATGAACTTCTGGGTACGCATGCGCGCTGTCTCATAAATATCCGTCGCCTTCACGGACAGTTCATATGCACCGCGGTGCGGATTCGCATTCCAATAGGTGCAATAGTCCGCGACCGCCTTGATGACTGCCTCCGGCTTCTGTGTCGTCGCGCCGTTATCGAGGTAGACAATGGGTCTGCCATTCATCTTTGTTTGCAGAATGGGAAAATCTTGTATATACTCATTAAAACTCTTGCTGGCTGCCACCGGAAAGCCTCCCTTCCAAATAAGCGCCAATCTCAGTGCGCAGTGTCTCGCTCCCGATGCGCGAAAGCACGGGCTCAAACGATGCCTCAACGATGAGCTTCTGTGCATCGCGCTCATTGAGGCCACGGCTCATCAGATAGAAAAGTTTGTTCGCATCGATCTTCCCAATGCTAACCGCATGATGTCCATCCACATCTCCCTCATGCGAGAGCATGAGAGGAACGCTGCGGTTGCGCGCATGCGGAGAGAGTATTGTGACCTCCTCATCCTCTTTGCCGGACGAACCACGCGCCCCCTCGATGAAATCCAATGTCCCACGAAACGTCTTTACACTCCGATCAAGCAGCGCCCCACGTACCTGTAAGTTTGCATCTGTATGCCGTCCCGCCTGGCGAATAATATAGTTGAGATCAATCTTTCGATCTGCATCGCCGAAATAAAGCCCCCATACATCTGCACGTGCCTCGTCTCCTGCAAGATTCACATGCAGCTCCGAAGCCGTATGCGCTGCGCCAACCTCAACGATTGTACAGGAAAATAATCCCTGCCTGCCGACCTCTGCCGTGATGCGGCTTGCCGCTGACTGCTCCGTCGGTACAAACTGTATGAATGTCAGATCCATCTCAGCACCGTCCGCAATCTCAACACAGATTTCCTGCACGCCGCTTTCACGCAGTTCGACAATATGCCTTTTGCACTCCCCCGCTACACAGGAGAACGATAATCTCTGTGTATCGCCAAGGTGCTTCGGCGTCGGCAAATCATTGACGCCGAGCCACCCCCATGTCGGCATGGGGATCCGACTGAAAACTTCCTGCATCCCCATCACCCCATTGTCCCTTCCAACTCAATATTGACTAAATTGTTCATCTCCACCGCATATTCCAGTGGAAGCTCCTTGGCAATTGGCTCTACAAATCCGCGGACAATCATTGCCCGCGCCTCCTCCTCGTCAATGCCGCGGCTCATCAGGTAGAAAATTGCCTCATCACTGATGCGGCCAATCTTTGCCTCATGCCCGATGTCCACCATATCACATGCAATATCCATCACAGGAAGTGTATCACTGCGAGATTCTGAATCTAGCATCAGCGACTCACAGTTGACCGAGCACTTCGCCCCCACTGCACGTGGTGTCACCTTGACACCACTGCGATAAATGGCAACCCCGCCGGACTTTGATATGGAGCGCGTGCTGATATTCGCCGAAGTATTCGGTGCATCAAAGATCACCGTTGCACCAGTATCAAGTTCCTGTCCTTTTGAGGCAAATGTAATGCCCGTGAACTCACAGCTCGCATTCTCTCCATGCAGGATGCTCGTCGGATAGAGCATGGACACATGTGAGCCGAACGAGCCGGAAACCCATTCCACCGCACCGTCTTTTTCGACCATAACACGCTTCGTATTGAGGTTCATCATATTGCGCGACCAGTTCTCGATTGTCGAATAACGCAGACGTGCACCCTCCTTGACGAAAAGCTCGACACACCCCGCATGAAGATTCGTCACATTGTATTTCGGTGCAGAGCAGCCCTCGATGAAGTGAAGGTATGCCCCCTTCTCCACAATGATGAGCGTATGTTCAAACTGCCCTGCCCCCGCCGCATTCAGGCGGAAGTAAGACTGTAAGGGAATGTCTACCTGAATGCCCGCGGGCACATAGACGAACGAGCCGCCCGACCAGACAGCACCATGGAGTGCCGCGAATTTATGCGCCCTTGGCGGCACAAGTGTCATAAAGTATGCACGCACAATATCGCCGTACTCCTGCAAGGCTGTCTCCATATCCGTGTAAACAACGCCCTGCTTTACAAGGGACTCCTGTATCGAATGATACACCACTTCGGAATCGTACTGTGCACCGACCCCTGCGAGCGAGGTTTTCTCTGCCTCCGGAATGCCAAGGCGGTCGAACGTCTCTTTGATGTCCTCTGGCACTTCATTCCAGTTGCCAGCCATCTTCGCATCGGGCTGAACATAGGTGACAATATGATTCATATCGAGATCGGATAGGTCGGGCCCCCATGCAGGCAGCGCCATCGCGTGATAGGTATCTAGGGACTTTAGGCGGAACTCCAACATCCACTCTGGGTCATTCTTGCGCACGGAAATATCGCGGATGATCTCCTCCGTCAGTCCCGAGGCAGATTTATAGGCCGAGCGATCCTCATTCGTTATATCGTAAATCGTCCGTTCAATGTCGGCGACATAGGTCTTTTTTCTTGGTACAAAATCTTCCATGCGGGATCACCCCTCTTTTCCCTGATCTGCGAGGATTCGGCCAAAGCCCGTCTCACTGATCTCCTGTATGAGTTCTGCGCCGCCCTCATATGCAATCTTGCCATGTGCTACAACATGAACATGATCCACCTTGAGCTTATCGAGAATCTTCGCATTGTGCGTGATGATGATACATGCATTGTCCGCATTATGATACTTAGCAACCCCCTCAGAAACAATCTGCACTGCATCCACATCAAGCCCCGAATCTGTCTCGTCGAGCAGTGCCACCTTCGGCGCAAACATCAGCAGTTGGAGGACTTCGCTCCGCTTCTTCTCTCCACCAGAAAAACCGACATTAAGATAGCGTTGTGCATAGCTTGGATCAATCTTCAGATCTGCCATCACCGCATTCAGTTCCTTGCGAAATGTCAGCAGCTTCACCTTCTCCCCCGTCATCACTTGACGTGCTGTGCGGATCATATTCTCCACCGTGATGCCTGGAATCTCCTCGGGCATCTGGAACGCGAGAAAAAGACCCCGCCGCGCACGCTCAAATGCGCGAAGTTCACTGATGTCCTCCCCCTCGAGAACAATACTGCCGCCTGTCATATCATATTTAGGATGCCCCATGATGACATTCATAAGCGTGGATTTTCCCGAACCATTTGGCCCGAGAATGACATGCACCTCTCCCTTACGAACTGTCAGATTCAGCCCTTTGAGAATTTCCTTACCTTCCACGCCCGCATGAAGATCCTTTATTTGCAGCAATACATCTGCCATGATAAAACTCCCCTTCAATGTATTGATTCAATCCTTACAAAAATACTCGGGATTCACTTTTCCATCATTGTAGGAGGTTTCATATAAAAAGTCAATAACCTCAAGTACCCTCTATAAATAAAATAAATAATTGAGAGTTTTTTTCATCATTGAATTATAGAAAGTTCCCTTGAACCACACGTTATCAATGGAACAACGTTCTTTCTGACCGTCTACAGCGTCAGGATCATCAATCAGCCCGACGATGTTGGCGTGCGGGTCATGCCCCGCCTTCCACTCCTCGAGATACTGATTGATGTTTCGGTTAATGACGCTCTTGATCGTGAACGAGCCCTCGCCCGAGAGTGAGACAATCTTGCTGTCCTTAGAGTTGCCGATCAACACATCCTCGCGGTCGGCCGTTACCTTTGCCTCGAACTTTGAAATCTCAAAAAGAAGCAAGCCATCCCACCAGACGCGCCCGTGCGAGCCGTTCCAGCGGAGACGACCGCGATATTTCACATCTTCTGTTGCTCTTGCCATATGCTATTTCCTCCTCCCTTACATTGTGAACGTGATGCGCAGGTCTTCCATCACGTTGACAGGCGTAATGCGTCCCGCAAGAAGCACCTGTGTCCCCGTGTTGTACTCGCGAATTTGCTGCACCGTCATCTTGGTCACATCGTCGCCATGCAGAATCGCATAGGCTTTCTGCACCGCTTCGTCGATATTGGATCTATACTAAAAAAGTAGCCACAAAACAGGACTTTATATTACACTTCAGTAAACACAAAGGAGGAATGGTCTCTATGACACATCGACCCTACGACGAGGATTTCAAAAAATCCATCGTCGCCCTCTATCAAAATGGAAAAACACAATCACAACGCTCAAAGGAATATGGCGTTTCCCTTTCTGCCATTGGAAAGTGGATTCGCCTTTATTCCGAGGTCAAAACCGTCGATGGAGATATCGAGAATCTTTATAACAATCGGCTTCCTCATAGATCTCTTGCATATAAAACCCCTAATGAATTTGAAGCTGATTTCTTCAACCGCTTCTCATCAGTTTAGTTGCTCTTTTTGTGTCTACTCTATTGACCGTGGTTCAGTATCTTTCCCTCATTTTTCCCACATTTCAATCCTCGTTTTGTTAAAATGAAACCAACGGAGTTAGTCTAGGCGCACTTATGCATTTCGGTCTGCCGAAATGCTGCGCCGAGGTGCTGTTTATGTCGCTGCGCGGATAAAATTTTTGTTGCGCATGGTGTCAATTTCTGCGATTTTGATGCTCACTGTCGCACGCGGATTTGTTCCTTCTGGACAAATTTGCTTCCTCCCACTCCATACACAATAGACGAATTTTTCTGTCGGTCACCTGCGTTCCCTAAACCTGTCGTTGGCATTTTGTCCTCGATACTTCATAAAATTTTGTTCATCGTTTTTCAAATTCCAGAGATGCAGCGCATTAAAAAATACCGCACACTAAAAAAAGAATACCGAGATTTGCTGTTTGCCGCTGAACGCACTGCACACAGCATCGAAGAATACGCACAAAATGAGAAAAACGAACATCTGAAAAAATCCATCCAAGCCATCATTACATCGCATGAATTTGCCGAAAGCGAGCATGATTCCGCGTCACATATCGGTAAACTTCGCAGCAATTTTATCGAATCCGTACACGCGTATGAGCATCTGGAACGGATGATCATTTCCGCTGACGATGCACACGAAAGTGCAAAAATCGAGTACATGACACCGCAAAAGCAATATGATGCACTGAAAGGACAACTAGCTCGTGCAGCGGAAAAGATGAACCGTGCCAAAGTACAAATGGAAGCACTCGCCGAAGCGGTGAAAAAAGATCAAAATGATACAGGACGTTATAAGATCACTGCAGCGGAAAAAGGAAAAGACAGACCCAGCATCATCGCCGAAGCCGTCGCAGGAAATGCATATTATGCAAGCCTCGTCGCCACCATGCAGGACGATAATTCCGCACTTAAAACATGGACGCTCATGTCCGAGGCAGCGAAGGAGGAAGAAACGAATAAGAAGATGTATCGAGATCTATGAGCAGCAAAAGACCGTCTGTAGGCGGCAACGTATCACTTGCATCTTATGGGGGACTTGTGTTATACTGTCTATGGCAAATGAGATAGCTGTCATAGCGCACGAAAAGCCCCCAAGGTTCCAACTTGGGGGCTTTTCTGTTCCCATTGTGCAGGCAGGGACTAACACCTAGGCTCGTTGCCGTCAATCTCTCTCATCGAGCCATTTGCTGATGTAGTTGGCAATTACGCCAGCCAAGATGGAGAGAATATTAAGCAGGAAGGCGTTCGCGGGG
>ERZ773035.658-NODE-658-length-27508-cov-4.511929_pt1 | contig 27508 bp, 24 predicted proteins | sample MGYA00511487_ERZ773035 | MGnify/ENA primary metagenome ERZ773035 (study PRJEB29015, sample SAMEA2737985) | human oral metagenome | biome: human oral; feature: human-associated habitat; material: dental | place: China | collected 2024 ...
CGAACCAAGAAGCTAAGCTCGTCCTGGCTGATGATACTCTCCCTTACTGGGATGTTGGAAAAGTAGGTCGTTGCGGGCTTTGTTATTTATCTGCTTTTAATTCTTATATTATTAATCTTAGTTGTTATTGTTATTTTTTATATATGATAAGATTCTTATATTTATTTTTAGATTATTGGTTTGATTATGTTTTAAATTTATTTTTATGCCAGTTTTTAAAATCTTTAGACTGAATTTTACTTAATGATAATATGATCCTTTGCTTGAAAAGTAAAGACAGAGCTTAATAGACAATGTCGCCGAGCAAGCTTTTTTAGTAACCCAGCTCTTAGCCAAAAAGCAAAAGATGTTTTAAAACAAGCAAGAAGCGAATACGCTCTTTTTAAAGAACTTCAAAACTCTAAAATTTACCATGATGTAATGGGTGAGCTAAAGAGTAGTGGCGATATAACAAACTCACTCTTAAAAGCTCTCAACGCTGAAAACGGCTTAGATTTAAAAGCTCTTACAGCTAGATTAAGCAGTAGCGAACAAGAAGCGCTAGAAACCAACTTAATCCGTGGCGTAATAGAAAAATTTACCAAAGACGGAATAACTGATTTTTCTAAAGTAAGCAATACTTTAAAAAATGCTCCGTTTGAGAGCAAAAGAGCGGTGGAGATAATGGGTGAGCTAAATAAAAAAGCTCCTATACTAAATAACACGTCATCACTGCTTGAAAAACTAACAGCGATTAATCCAAAGGCTAAAGAGCTACAACAAGGCATAGGGCATTCAGTAACTGGAGCACTTATGACAATGAAGAGAAATTTAGCCATTGAAAGGTTAAAATCACTACTCCCAGTACTAGGCAATGATGCATCATTAAAAAATCATATAAGAAATGCAATTAATAATGCAGGCGATCTAAAAAGCGTTATTAATAATCTTGAAAAGATAGAGATAAAAGATGCACCAGAGAACTCAACTAAACTACTAGAAGCTTTTAAAAACGAGGTAAAGGCATTAAGAGAAGAGGCTCAAACTGGAGAGATAAAAGGGGATAATTTTATCACAAAAGAAAGCCCAGCGCCAAAGAGTGATTTAAATGTAAAAATTAGCGTGGATGACTGGGCGAGGGAACTTGGGGGGGGATAAACGCAAATAAACAAATTAAGGCTGATTTAACCAATCTTTATGAAAAGCACAAGAAACTTTTTGCTAAGCTAAGTGATGTTTTTAGGCTAATAAAAGCAGTCAAAGAAAATCCGACGTTTTTTTATAGCAATAATGAGCCAAATACGGCTTTGATAGGCAAAATTTTAGATAATGGCAAGCTTGGTAAAATAGGCATACAAAAAGAGTATGATAGCGAGTATTTAAAGCTAAACCATGCAACTTATTCAAGTAAGGCAAACAAGGAAAACAAGAGGCTTTTAAGAAGAAATGGAAAATCTCATCTAGTGGGGTCGCCTACTCCCACACAGCTCACTCTTGGCGAAGCCACAGAGCCAACGGCGGATGGTGCAAAAGCACTTTTAGATGAGAATTCTAAAGATGCTGGCATTATCCAAACTTTCATCCAGCCAGGCAGCAAATCAAATAGCGAGCTTGGACTACCAAAAGAGATTATACCGAAACAAACACAAGAATTAGATAAAACTTTTAAAAACCAAAAAGACAAAAACACTAAAACTATCAATGCAAGCCCACATATAGCAAGTGGCTTACTTGGTGGCACAGCAAATGGCGCTGATGAAAACGGCAACGTTAGCCCTGAAGAGTTTGCAAAGGGATTTATCTATGCATTGTTTGGGTCAAAATTTAGTGCTTCAGCAGTTAAACGCATCAGCCCAGAGCTTTACAATTCTATTCTTGGACTTGGCAAAAAGATGCCACAAATGGCAAAAGATAATCCAAAATTATTAACTAAAATTTATGGGTCAGCAAAGAGCAATAGTATAAATTCTTTTGCAGGAGAAAAGGCACTTAATGCTAACGCTAATAAACTCTCAAAAGCTAAAGCTATGCTAGAAAAAGGCGAAGACGAAGTTAAAATTTGGCAAAGCACTGGTTGGTATAAAGATAAAGATAGCGCTTGGAAGTTTGAGATAGATGATAACCCAGCTAAAATCAAAAATCAAAACGCAGATAAATTAGGTGACTTGCTAGAGCATAAAGAGCTATTTAAAGCATATCCCGAGTTAAAAGATATAAACGTAGTAAAAATAAAAGATGAGCTTTACAATAAGAACTTAAAGGATTGGCACAAAGAGAGCTCTCCATTAACTAAAAATACAGATGGAACCCCAAAAATTTTTTATCATGGGACTAAAAAATCAAATATAAGCGAGTTTGACCAAAAGTTTGATAAAAGTAAGTGGGGATTTTTCTTTACAACTGACAAAGGGTTGAGTGAGGAATATTCAAAAGGGCGATATGGGCTAAAAGAGCCAAATAGCGGGGTTATGGAGGTATATATAAATGCCAAAAAGCCTTTTGATTTAAGAGAAGAAATTACAAAGGACACTGCTAATAAATATCAAGCTTTGCTTGGGAATTTAGCAAAAAGAGATGACATAAAAAATGGTGTTGGGAAAAGTCTTTATGAATATATAAAGAATACTAACCTAAAACAATATGATACAAAAGCAAGAGCATTTAAAGATAAATTGCAAAATGCAGGATATGATAGCATCATATTAGACGATAACGTAATAGTTGCTTTTAATCCAAACCAAATAAAACATGTGAAAAACAATGGAAATTTCAATAAAGAAAATGACATTTATGCATCAGGAAATAAAGGCTATTATGACCCAGTAAAGAAAGAAATTGGGCTTAGAGAAATAGCGGACAAATCGACCTTAATGCACGAAATCCAACACGCCATACAAGACATTGAGGGGTTTGCAAAAGGAAGCAACACAAATGATAAAAAATATGCCCTCTCTCATGGTGAAGCTGAAGCAAGGAACGTACAAAATAGGCTCAACCTAAATAAAAAAGATAGAGTTTATCCGCATGAGACTTTTGATGTAAATCCAAATGATACATTTGTAAGTAGAGAAGACGGAGTAAATTTCAGTAAAAAACTACCCGAGCTAAAAGAAAAAAGAGGCATTTATAATGTCACATATAACGGTAAATTCTCAACGCCAGTTTATAAGGATTTAACCACAATAGATGATGCTATTAAATATGCAAAAGGCGACAAAAGCAAGGGGGCTAAACATATAAGCATAAGGCATCTAAATGATGAAAATAAAGAGGGATATGTAACTAGACAAGAACTTTTAAGTTTGGGTGAAAATATAAGGGCTTATTTAAAAGAGAATAAAGAGCCTTTTATTGATAAAAGGGGCGGACATATTTATGAGTGGGAAGATAAAGACGGAGTAAGATTTAGAGCCGTCATCGGTCAGGCTAAAAGGGAGAGCGACGACCGCTCAATTACTTCGACCTTAAAGCCTACCGATGAAGCCACCAAAAGTGGGATAATCCCAAATAGCAGCCTTTACAGCTCTAACGACATTATAACCTTTTATTCTGATAGAAACTTAAAAGAGCCTATGAAGTTTGAAAACCCAAAGCTTAAGCTACTTGATGCGATAGATACAAGTAGCGACAAGGTAGGCTTAGTTAAGAAAGTCTTGTTAAACAAAGACATAAGCGACGGAGTAAAAGCTAAAGCAGTTAATAGGCTAACTAAAAATAAAATTAGTCAAGGTGCAAAAACTAGCTATATATCCACTAAAAACTCAGACAATAATTAAAAGCCCTAAAGATAGGGCTTACTCTCTTTTTCAAATCAAGTAAAAAATTTTTTATTTTCTCAAAATTGGGTAGATTTGACACAGCGACAAATGATAAATTGCCATTAAATTGCATAAAAGGAGCAAAGAAATGGCAATAACTACAACTGGGTTTCAAGCCTCAGCTACAAAACGTGAAGGCTTAAAGCCCTCAGTCTACGAAAACATAATCTTAATAGGTGCTGACGAGACGCCTATACTTAAACTTATTGGCACTTCAAGTGTTAAAGGTATAGAGCACTCTTGGCTAACTGACAGCTTAGCTGCCCCAAAGAAAAACGCACAGCTAGAGATTTCTGACTTTGACGATCAGATCAAATCAAGCGTGCAAAAGACTTCAAACGCAGTGCAAATTTTCACTTCAAACGTGAGTGTTTCAAGAAGTATGCAAGCAGTGGCTACTTACGGCGGTAAAGAGTTAGAGCGCGAGACAGCTAAAAGAGCAAAAGAACATAAGCTAGATATGGAGTATGCTCTTTTTGGTCTTGGTCGTGATGCTGACGTTAAAAAGAGCGTGTTTAAAGCACCAACTGTTAGAACTGACGCAACAGCTGGTGAAATGGCAGGACTATTTTATTTCTTGGCTAAAGGCTCAGCAGCATTTGCAAGTGGCAAGCGTGGTAACGTTGTAGCATTTGATAGCTCAGGCGACTGGAAAGGCACTCCAGCAGCACTAACTGAAACTGTGCTATCACAACTACTTCAAAATATTTGGGATGCAGGCACAACTCCAAAAGACGTGTTTATCGGTGCGGAGCTAAAACCAGCCATAAACAAAATAGTGTTTAGGCATCATTCTCGACGTCAAATAATTACTTTGATATTAAAATTTATCGCTGAAAGATTGATATTTGGTATCACTAAAGCAATAATATCTATGCTTTTAGAGAATTTGATTTGAATACAGCCAACAAATTTGCTGGCATGGCAAATTTGTATGGTTTTTAATTCAAAACATCCAAAAATATTTCACTAATTTCGGACTATCTTTTCTTCTAGAAATTCCAAAATTTCTTGTGATTTTTCATTTAGCGACTCTTTTGGGATCTGTAAGAAGCTGCCTTCTTTTAAGATCAAAGCTGCAAAATCATCAGTTTCGCAAGTGCCAAGAAACGCACCATATGAAAAATGAACCGTGCTCGTTGTCGTGACAAACAAGACCTCATCATCATATACAACGATCTCTTGTTCGCGCTCAACATCGATTTTTGAGTAAATGGCTCTAGTAAATAAAACCGGTTTAATTATAGCCGCATAAATATAGAGCAAGACTATGCCGACACAAAGAACAATGGCTAAATTTCTTGCCAAAAAAGAGACGTCATTTATATCCGAAAAAACTGTTAAGTCGTTCTCAAAAATGTCAAAAAGCACAAGCAAAGATACTGCACATAGCGCAGCAAATGGTAGCTCGATCGCTCTCATTAAAAACACAAATTTATTCTTTTTATAGACGGTGTTTGAGACCTTGCGTAGTAGTTTTTTAAATTTAGCATCGTTTTTTATACTAAATTTCGCTCTAAATTTTTCATTTTGCATGTTATTTCTTTAAATTTTGGCTCAATTTTATCCGTGACTATCTCTATCTTACTTGCATCAACCAAGCTGTCATCTATGATGATCTCATCTATCTTGCCAGCTCTTATGATGCCACTTTTTGGATTTTTCACACTTTTTATGCTGCTTTTTGTGCTTACATCGACGCTTGAATACTCAAAGGCAAGGCTTGTATCCATAAAAACGCAATCTTTCACGACCAAATTTTCCACATAGCAAAGCGCTTGCAAGCTCTTTATCGTGCAGTTTATGAGCGTCACATTTTTAGCGTTCCAGGCTAGGTACTCGCCTGAGATGAGGCAGTTTTGTGCGATCACGTTTTCGCAGTTCCAAAAGGCGTCTTTTGAGATGAGCTTTGAGTTTGCGATGCGAAGGTTTTTGCAGCCATCAAAGCAGTAGTTGCCGTCTAAGCTTAGCCCATCAACCTCTAAATTTTCGCTATTTGCCCCGAAGTAATCCCCTTTTGCAAAGACGTTTTTTATCTTCACGTCCTCGCACCCCCAAAGTGTCTCGGCGGCATCTGAGAAATTTACATTTTCAAGTGAAATTTGCGAGCTTTTTCTAAAGCTTTTTGGCGCATTTATGACCAAGTCTTTAAAGCTTAAATTTGTGCTGTACCACATGCCAGCCCTTGCTAGAGGCTCCAAGTATCCGCCATTTAGCGTGATGTCGCTTACGTACCAAAGTGGATATTTGTAGGCAAAAACGCACTCATTTAGCTTTAAATTTGAGCTGTGTTTTAGCGGCGACTCGCCATCTTCAAAGATGCAGTTAGTAAAATTTATCCCCTTTGCCCCAAACATCGCGCGTTCTCCTGTGAAAATTTCAGCGTTTCTCTCTTGCATTTTTGTCCTTTATTAAATTTTTCTCTCAAAATTATACTGATTTTCTCAAAATTTATTACAAAATGCCATTAAATTTACTTTAAAGACGCAAAGCGTTATAATCGCCCCAAAAAAGGAGCAAAAATGGGTTTAAAATCAGACTCTTGGATAAGGAAAATGTCGGTTGAAAAGAAGATGATCGTGCCATTTGCCGAGGAGCAAGTGGGTCGCGGCGTCGTTAGCTACGGCGTTTCTAGCTATGGCTACGATATCCGCGTGGGCGATGAGTTTAAAATTTTCACAAACATCGGCGGAACCGTCGTTGATCCAAAGAATTTTGATGAGAAAAATGTGGTCGATTTTAAAGGCGATGTCTGCATAGTGCCGCCAAATTCTTTTGCTTTAGCACGTACGATCGAGTACTTTAACATGCCCGATAACGTGCTAGCGATCTGCCTTGGCAAGAGCACATACGCAAGGTGCGGCATCATCGTAAATGTAACGCCTTTTGAGCCGGGATTTAAGGGGCATATCACGATAGAGATCTCAAACACGACGCCACTTCCTGCGAAAATTTATGCAAACGAAGGCATCGCGCAGGTGCTATTTATCGAGGGCGATGAGCCTTGCGAGGTGACTTATGCTGATAAAAATGGCAAATACCAAGCCCAAGAAGGCATCACGCTGCCTAGAATTTTGAAGTAATTTTCATGCCTTTGCGACTTTGCAAAGGCTAAATTTATCTCCCACTTTTTACGAAAAACCCTAAACAATAACGAAATTTTGACGAAATAGAAGCTAGAAAGAGCGAAGCTTTGATAAATAAATTTTAAATTTGGCACAGCTTTTGCTTAAAAATTTATAAAAAATAATTCAAATTAGCCATTTATAAATCAAAAAATGACTAGCAAAAAGGCGCAAAATGTTTAACAACAAATCGATATTGATCACCGGCGGAACAGGAAGTTTTGGTAAAAAGTACACCGAAATTTTGTTAAAAAAATATAAGCCAAAAAGGCTAGTTATCTACTCACGCGATGAGCTAAAACAATATGAAATGGCTCAAATGTTTAAAGACAAGGCCATGCGTTTTTTCATCGGCGACGTGAGGGACTATAAGCGCTTAAGAACCGCGATGAACGGCATAGACTACGTCATCCACGCAGCTGCGATGAAACACGTACCAATCGCAGAATACAACCCAATGGAGTGCATCAAAACAAACATAGATGGCGCTCAAAACGTCATCGACGCCTCTTTGGAGTGTGGCGTTAGCAAGGTGATCGCACTCTCAACTGACAAAGCGTGCAACCCTGTAAATTTATATGGAGCTACAAAGCTAGCCAGCGATAAGCTCTTTGTCGCTGCAAACAACATTGTTGGAGACAAAAAAACAAGATTTAGTGTCGTAAGATATGGAAATGTTGTTGGTTCTCGCGGATCAGTCGTGCCGCTCTTTAAAAAGCTGATCGCACAAGGAGAAAAAGAGCTTCCTATCACGCATGAGAAGATGACCAGGTTTTGGATCACACTTGAGCAAGGTGTAAATTTTGTCCTTAAAAACTTTGAGAGGATGAAAGGCGGCGAAATTTTCATACCAAAGATCCCATCAATGACGATGGTCGATCTCGCAAAAGCCCTTGCACCAGACCTTGGCGTCAAGATCATAGGCATCCGCCCAGGCGAAAAGATGCATGAGATGATGATCTCAAGAGATGACGCGCATCTTACATATGAATTTGATGATTACTACGTTATTAGTCCGTCTATCCAGTTTTTAACAGCGCAAGACTTCTCTACAAATGCTCTTCATCAAAAGGGCAAACCAGTTAGTGAGGACTTTGAATATAGCTCAAATACAAATAAAATTTGGCTCGATAGAGTAGGTCTTCTTGAGATGATAGGAGATGCTAAATGATCCCTTACAGCCGTCAGCAGATCACAGAAGAAGATATCAAAGTAGTAGCAGATGCGCTAAGAGACGACATCTTAACAGGTGGCCAAAAGGTCAGTAAATTTGAAGAGGAGCTGGCAAAGTATGTTGGCGTAAAGCACGTGATCGCTATGAACTCAGCCACTTCGGCCCTTCACGTAGCCTATCTTTGCCTTGGTGTAAAGGCTGGAGATGAAGTGATCACGACGCCTATCACCTTTGCAGCGACTGCAAATGCGGCTTTGATGGCAGGAGCGCAAGTTAAATTTTGCGACGTAAAAGCAAATGGCAACATTGACGAAGAGAAAATTCCAACTCTAATCACGCCAAAAACAAAGGTGATAACTGCGGTTGATTACGGTGGCAATCCAGTGGAGCTAGATAAGATCATAAATTTAGCCAAAAAACACGGCATAAAGGTGATAGACGACGCTTCTCACGCCCTTGGCAGCGTGCAAAATGGCGTAAAAGTGGGCGTTAAGGCTGATATTAGCATATTTAGCTTCCACCCTGTAAAGCCTATCACCACGCTTGAAGGCGGCGTACTTGCTACAAACGACGATGAGCTAGCAAGACTTGCAAGACTTTATAGAAGCCACGGCATCGCTAAAACAAAGCTTTGGGATAGCGACATGAGCCTGCTTGGATATAACTACAGGATCACAGACGTGGCCTGCGCTTTGGGGCTTAGCCAGCTAAAAAGGCTAGATGGCTTTATCACCAAAAGAAACGAGATAGCTAAATTTTATGATGAGAAATTTAGCGGGTGTGAATATCTTAAAACTATAAAAATCCCAGCAAATACAACTAGCTCAAGGCACCTATATCCAGTGCTTTTGGATGAGAAATTTTGGGATAAAAAAGAGCAAATTTTTGAAGCACTCTTGGAAAAAGGCGTCGGCGTACAGGTGCATTATAAGCCAACATATAAATTTAGCTTTTATAAAGCACTACTTGGCGAAATTTCACTGCCAAATGCGGAGAAATTTTATAGCGCCGAGCTTAGCATCCCTTGCCATCACGGAATGAGCGTGGATGATGCTAAATTTGTCGCAAGCACGCTTTTTGAAGTGTTAAAAAGCTTTAGCGAGTAAAAATGATCTGCATTATCCCAGCAAGAGGCGGCAGCAAGAGAATACCTGGCAAAAACATCAAAGACTTTTTAGGCAAGCCTTTAATCGCATATAGCATCGAGGCTGCGTTAAATTCTAAAGTTTTTAGCGAAGTGATCGTAAGCACCGATGATGAAATGATCGCAAATGTGGCTAGAGAATTTGGAGCTAGTGTGCCATTTTTTAGAGATGCGAGCCTAAGCGATGACTACGCGACAAGCACTGACGTGGTAAAAGACGCGATAAGACGCGTAAATTCTGACTTTGACGTCTGCTGCCTTTATGCTACAGCACCACTCATAACGGCTGAAATTTTAAAAGAGGCCGCAGGAGAGTTTAAAAAGCAGGAGTGTAAATTTTTATTTTCAGCGACTGCGTTTGATTTTCCTATACAAAGGGCGATAAAGCTTGATGAAAACGCTAGGGTTAGTATGTTTTATCCGCAGTTTGAAAAGACACGCTCGCAAGATCTTGAGCCTGCGTTTCATGACGCTGGGGCATTTTATTTTGGCAAAAAAGAGGCTTGGCTGGAGTGCAGTGCTTTGTTTGCGCCACACTCAAAGGCGTATTTATTGCCAAGAAATTTAGTCTGTGACATCGACACACTAGAGGATTTTGAGTTTGCTAAGAAGCTTTATTTGATAAATAATGGAAAGATTTGATTGAAAGAATTTAAAGGACTCCCTCTGCTAAAAACGCTCGTGCGCGCTGATAGTAGCAGTAAGATAGGGCATGGGCACATCAGGCGAGACCTTTTGCTTGCTAAAAAATTTAGTGACATCTCATTTGCATCTTTAAGGCTTGAAGGTGACATTTTTGATGAGATAAACTACCCTAAATTTAGCCTAAGAAGTGGCGAGATAGATGAACTTTGCGAGCTTATCAAAGATAATAAATTTGAACTTCTCATCATCGACCACTACGGCTTTAGCTTTGAAGACGAAAGAGCTATAAAAGAAAAAACTGGTGTTAAAATTTTATCATTTGACGACACTTACGAAAAACATTTTGCAGACTACATTTTAAACATAAATTTATATGCGAAAAAGGTAAGATATGAGAGACTTGTAGAAAAAGGCTGTGAGGTATTTTGCGGGAGCGAATTTTTGCTAGTTAGAGATGAGTTTTATGAAGAAGCGCAGGCAAAAAGGGAGAAAATTTACGACTACGCTATCATTCTTGGAGGCACTGATATCTCTGGGCTAAGTGCTAAAATTTCAGAAAAACTGCTCTTAAAAGGGCTAAAAACAGCCGTCATAACAACTAGCGGAAATAAAAACTTAAGCGCACTAAAAGAGCTATCAAGCAAGAGCAAAAATTTTAGCCTTTTTGTAGATAGCAAAAGCGTGGCAAAGCTGATGAATGAAGCCAAAATGCTCATCATAACAGCAAGCTCGCTTGTAAATGAAGCTTATATTTTGGGAGCTAAATTTAAAGCCATTTGCGTAGCTGATAATCAAAAAGAGATCTTTGCTTGGCTAAAAGAAAATGGATATGAAGCTTACTGGGGAGATGAAATTTGCTTGAGCTTATAAATTTTACCTCGCTTAGTGGCGAGCAAAAACTGATGGTCTTAAAGTGGCGAAATGACGAGCGTATAGCCAAATTTATGAAAAATAAAAGCGTTGGCAAAGAGGAGCATTTTGCTTTTTTAGAGAGATTAAAGAGCATTCAAGATAAGATCTATTTTTTAGTAAAAGACGAGGGTGAATTTATCGGAGTGGTGAGCTTCGTTGATATAACGAAAGAAAGCTGCGAATTTGGCGTTTATAAAAACCCAGAGCTAAAAGGTGTGGGCAAAAAGCTGCTTGATCTCATAAAAGACTACGCTTTTTTTACATTAAAAGTTGGCTCGCTAAAGGCAAAAGCTTACAATAACAACAAAAAAGCGCTCGCACTTTATGAAAATTTTGGCTTTAGGATCTATGCAAAAGATGGTGAGTTTAGCTATCTTGAGCTAAAAAATGAAACGGACTAGCGGATGAAAATAGGAAATTTTGATACAGACAAAAAGGTCTTTATAATAGCAGAGCTCTCTGCTAATCACAGTGGTAGCATAAAAACGGCGGTAGATACGATAAAGGCGGCTAAGCGCGCTGGAGCTGACGCGATAAAGCTTCAGACATATACGCCTGATAGTTTGACTCTAAATTCGCACCTAGACGACTTTGTCATAAAGGGCGGACTTTGGGACGGGAGAAATTTTTACGATCTCTACCAAGAGGCGCTAACTCCAAAAGAGTGGCATGCGGAGCTTTTTAGAGTAGCCAAAGAAGAAGGCCTCATCTGCTTTTCAACTCCTTTTTGCAGAGATGACGCCGATTTTTTAGAGCAGTTTAACCCCCCAGCCTATAAGATCGCAAGCTTTGAGGTGACGGATTATGATTTTGTAGAGTTTGTAGCTAAAAAAGGTAGGCCCATCATCATCTCAACTGGCATAGCCTACGAAGAAGAGATAAGAGAGGTGGTGCAAATTTGCAAAAATGCGGACAATAACGACATCGCCCTTTTAAAATGCACTTCAAGCTACCCAGCGCCGCTAAATGGCATGAATTTACAAACGATAGCTGATATGAGAGAGAAATTTGGCGTTGAAGTGGGCTTTTCAGATCACACTTTAGGCGTGACAGCCCCAGTTGTTGCGGTTAGTTTGGGCGCCAGGATAGTTGAAAAACATTTTATACTTGATAAAAGCGTAAAAAGCGTTGATAGCGCATTTAGCCTTGATGAGAGAGAATTTGCTCTTATGACAAAGTGCGTTAGAGAGGCTGAGGAGCTTTTGGGCGTGGTAAACTACGAGCTAGATGAAAAGGCGGTTTTAAACAGGAGATTTTCACGCTCGCTTTATGCAAGTGCAGATATAAAAAAAGGTGAAATTTTTAGCGAGCAAAATATAAGGAGCGTGCGCCCAGGATATGGCCTGCACCCTAAATTCATAAAAGAGCTGATCGGCAAAAAAGCAAAAAGAGATATAAAATTTAGTGAAAGGATAACAAAGGAGGATCTAATATGAGTGATGAGAACAAAGTTTATAAACTAGATGACCTTGAGGTGCATAAAAACAAAAAACGTAAAAAGATAGATGAGGCGAAGCGAAAAGTACTTGAAAGTAAGATGACAAATATACAAAATCCTATCTTTCAAAAAAACCTCCAAGCGCTCTTTCAACAAGATGAAATTTTAGCTGCTAAGCTTTGGGGTATGGAGACAGCAAAGGACTTTGATATCTTTGTTGGTAAAGATCCGATAGATATAAATTTGATAAATAATAAAACCTTAAAATATGTCTATGAAAGCCCAGTAAATGATACGCTTGTCTCTCTTGAAAATTTAGAAAAAGAGTATAAAAGATATCCGATGATGTTTTTTTATGGTCTTGGAAATGGCATCTTATATAAAGCCCTTTTAAAAAATGAAACTCACAAAAAGATAGCAGTTATCGAGCCAGAGATAGATATTATTTATGCCACGCTTAACGTTGTTGATCTAAGCAGTGAGCTACTTAGCCATAGGCTTGTCTTGTTTTATTCAGAATTTGCAAGCTATACGCAGTTTTATTTTCTAATAACTGTTCCAGAATTTACATCTTATGCAAAGACTTACGATCTTCATATTCACTCAACATTTTATGAAAGTTATAGTGAAGATATCTTAAGGATAAACTCAGACTTTGCAAAGGCCATCTCTCAAATGGTCGTGGCTCATGGCAATAGTATCGATGATATGCTTATAGGCATCAAACATCACATACAAAATATTCCGATCATGCTTGAAAACTATTGCTATACGCAACTTGTTTTAAAGCGTTATGAGCTAAATAAAACAGCTATCATCGTAGCAACTGGGCCAAGCTTAGATAAGCAGCTTGATACACTTAAAAAATTTGTGCCTTATGCTACTATCATAAGCCTTGATGCTTCGTATCCTATACTAAAAAAACACGGCATCGTGCCTGATTATGTGACATCTATCGAAAGAGTTGAGGCTACATCAACATTTTTTAGTACTCGCGATAAAGAATTTGACAAAGATATCTACTTTGTCGTAGCCTCTTTAACGCATCCTCAAACTATAAAAAATATCTTGCCAAGGCGTCTTGTTCTTACTATGAGACCGCAGCAAAGCGAAATCGCTTTTAATATGAAAAAATATGGCTACTTAGGGATCGGTCACTCAACAGCCAATCAAGCATTTCAACTAGCTTATGCATTAGGGCATAAAAATATAGTTCTGATCGGACAAGACTTAGCCTTTGCACCAGATGGTAAGAGTCATGCCACAGGACATGCCTTTGCTCAGGCCGATGAGTATTTATATGTAAAGGCTTACGGCGGAGAGGGCGAAGTTAGGACTACTTATATCTGGGATAAATTTAAAAACCAGTATGAAAAAGATATAGAACAGTCTTCTAAAGAGGGATATGTCACATATAACTGCACTGAGGGTGGAGCTAGGATAGAAGGGAGTATCGAAAAACCATTTTTAGAGACTATGAATGAGCTTTGTAAGGATAAAATACCTAAAAAAGAGCCAAATATCTCTAAAATTTCAGAAAAGCAAAGAAGCAAGGATTTGTTAAAAGCATATACCTATATAGCAAAAAAAGTTAAAACACAAAAAGAGGCTAAGAAAAAGATAGAAGAGGTATTTTTAGAGCTAGTGCCAAAGATAGATGAGCTAATAGCGAAAAAAGAGATAGGTGAAGTTAGCGAAAAGATGTTTTCTAAACTTGTTAAAATAACTTCTAAACTAGATAAGCTAAAAACATATATGAGTTCTAAAAAACATAAAATGTTTTTAGACAACATTCTTCAAATTTCTATATATTTTCAAGAGCTTGAGCTTGCTAAAATTTCAGTAGCTCCTAGCGATACTAAGATTCAAAAAGTAAATAAACTACTTGAGTGGGTCGAGATGCACAAGTACTGGATGTTCTCTGCAGCTGGAGGCATAAATGCTGATATAGAGGTAACTAAAAAGGCTTCAAAAGCACTTATAGCCGAGCTTAAAAAAAGAAATCTTATAACTAAAAATGAGATAGGAAATGCGAAGGAAAATTTTACACTAAGCATATAAACTAACTTGCAAGTAGAGTTTTCTACTTGCATCTTTCTTCATTTAACTCACTAATTTTTATAAATTTCATAGTCTCTAAAAAAGTAAACATGTAAACCCTTTAAACTAAACTAGCTAAAAAGGTTGCAACTATAAATTGATTAATGTTTTGGTATTTTAGTAGATTAAAACCCCAAAGACTAGCTTTGGGGCTGGGGGTTTGCGTATTGTAAAAGCATTAACACAATTTAAGGCTTTGCTACTGTTACAAAGTCTTAAAATTTAAAAGCCACTATTATAGTAGCTTTTACAAAACCTCATTTGCTACTACTATTGTAGAAGTTTCATTACATTTTGTTGAACGCTGTTTGCTTGACTCATAGCATAAGCACCTGATTGAGCTAGGATGTTATGTTTTGAGAAGTTAGCAGACTCGCTAGCAAAATCTACGTCTCTGATTTGTGATTCTGCTGATTTTACGTTAACTTGAGTTACAGTTATGTTGTTAACTGTAGCTTGAAGTTGGTTTTGAACTGAACCAAGATCTGAACGAACTTGATCAAGTGTTTTTTGAGCAGACTCAGCGATACTCATAACAGCCATCGCACCGCGAAGTGTCATAACACCTGCAGATTGATTTGATGTCATAGCAGCTTTGCTCATTCTTTGGAAGCCCATAGCAGCAGCTACAGTCTTATCTATTTGACCTCTAACATCTCTTAGAGAAACAGATACTTGAGCGCCACCGTTGCCGTTACCATCAGCACTAAATGCTTTAGAGAAAACGTTTGTTGCACCGCCACCTTGAACTTTAATGTCACGACCATCAAGGCGAACTAGGTTTAGTCTTCCTATAAAGCCTGATTTATCTTTAGCGCCGATAACTTTATCTATGTCACCACCTTGGAAACTCATCGCGCGTCCATCACGGCTTGTTAGAACCATCCTACCTTCAGTATTTACTGAAGCCTCAACACCAGTTTGATCTTTAACAGCGTTGATAGCGTTTACTAGTGCGCCGTTGCTATCGTTTTCTTTTACTTCAAGGTCGCCGATTTTAACGCCATTGATAATAAAACTTTTAATAGATGCTGCAGCGATTGCTTTTGACATAACTCTTGTTACGTCAAATGTAGCTCTAACGCCAGTTTTATCTGCAACTTTGTTGATATTCTCAGCTATAGCACCGACACCTTTGCCAAGGCCAGTTGAGATAGTAGCAGCTGCGATCTTAACATCGTTTACACCATCGACGTTTTTAAATGTCAATGTGACTTTTTCCATCTTATCTAGAAGTTTTGAACTCTCAAAACGTGTAAGACCGATCTTGTCAGATGTAGTCGCACCAATACTTGCTTTAACAGTTTGGTTTGAATAAGCACCTATTTGGAACTCTTTATTAGAGAATGTTCCGTTTAGTAGTTGCTGACCGTTAAATGAAGTAGTGTTACCGATATTGTCAAGCTCCTCCATTAGACGAACAATATCAGCTTGCAATGCTTGGCGTGATTGAGTTGTTTGGCCGTCTTGAGCTGATTGAGTAGCTTTAGTCTTGATAGTATCAAGAATTTTTAGCTGCTCGTCCATAGCTTTGTCGGCAACTTGAATGATACCAATAGCATCATTACCATTTGCAATAGCTTGACCTAGAGCTGAAGCTTGGCTTCTTAAGCTATCTGCGATAGATAGACCTGAAGCGTCATCTGCAGCTGTTTGAATTCTAAGACCTGAGCTAAGTTTGTTAAGTGACTTAGATAGGTCAACGTTGTTGCTAACTGCGTTAGCGTGTGTGTTAAGTGCGTTTACGTTTGTGTTAATACGAAAACTCATTGTAAATCCTTTTAATTTTTTTAGTTACGACTTCGTGCCGCATGAAAACTATATCGTGTAATTTTTGAAAAAGTTTATAGGTTTAAATAAAAATATTTGGCTTAGTAATTTTTAGCCTTTGTATAAGACAAATGTCTTTGTAAAAAGATTATAAATTGTTAATTTATAAAAAAGATAGAAATTTAGCTTCTATCTTTTTTAAATTTATGCTTTGTGATTTAGCATATAAAGGCGGATGACTTGCTCAGCGGTCATCTTTAAATTTCTAATGGCATTATCTTTTCGCATAGCTTCTTCAAGGCTCATTGGCTCATTTAGTATGCAAAAATACGCATCGATGCCGTGTTTATGGCAGTCTTTGGCGCACCTTTGCACGCTTCCAGCAAGCGCGATGACTGGCTTATGATGCCTCTTAGCTAGCTTTGCCACGCCTGTTGGGGTCTTGCCCATGGTGCTTTGAAAGTCCATACGACCCTCGCCAGTGATGACAAGATCGGCCTTTTTGATCTCGTCTTCAAGCGCTATTGTCTGCGTGATGATCTCGATACCGGGTCTAAGCTTTGCGCCCAAAAATGCAACAAAAGCAAAGCCAAGTCCGCCAGCTGCTCCAGCGCCCTTTTGCGTGTGAAATTTAGTGCCATTTTTCTCTTTTACAAGCCCCGCAAAGTGCCTTAGCCCGTCATCAAGCTGCTTTACCATGCGACCATTTGCGCCCTTTTGTGGAGCATAGACGTAGGCAGCGCCCTTTTGTCCGTAAAGTGGATTATCCACGTCACAGGCGATTAAGAATTCGCACTCTTTTAGCTCTTTTATAGCCTCTTCATCTGAAAATTCACAAATTTGAGCTAAATCTTCACCTTTACCCTCAAGCAAAGCGCCATTTTTATCATAAAATTTAAACCCAAGGGCGCTTAGCATACCTATGCCAGCATCATTTGTAGCACTTCCACCAATGCCTATGATAAATTTCCTAGCACCCTTGCTAATGGCATCTTTTATCATCTGACCAAAGCCAAATGTGCTAGTTTTCATAGGATTTCTCTCATCAGGATTTATAAGAGTAAGCCCAGAAGCACTTGACATCTCAAGTATGGCAAGGTCATCTTTTAGAGCATATCTAGCTAAAATTTCAGTGCCAAGCGGGTTTTTGACGATGGTATCTATAAATTTAGCATCAAGTGCGTCAGCCATAGCCTCCACACTGCCCTCACCGCCGTCAGCTACTGGCTTTACGACGACATCGCAAAACTCTTCAAGGGCTTCTTTTATAGCAAGGCCCGCTTCAAGCGAGCTTAGCGAGCCTTTTAATGAATCTATCGCAACCAAAATTCTCATAAAAGCACCAAAGATAAAATATAAACGCTGATCATACCAATAACACCCATGATAAATGTCATCGCTGTTTGTGTGCGATATCCTTGATCTGCGGTCATTTTACTAAAGTTTGTTACGACCCAGAAGTAGCTGTCGTTTGCGTGAGATACGCACATCGCACCAGATGCTATCGCCATGACACAAAGTGCGGCTGAAATTTCGCTCGTAAAGCCAAGTGTGTGCATGAGCGAGTTGTCAGCGCTAAATGCGCCCATGATAGAGGCTGTCGTGATGATAGCAACAGTCGAGCTTCCTTGAGCGGTTTTTAGAACGGCTGAGATGATGAATGGGAAGAAAATTCCTATCGCTTTTATAGTTGAGGCATTTTCTTTTATGAAATTTACAAAGCCAGCCTCGGTGATGACGTTGCCCAAAACGCCGCCAGCTGCGGTGATAAAGAGTATAGGACCAGCGATCTTTAAAGACTCGTTTGTTATATGGTCAAATTCTCTCATCTTTTTAGTTTCAGCTAGTAAAAATACGCAAAAGATCACGCCGATAGCTAGAGCTATGATAGGGTTACCTAAGAATAAAAATATCTTTGGCAAGAGCGCAGCTTTATCAAGCATGCCTTGTTTTGCCAAAACATCGATCACAGAGCCAACTGCCATGAATATGATAGGCATGATGATAGGTGCGATGCTTAAAAATCCGCTAGGCAATTTGCCAAATTTCTTTAAAAGCTCCTCGTAGCTAGCTGTTATCGTAGCGTCAGCCTCTTTATCGCTGATAGTTACGCTTTTAGCGATGCTTTTTGAAAAGAAATAAACAGCTATCAAAACAGGCACTGAAACTACTGTACCCATGATGATGACAAGAAGTAAATTTCCGCCAAGGCCAAGTGTGCCAGCAGCGGCTATCGGACCAGGAGTTGGCGGGATGAAGACGTGAGAAGCGTATAGACCGCCACTAAGTGCTACTGACATCGCAACTGGGCTTGCTGAAATTTTCTTATAAAGTGCTTCGCGGATAGAGTTTAACACGACAAAACCGCTATCGCAAAATACAGGGATGCCTACAACCCAGCCCATTATAAGCATGGCAAGCTCAGGGCGTCTTTGTCCGACTAGCTTTACGACCATGTCAGCTAGCTTTAGCGCAGCTCCCGTTTTTTCAAGCACTGTACCGATGATCGTTCCAAAGATGATGACGATGCCGATGCTCTTAAATGTGCCACTAAAACCAACGCCTATCATCGCTGGGATCTTGGATAGATCGATACCTGCGACTATTGCTAGCACCAAAGATATACTCATAAGTGCCAAAAATGGATGCACCTTGAACTTTGAGATCATAAGGATCATAAGGATGATTGCTATAACAAAACAAACAATCAAAGCTATACCGCTCATGAAAACTCCTTTATTGTGAGATTTTGCTAGTGATTTTAGCAAAATTTGCTTATATTTTTTCTAATATTTTTAAGTTTTTCTATTAGTTAAATTTTTTTCATTATTTATGTAAATTTTACTTCATCTGCCCAAATTTAGCCACTTTATAAGATTAAATTTTTAAGGCTATTTTAAAATAACAAAGCCAAGACCAACCTTGTCAGTGTGCCTATCATAGTCAATCAAACTCTCGCCATATCCTGTAAAATACTGCAAATAGCCATAAACGCCGCTTGAAAATATCGGAAACATATATGAAATTTCAGCTGCACCCTTATTTGTTTTATCAAAATGTAAGTTATTTCTTAGCATTAGGCTAAAAATTTGGTCATTTAGCTTGTAACTAAGCCTTAGATCTCCGTGTCCGATGTAGTTTAAAATTTCTTTATTGTCGTTCTTTTCACCGATCACGCTCCAAACTCTTGGCGAGATGGTTAAATCTCCATAGACAAGATCGCCTTGCACGTAGGCTCTGTTCCAGCTCCTTGAGTTGGTGCCGTCTCGTCCGTTTGACTCATGCAAAAGTCCAAATTTTAGGTTTTTCACGCCTATTTGCTCAAGGTATTTTGGTGAGGCGAAATTTAAGAAAATTTCAGGCTGATAATTTGTCTCACGAAACGGAGCTGAAGTTTTTGTTATCTGCCACCAAGAAGTCTGCGTATATGCCGCTACAAGGCTCTCTCTAAGGCCAAAAACGTCGTAAAATAGCGGCTTTGCAAGGCTTATTTGAAACTTCGTCTCAACGCTCTTTCGCCCGTCATCTGGGACAGTTTTAGCGTAAGTTACTGGCAAAAGGTAGTTAAATTTATAAAGCTCGATGCCAAGTGCATTTTGTAAATTTTTATCGCTTTGATCTCTTAAAAGATCAGCCTGCTTTAGCTTCGCGTCACTTGGTGCTGGCTCGCTTGCTTGCACATTTTGCGCCACTTCTTGCTCGCCTAAAGAGCTTTTGGCTAGCTCTTTATAAATTTGCATCGCACCCTTTATATCGCCACTTTGCTCAAGCTCCTGCGCCCTTTTAAAGTCATCCGTCCTGCCTGCCATCAAAAATGTAAGGCTAAGGCTTAAAAGCAATGTAAATTTACTCATTTTTCATCTTTTCATTTGCTATTTTGTACTCGTCTGGGAAATTTACGTTAAAAAACTGCTCTTTGTCCTCAAAATTTACTATCTTGCACTTGCAGTTTTTTCGTAAAAGTCCGATTTTGTGCTCATTTTTTAGATAAAGCTCTTTGGCTAATGGGGCTAAATTTGGGCTAAAAAAGCCACAAAGTGAGTGGATATGCTCATCATCACCAGCCACGACCATCTCAAATTCATCTTTAAATTTAGCCAGCTCGCCAAGACTTTTTGGGTCAAAAAATGGCATATCAGCTGGGATGATAAAGACGCTATGATCAAAGCTTTTTAGCACGCAGTAGAGCGCTAACATCGGCGAATAATCCTCACTGCTCTCATCTTTTATGAGCTTTAGAGGCGGGTTAAATTTCTCAAATTTAGAGCTTACAAAAACCTCATCAAAGATTTTGCTAAATTTAGCAACCTGATAGTGCGTGAGCGTTTCAAATCCCCCAAATGGCAGCAAGGTCTTGTCCTGACCCATGCGCGAGCTCTTGCCACCTGCTAAAATGACGCAAGTTTGCATCTTTCATCCTTTTAAATTTCAAAAAATTACAAAAGTATAACCAAATTTTCTAACTCATCTTGTTTTAAATTTATTATCACTTGACAAAGCTTTGCCCTTAAATTTGAAAAAAAGAGCATTTTGCTGCGAATAAAATTAATTTTTTTACCTCGCTAGTCATAAAGCTAGAAAATAACGGCTTACTTTTAAAGAAGATCACATGAGTGAAAGAAATTTATAAATTTTAGGTTGGATAGGCACGTGCTTACCAGTTGTTATGTACTTTTCATACATCCCACAAATAATGGGCAATCTTGATGGCAACAAAACGCCTTATATTCAGCCACTAGCGGCTGCGCTAAACTGCACGATCTGAACAAGTTACGGCCTACTAAAATCTAAAAGAGACTATCCGCTAGCTGCTGCAAACCTACCAGGCATAATCTTTGGACTTTTGGCAACTATAACAGCGTTTTAGTGCGCTAAAAAAGCCGGTAAATTTGCAAAAATAGAGGGATTTGCCGGTTAAATTTATTTTATACAAACTCTTCAAATTTCTGTGATATTTCAAAAAGTATTAAAAATTTAAATCAATTTTACTTGTAAAAAGAATAAAGCATTTTCAGAAGAAACGCTTTTAAATTTTATTTGATTATATAAACAATCCTAAAGCGGCAAGATTTTAAGATAGATTTGGATGTTTTGACGAAATTTTCACACAAGATAAAACATCTAGTTTATCGAAGTGTGAAAATTTCTAACTCATTCAAAGATACTTAAAAGCTAACGCCTACAAGTCCCTTGGATCGGCGATTTTACCTGCTATTGCTGAAGCCGCCACAACCGCCGAGTTAGCCAGATAAATTTCACTCGTCCTATCGCCCATACGGCCGACGAAATTTCTATTTGTTGTTGAGATACAGCGCTCATTTGCACCTAAAATGCCCATATATCCGCCAAGACAAGCACCACATGTTGGGTTGCTCACAACCGCTCCAGCTTCTATGAAAATGTCGATAAGCCCCTCTTTTTCAGCAGCTCTTGCGATCTTTTGCGTCGCTGGAGTGATGATGAGCCTTGTTTTGCGAGCTACTTTTTTGCCTTTTAGGATCTGTGCTGCGATACGAAGGTCGCTTAGACGGCCATTTGTGCATGAGCCGATAAAAGCCTGATCGATAGCTAGATCGTCGCGAACCGCCTGCCTTACGCTCTTGCCGTTGCTTGGCAAAAATGGATATGCGATGACTGGATCAAGTTTTGTGACATCGATCTCTAAAATTTTGTCGTATTTTGCGCCCTCGTCTGAGTAGAAAAATTTTGGTTTATCGCGTAAATTTTTATCTTTTAAAAACTCTTTCGTGATCTCATCAACCGCGATGATACCGCTCTTTGCGCCAGCTTCGATCGCCATGTTACACATTGAAAATCTATCATCCATGCTAAGGCCATCTATCACCTCGCCGCTAAACTCAAGCGCCTTGTAAAGTGCGCCATCAACGCCTATTTGGCGGATGATCTCAAGGATGAGATCCTTGCCGTAGACGTGCTTATCAAGCTTACCTTTAAAGACGACTTTGATACTCTCAGGTACTTTAAACCAGTTTTTGCCAGTGATCATCGCATAAGCTAGGTCGGTGCTGCCCATGCCGGTGCTAAATGCCCCAAGAGCGCCGTGCGTACAGGTGTGACTGTCTGCGCCGATGATGACGTCGCCTGGGATGACTAGTCCTTTTTCAGGCAAAATCGCGTGCTCGATACCCATATCTTTTTCGTCGAAATAGTTTTTAAGGTCGTGTTTATAGGCAAATTCGCGTGAAATTTTGGCTTGATTTGCGCTTAGGATGTCCTTTGTCGGGATGTAGTGGTCCATCACGATGGCAAAGCCGTCTGGGTTAGCTAGCTTTGTCGCGCCACTTCGCTCAAACTGCTTGATCGAGATAGGCGTCGTGATGTCGTTGCCTATGATCATATCGATCTTGCTCTCGATGATCTCTCCTGCGCTTACCTCTTTGCCAACGTGATCTGAAAATATTTTCTCGGTGATAGTTTGTTTCATAAATTTCCTTTAAATTTTGAGGCGATTTTAACAAAAATAGCTAAATTTAAAGAAAATTCACCAAGCCAAAAGGCTTAGTGAAGTTAAAATTTAACCGATGCAGTGAACATAAACTGCCTAGCATAGCCTGGAGTTATAGGTAGTACTGATGAGTCAGTGCCAGATGATGCTGTGATGTAGTAAAGCTTGTTTGTTAAGTTTTTGACATTAAAGGCAAAAACTGTTTCATAGCCAGAAATTTTGGTCGTATAGCTAACAAATGCATCATAAGTTACAGCGTGTGGCAGTTTATAAAAACTTCCGTAAGCTGCAGAGTTTTTTTACTGGTTATAAGTGTACCACGAGCCAAGATATCTAGCTCCACCGCCGATCCTTAGCCCTTTTGCGCCAAGATGGCTAAAGTCATAGTTAGCAAAGAGGCTTGCTTGATGCTTTGGCGTAGCCTCAAGCGGTTTTCCTACCTTCCAAGACATATTTTTATCTTCTTTTAGCTTGGTTTTGGTGTAGGTATAGCTTGAACTAAGACTAAGTCCATTTGTTATGCGTCCGTTAAAATCAAACTCAAAGCCCTTTGAACTTGCCTTTCCGCTGGTGTAAGATATGTTATTTATATTGTTTATGATATTTTTCTTCTCTATGTCAAAGATAGCCGTCATTGCTGTGATGCTGTCGTTTTGAAATTTAGATCCAAGCTCGACTGATCTACCTTCTTCTGGATCGAGCGAGACAGCACCTTTGCTGCCAATAGAAGTTTGTGGTTTAAAGCTTTGTGAGTAGCTGCTATAAACTGACCATTCAGGCGTTAGCAAGTATAAAAGTCCTAGGTTGTAAAGTAGCTTACCATCACTTTTATCTATGCTTTTTGTAAATGGCACAGGTCTAGCGGCATATCTGTTTTGATAGCCTACTATTTGATTGTAGTACTCATATCTTAGCCCTGCTACAAATATCAAGCTATCGGTTAAATTTATACTATCTTGTGCATAGGTGCCGATCGTTTTTAGCTTGTGGTATTGCGTATTTTTGCTAGCGCCTCTACTTTTGATGTCATCTACGCTAACTCTGCCATAGATCGGCGAGTAGATATTTATATTATTTCTAGTATCGCTTTTTTCGATCTGGCGTGCTTCTGGGCGTTGTCTTAGATACTCTTTAGCATCGATTCCAAAAAGTAAATTATGAGAGATTTCACCAGTTTGGACTATGCCGTTTAGAGTAAGAGAGGCAGCGTGCGTTTTATGTTCAAAATTTTCGTACCACTCCATACGTCTTTTGGCTATCCCAGTGTTTAAATTTATGTCCATTATGCGAGCTTGACCATACTCATGCACTGATCTTGAAAAAGCATACGCTCCTTTTAAAAGCCAGTTTTCGCCAAAATTTTTCTCAAAGCCAAGGTCAAAAGTATCGACTTTGCCGTCTATTTTATTAAACGGCTCATCAAGCCTCACTCTTTTGTCTATATTTAAAATTTCACCCGAAGAGAGCATATACATCCCGCGGTCAGCTGGGTCAGTGTATTTTGTGTGAGTATAGCCTGCATCGATGCGGTAATCATCACCTTTATAGCTTATGCTTGGAGCGATGAGTAAATTTTTATATTCGCCATACTCTCTCCAATAATCCTTCCCCGACCAGTCAAAGATAAATCTATAAGCAAAGCCGCTCTCGCCAAAGGCGCCAGTCGTGTCAAAGCCAACATCTCTATATTTTTTATTGCCAGCTCCAAGCCAAATTTCATTTTGATTTTGATAAAGCGGCTTTTTGGTGACTAAATTTACGATCCCGCCCGCATCTTGCACGCCGTAAAGCAAACTAGCTGGTCCTTTTAGTACCTCGACGCTTTGAACGGTTGCGTTAAGGTTATGCGTAACTCCAGCTGGCACGCCATTTCGCATGATCGAGCCATCACGCCCACCGCCAAAGCCACGTTTTAAAACAGCGTCAAAATTTCCAGAAGTTGTATTTGCATAGCTTATGCCACTGACGTTTTTTAGGCTTTCTGCAAGATTTTCTGGCTTTTTGTCTTTTAGCTGCTGAGCTGTCACGACATTTACGGTTTATGGTATCTCAAGGATAGGCGTATTTGTCTTGCCAACCTCGCTCGTTGTGGCTCTATAGCCATCATCTGCGCTATCTTCTACGCTAACTCCTTCTAAATTTACATCAGCGCCATTTAAAGCCGAAATCGCAAGACAAAGTGCGATACTGATGCGAAATTTACTCAACTAGTCTCCTTTAAAAATTAATTATTTTAAAAATCGTTATCATTATATAAAACTAAAATTTAATTTTTTATGAATTAATTTACATTATATTTTTGCAACATTTCTGATATAATCCCCGCATGAAGTACGCACATTTAGTTCAAATAGCAAGTTATCTATCAAAATTTAAAAAGATAAGCCAAGCAAAGCGCGTAAGCGACATGGCTATACTTATCGAATTTAGCGGCGAAAAGATCATCTTTGATCTAAATAAGTCAAACTCAGCGATCTACAAAGATGATGAACTAAAAGAGGCGAAAATTTATCAAGCACCCTTTGATAATGTCCTAAAAAAACGCTTTAACGCCTCGCATATAAAAAGCGTCGAGTGTCTAAAAGACAATAGAATTTTAAAATTTACCTGCACACAAAGTGGCTCATATAAAAGCGAAAATTTCATCCTTTATCTTGAATTTACAGGCCGCTTTACAAACGCCGTGATAACTGATGAAAATAGCGTGATCATCGAGGCGCTAAGGCACATCGACAATAGCTACCGCAAGATAGAAACTGGCGAGGTTTTAAAAGAGCTGCCAACCATCGCCATCAAAGAAAAGCCGTGCGAGCCGATAACGGACTTTAATGAGTTTTTTAAAAGTGAAGCAGTCAGGATAAATGAGGCTAGGATAGCTAGCTTAAAAGAAGCAAAGCTTACTAGCGTGCAAAAAAAGATAGATAGCATGAGTGAAATTTTAAACTCGCTTGAAGATAAAGATGAGCTTATGAAAAAGAGCGAGGAGTTTGCAAACTATGGCACGCTCTTGCTTGCAAATTTGGCAAATTTTAAGGGCTATGAGAGAGAAATTTCTCTTAATGATTTTGACGGCAATGAGATAAAACTAACTCTTAGCGACACGCCAAAAAATAGCGCAAATGAATTTTACTCAAGATCAAAAAAACTTCGTGCAAAAGCCCTTGGTGTGGAGATAGAAAAGAGAAATTTAAGTGAAAAGATCGAGTTTTTAGAAGGGCTAAAGTCACTTTTAAAAGAGGCAAAAAGTGCTTACGAGCTTGAAATTTTAAGCCCAAAAAACAAGGCAAAACAAAGAGAGAGACACATAAAAGATGTGAGCGAAAATGCTGAAATTTTTTACGTTAGAGAGTTTAAAATTTTAGTTGGCAGAAACGAAAAAGGCAATATAAATTTGCTTGATCTTGCCAAAAAAGACGACATCTGGCTTCATCTAAAAGACGCCCCAAGCGCTCACGTCATCATAAAAACGAACAAGAGCAAAGTGCCACAAGACGTGCTAGAAATGGCCGCTAAATTTTGCGTGGAGTTTAGCGTAAAAGGGGCTGGCAGGTACGAGGTGGATTACACCAAACGCGAAAATTTAAGGCGTGAAAATGGCGCAAACGTCACTTACACAAACTACAAAACGATCATCATAAATAAAGGCTAAAAATGGCGGTAACACCTTTAGGAAACAGTAACTTCATCAACCAAAATGCCCCAGTCGTCTCGCAGGTGCATGCAAACCAGCAAGCACGCTTTGACATGCAAGCGCTAATGACATCTGAGCTAGCTACCCAGCAAAACGAGGAGATCAAAGAGGTGCGTCCGATGGAGGAGTCATATAAAATAGACCCCGAAAAAGAGCACGAGCGTCAAAAGAGCGAAGAAGAGGCGAGTGAGTTTGAGAACGAAGAGCAAAACGCAAAAGCCAAATATGAAGAGAATTTGGAAGATGAAAAAGATGATGAAAGTGACATAGAAGAACATCATATGCTTGATATATCAATATAGTTAATTTAGTAGGCAAACTCTCTCTAAACTCTGCGCCTTTAACCAAATCTTATATAAATTTTTATCTATTTCTTACTAAGTGTCCAGCATGCAACTAGCTTGGCTCCATGCTTTGTTTCGTTGTAATATATACCAAATCTTTAGTTCACGCAAAGCCAGTTTTATCCACAACGGTTTTCGCATTAAGAGCCTGACTCAGTGTCATCTATGGTAAATACTGCACCCTTGCCAGCATTAAATTTGGATCATCTTCTAATGTTATAACAAACTATCAACTGCATTAAATACAGCTTGATTTGCATAAGAATAAATTAGAATTTATTAGCTAAAACTAAATAAGACATAAAATACAAAAAAGTAATAATAAAAAATAAATATAAGAAGAATTAGGAACGCTTAGCGTTCCTTTTTAAGAGTAATTTTGTATTTTACTTTTCTATCTTCTCTTTGGCTTTACTTTTAGTCTCTTTTTTTACTTTTTCTTTCTTTTCTTTTACTTTATCTTCAGCATTGTCTTTTTTTTTCTTTTACTTCGCTGCTCTTTTTACTTACTTTTTCTTTTAGCTCATCTTTTTTAGATTTTGCTTTAGCTTTCGTTTCGTCTATTTTTGTCTCGCCAGATGTTAAAATTTCTGATTTTAAATTTTCAAATGTCTTATCACCTATGCCATTTACATTTTTGAGATCTTCTATTGAGTTAAATTTATTTGCCTTTCTATACTCAATAATAGCATCTGCTTTTGAAGCACCTATACCATCTAGGCTCATTAACTCTTCTTTTGAAGCAGTATTTAAATTTACAGCTGCAAACATTGTAGAAGCTGCTACTAATAACGATAACATAACCTTTTTCATTTTTGTCCTTTTTAAGTTAGATTGGGTGCCGAGTTTAACATATTTAACATGCTAAGTCAATTTAAAATAAAAATTAACTATGCCACAAA
>ERZ773035.660-NODE-660-length-27339-cov-32.038118_pt1 | contig 27339 bp, 33 predicted proteins | sample MGYA00511487_ERZ773035 | MGnify/ENA primary metagenome ERZ773035 (study PRJEB29015, sample SAMEA2737985) | human oral metagenome | biome: human oral; feature: human-associated habitat; material: dental | place: China | collected 2024 ...
TTTCTTCTTTTTTATCAATTTTAATTTTTAATTTTTTTCTAATTTTTATTTTATTTTTTTTTAGTAAAAAATAAAAAAAGATTTCATAAAATGAAATCTTTTTCATAAATTCATTTATTTTATTTCTATAATATTTCCTTTAGAGCTACTATGTAATAATGTTATAAATAATAAACTTGCTGTTACTATTAAAATATATATTGCTACATCCCAATTTAAAACATCTCTTACATAACCCAATAATGGTGGGAATATTGCAGCTAACCAGTATCCTCCTGCTTGCGCTAGACCAGATATATCTGCTGCTTCTTCTTCATTTTTAGATTTTGCTGAAAATAGATACATTACATAAGAGAATGAACCTCCTCCAGCTAATGCAAATAATACAATATAAACTGTCATCAATGCAAAGTTTCCTTGGATATAAACCATTCCTATTAAAGAAGTAACATAACCCAATGTTATAAAAATAGGTATTATAAGTTTGTTTTTTATTTTTTCTGCTAAAACAGGTACTAAAAATGTTGAAGGAAATTGGGCAAATTGGCTAATAGATAATAATAAACCTGCTTCACTCGGTGTAAATCCTTTACTTATCATTATCTCTGCAAACCAAGAAACACTACAGTAAAATAATGCTGATTGTAGTCCCATACTCAACATTACCGACCACATTTTTAAGCTTCTTAAGTATCCTTTTCCTCCAGTTTTTTTATCTTCTATACGTTCACTTTTACTATTTTTTGTTATAATCGCATAGATAACTATATTTAATAAAGAAACTATTAACCAAATATTAACAGCTAAACCTGTTGAGAATTTTTCTCCACCTACATTAGAACTTAATATCGGATAACTTATTCCTGCTGCTACAGATGCACTTATGTTCATAACTACCGCATAAAAACCTGTCATAACTCCTAAATTTTCTGGGAAATACTTTTTAGTCAAACCTGGTATTAAAACATTTCCTACAGTTAAACCTACACCTATTATAAATGTTGTTACAAAAAATACAGAAGTATTTATATAAAATCGTAGTAATAAACCTATACTAGTAACTATTGCTGCTAAATAAAGAGTCTTTTCTAGACCTATTTTATTTGATATTTTCGCAACAAAAGGACTAAAAATAGCAAACGCCATAAGAGGTATAGTAGTTATTAATCCTGCTACAGTATTATTTATTTCTAATAAATTTTTAAGTGGACCTATTATCGCTCCAACTGAAGTAATTGGTGTTCTTAGTATCATTCCTAATAAAATAATACCTAATAAAATAATTACTTTATTTGTTTGTTTTGTCATTATTATTCCTTTCTTTTAATATTTTTTACAACAAAAAGAAATGTAGTCTGATAAAAATATTTTTCAGTCTACATATCCTTTTTATTAAAATTAATAAGTTCTTACAGGTAAAATTAATTCTATAATATCACGGTGATAATCTGCAGGTTGAACTATAAATGCAGTAAGTTCTCCTGAAAATTTCACGATAATTTCTTCAGATGCTATAGCATATATAGCCTCTTTTAAATATCTACCAGATACAGAAATCTCAAATACATCATCTTCTAAAGTAGAATCTACTTTTATTTCTTCTACAGCACTTCCTAAATCTTTAGATTGAGATGAAATTTCTAAAACATTATCTTTTACTATTAATTTTATAATATCATCTTTATCCTCACGACTCATTAAAGACACCCTATCTACTGCATCAAATAATTCTCTACCATTAGAAACAAATGTACATTCAAAAACAGTAGGTATAAGTTTGTTAGTATTTGGATAATTTCCACTTATTAATAAAACAGTATATACTACATTTTGATAGTAAAGAACTATTCTATTGTTTTCATAAAAAATTTCTACTTGATCTTTACCTTCCTCTATCATACGTTGGAAGTATGTCAGAGCTTTTCTCGGTATAATCAAATTAAATTCTTTATCAACATCTACTTCTTCAAGAGTTATTTGTCTTCTACTTAAACGATAAGAGTCAGTAGCCGTAGCTGTTAAAACTTTATTGTTTAAAGTAAAATTAACCCCTTCTAATATAGGTCTTTGGTCATTTGGAGCTGTACAAAATACAGTTTCTTTAATAATATCATTAAAAACTTTTCCATCTAAAGTTAAACTATGTTCTTTAGAGATAACTGGAAATTCAGGATATTCATTTGCATCATAACCTTTTACATTAAATTCACTTTTTCCAGATTTAACTAAAATATTGTTATCTATAGTTTCTATTTCAATAAGATTAGTAGGAGCTTTTCTAATAATTTCTATAAAATTACGAGATGGTAAAACTACTTGACCTCCTTCTTCTATGATAATAATTTCTTTATCGTCATCATAAGCATCTATACTAAATTCCACAGAAACTAAAGAATCACTTGCTTTTAAGACAAGTACATTTTCACTTAATTCTAATTTGATTCCTTTTAATATTTCAAAAAGAGAATTAGGTGCTATAACTCTAGCTACATGATTTAAACCTGCTAAAAAATTAGATTTTTCTATTGTAAATTTCATTTTGTCTCCTTATATAATATATATATTTAATATAATAGTAATAATAAGTCTTGTTAAAACTGTTGATAACTTATAAAAATAAAATAAGTTTAAAATTTTTCTTGTTAATAACTTGTTAATAAATATAATAAAAACTTTTTATTTTATTAACACTCTATTAAATCTTTCCAATACGCTCTTTTATTACCTCTATATCTTCAAAAAGTTCTGGTTCTTCATCTTTACTTAATTTCGCTATTTTATTTACTGAATAAATAATAGAAGTATGATCTTTATTAAAATAATCTCCTATAGCAGGAAAAGATAAAGTAGTTAACTCTCTGCATAAATAGATAGCTATATTTCTAACTTTAACAACTTCTTTTTTACGAGAAGAAGAAAGTAAATCATCCATTTTAATACGGTAAAAATCTGCACAAACGTTAAGTATATTTTCAGGTAAAATGTTTTTACGAGGAGAAATACGCGTATCTTTTAAGATTTCTTCAGCAATAGCTAAAGAAGGTTGTTGATTTTTAGATGTTGCAGTAAATTTAATACGTTTTAAAACACCTTCTAATTCTCGAATGTTAGAAGAAATATTATTAGAAATATAAGTAAGTGTTTCTTCACTTAATTGAATATCAAATTGTTCGCATTTATATTTCAAAATAGCCATACGAGTTTCAAAGTCAGGAGGTGTAATATCTGCTGTAATACCTTGACTAAAACGTGTAACAAGACGGTCCTCTAACTCATTAAGTTGAGAAGGAGAACGATCACTTATTAGAACTATTTGTTTTTGATTCATCTGAAGTTCGTTAAAAGTATGGAAAAAAGCATTTTGTGTTTCTGTTTTTCCAGATAAAAATTGAATATCATCGATAAGAAGAGCATCAACATCGCGATACTTACGTCTGAAATCTTCATCAGCGCCTACATTTTTATTTTTCATAGGCTTAATAGAAGCAAGAAATTCATTTAAAAACTTCTCAGAAGAAATACACTCAATCTTGAAATCAGGAAAATTATTTTCCATCTCATTACCGATAGCGTGAAGAAGATGGGTTTTACCTAATCCAACACCACCGTAGATAAACAGGGGATTATAAATGCCACCAGGCTCTACAGCAACATTCCATGCTATATTATGAGTAAAAGCATTACCTTCACCTACAACAAAATTTTCAAATGTATAGTTTTTATTCAGTGTAGGGTTTTTCTTACTATTTGTTATATTTTTATTAGGGATAGGCTGTTTATAATCATCAAAAGTAAAAGTTTGTTTTTGATAAAAGTGTTGAGCCCCAGAAGGTTTATCCCCTTGTAGAAAATTTTGCTTAATAATATTTTCTGCAGGAATTTTATTGTTGAAAGAACTTGTAGAATCTTGAATAGGAATATGGTTATCTAAAGAATCATATTCTATATGTAAATCAAGACCAGTATTTATTTTTAAGATTTCTTTTAATTTAGCATCATAAGTGCCTTGAATATACTGAGAAACTAAAAGTTCTTTACTAGTAATAACAACGCGCTTTTTAACAAAATCTACATTATCAATAGATGCACGAGAAAACCAAGTTTCAAAAACCTGAGGAGTAACTTCATTTTTAATTTCACGAAGTATAATTTCCCATAAAAAATTGGAATTACTCAAAATAATCCCTCCTTACTAAAATGTCTAATAAATTATATCATAAAAAGAAGATAAAAAAAAGAAAAAAACAAAGTTATTCACAGATTGTGAATAAACTATTAATAACTATGAAAAACTATGAGCTTATAACTGTGGAAAAATAAGAAAAAAGAAGAATATAAAAAGAAAATAATAAAAATTAACAAAGTTATTAACAAATATAAAAACAGTAATAAAAAGGTTAAAAAAGTTTTTCACACATAATTAACAACTGTTAATAACTTTTCTTTGTTAAATTGTTAAAAACGTTATAAATCTGTTAAAAAATAAAGAATAATAAAAAATATTTAGAATAAATTCACTAGTTTTTCACAATAAATTGAAGAAAAGATGTTAAAAAAAATTAATGCTTTTTTTATAAAAAAAGCATGTGAGTTAAAAATGTTTTATAATTTTTTTCTCAAATAAATAAGGTTTTTCCTTGATTAAAAGAAAAAGTTGTGATAAAATATACCAGTTATTACATCTATCTAAGAAGAAAACTCGAGGAGGACAAAATGAAACGTACGTATCAACCAAACAAAAGAAAACATTCAAAAGTACACGGTTTTAGAGCTAGAATGAGCACTAAAAACGGAAGAAACGTATTAGCAAGACGTAGAGCAAAAGGAAGAAAAGTTCTTTCTGCTTAATAATTGCAACAAGGCATCACTTAGGTGGTGCTTTTTTATTTTGTAGTTAATGTTATAATAATTGTTAAAGATAACTAAAGTTATTAACAATGGAGATGGAAAAAATGGATATACTAACAATACTCGCAGGGATGATAATAGTTTTTATTGTAGGAAAGAATATTGTTTTTAGTAAAAACAATAGTAGAAAAAGAAATAGACAAATAATAACAATATCAGTAATATTAACCGCTATTTTTAATTTAGTTTCATATTTTATTTATAAAAAAATAGATATAGTTACAATACTACTCCCACTGATAATAATAGGTTTTATATTACAATTAAAAGATTATAATAAAAATGATAATGAAGATATATATAAATAAGGAAAGTTTTATAGAACATACTGATAATTGTAAAAGAAAAAAACTTTTAAACCTTAACAATAAAGATAGTTGTAAAAAATGAAAGAAACTGTTAAAATATTAGTGTTAAGAAAGGTTTTGAAATGAAAAAAGAATATAGAATAAAAAGAAGTCAAGATTTTGATAATATTATTAGAAAAAAGCAAAGTTTTGCCAACAGGCAGTTTGTAATTTATTATCAAAAAAACAAACTAGAACACATGCGTTTAGGGATTTCTGTTAGTAAAAAATTAGGGAAAGCCCACGAACGTAATAAAATCAAAAGATATATAAGAGAAACGTTTAAAACAAGAAAAAATCATATAAAAAATTATGATATAATAATTATAGCGCGTGTAGGAGTAAAAGAACTCCCCTTTTTAGAAGTTGGTAGTAGCATAGATCACGTATTAAAAAAATCAAAATTAATAGAAAAAGAGAAGAGGGTTAAATAATGGAAAAAGAATATATTTACGAAGCAAGTAGTGTAGAAGAGGCTTTACAAAAAGGATTAAAAGACTTAGCATTATCAGAAGATAAAGTAAAAATAGATGTTATCGAGGGAGGAAGTGCTGGTATTTTTGGTCTATTCAAAAAAGAAGCAAAAGTAAAATTAACACCACTTGATAGTGAATTTATAAAAGAAGAAGTTAAAGAAGTTAAAGTAGAAGAACTTGTTGAAAAAAAACAAGAAGAAAAAGTAGTAGAAATTGAAACTGTTAAAGAAGAAGTAGAAGAAGTAGTTGAAGAAAACGAAGAAAAACAAGAAACAGAAGAAAAACCAAAAGAAGTAATTGAGAAAAAAGAAAAAAGAGAAGATTACATAGTAAAAAATAAAGATAGTATAGTAAGTTACTTACAAAATATCGTTATTGCTATGGGATATGCTGATGCTACTGTGGACTTTACAGAAGATGGAAACAGACACTTTACTTTAAATATAAAAACAGAAGAGAATACTAGTTTAATAATTGGAAAACGTGGAGTAACTCTTAATAGTTTACAATTTTTAGTAAATAATTATGCTAAAAAATTCAGTTCTCATTTCTTCAGAATAGAAGTAGATTGCGATGATTATAGAGAAAGTCGTAAAAAAACTTTAGAAGAATTAGCGTTAAACTTAGCTAAAAAATCTAAAAAAATAGGAAAACCAGTAGAATTAGAGCCTATGACAAGTGTTGAACGTAAAATTATTCACAATGCTCTAACAGGTATAAAAAATGTTGAAACAGAATCTCGTGGTGAAGAACCATATAGATATTTAGTTATTACAGCAAAATAGGAGAAAAGATGAAAAAATCTATACTTATTGTGGATGATAGTTCTTATTATAGAAGTCGCGGGGCAGAAATAGTAGAACGAGCAGGATATAACTATTATTTTGCAGAAGACGGAAAAAAAGCTCTTCAAATGTATAGTAAAATAAGACCAGACTATGTAACAATGGATATTTGTATGCCTATTATGGATGGCTTAGAGGCTACAAAAGCTATTTGTACGAAGTTTCCAAAGGCTAAGATATTAATTTGCAGCAGTGTAGGTCATGTTCCTGTCTATCGTCGACAAGCTTTTGCTAATGGTGCTTGTGGAATACTTCCAAAAAGTTATGATTTAGATGACTTAGAACAAGCAATAGAAGAAGCAGATATGATAAAATAAAAAAGAGTATCGAGAGTTAATTCTTTCGATACTTTTTATTTTCCAACAAAGGAGAAAGGCTCATCCGAAGATGAGCCGTATATCATGAAAAAAATATATTAATAAGTGTTGTTATATTTATAATTATATAGCAATAACTTAAGATAAAGTTAAAGCTATAATTAAAGTTAAGTTAAAATTATAAATATAAAAACAAAGTAAAAAAAACACTTATAAAAAGGAGAAAAGCTTGCAAAGTAGCAAGCTTGAATCATGAAAAAAATATTATTAACTGTCTATAAGTATATAGTATATACTTTATATGAAGTTAAAGAATTAGTTAAAATTTAGTTAAATCATAAAAATAACATTACGTTAAAGAACAAAAAAAGATTATTAATATAAAGTAGAAAATATTTAGAAGAAAAAGACGACAGCTAGTCGCCTTTTTTTGTAATTAATATATCAGCATTAGAAATATTATAATCAGATAAATTATATATGGTTTCTTCTAGAGTTTCTTTATTATAGACATACAATTTATCATAGAATAAGAAATAATAATTTATTTTATCTTGATTAAAAAAAGGAGGTTTATCTTCGTTTTTAGGTCTATCATTAAAATATATATTTTTTTGAACATTATTTTTTGTGTTTAAAATAGTCCACCTGTAATTAGGAACATACAAACTATAGTGTTCTATTATTAGATTATCTTGATTAGGATAAATATTTAAAGGATAAGAGTATTTCAAAGTTATAAACTCTTTAGATTTATTATTTATATTGTATTTTAATATTTTATTACTACCCTTTGGTTCATTTTTTTCGGTCAAACCGTGGGAATTTTGAGATATATAAATAATATCATCTTTTATATAAAATCTAAGATAACCCCCCTGCCCATAATTTAAATCTATTTCCTCAAGTAAATTAAAATTCATATCAAACTTCCATATTAAGTTTCTTATTTTACTATTTTTATCTATATTTCCTCCTAGAATAAATATATTATCTTTATATACTTGAATATCGTTTGTTATATTTACCCCTTCTTTTTTAATCTCTTTCTTTTTTATTTCTTTGAAGTTATCATCATATTCTATTATATTAAATTTGTCAGTAAATACAGTTGTAGCATATATTTTATTTTCATAATATGTAAAAGTATATGGTTCAGAATCATCTTTTTTTAAATCAATATTTAGCGTATTTTTATTTATTTTAGCAAGTAAAGCTTTTTTTCCTATTACTGTTGTTTTTATAAACATTTTATCTTTTAGATTAAAATAATCTTCTTTTAAAAAGCCAAAATTATCGTTTCTTTTTATTTCTTTTTGTAAAGTTATTGAACCATTGTATTGTTTAAAAAGAGATATTTTATCCGTACTTATTATTGATATATCATCATAATCTTCTTCCATATTTTTTTGTCCATTACAACCTGATAATACTAAAATAAAGATAATTATATACAATATCTTTATTATTTTTTTCATAATCAGAGCCCCCTTTTTTATAAAAAATATATAAGAAATAGAATATATATCTATAAAAACAACCCACTATACCTTTAACATAACACAAAAATAGATAAATAAAAGACTTATAAAATAATTTCTTATATGGTATAATAGAATAGTTAGAGAAAATAAAACGAATATTACTTATTATGTATTTTAAGGCTATCTTGAGCCTTATTTTTTTATAGTTAAACATATACTTTTCTCAAGAAAAATATAGAAAAGTAGTGTATAATAAAAAAGATATAGAATTTATAAAGAAAACATAGAAAAAGTTAAAAAAAAATATAGAAAAAAGGAGAAAAATCATGAGTGAAACAATTTGTGCCATATCGACAGCTCTTGGGGAGGGTGCGATTGGGATTGTAAGGCTTAGTGGAGATGAAGCATTTAGTATTGCTGATAAAATAGTTCGTCTACCAAAAGGAAGAACAGTAGAAAGTTTACCAACGCATACGATAAATTATGCAAATATAATAGATCCAAAAACAGAAGAAAAAATAGAAGAAATTATGCTTGTGAAAATGGTTGGACCACGAACATATACAACAGAAGATGTTGTAGAAATAAATTGTCACGGTGGAATTATAACTATTCAAAAAGTACTAGCTCTTTGTTTAGAATACGGTGCTCGTATGGCAGAACCAGGAGAATTTACAAAAAGAGCATTTTTAAATGGACGTATAGATTTAACACAAGCAGAGGCTGTTATAGACTTTATCAAGAGTAAAACAGATGAAGCGAGTCAAATTGCTAATAATCAGATGCAAGGACGCTTATCAACACTTATAAAACGTCTTAGAGCAGAAATTTTAGACATACTGGCAGTTGTAGAGGTAAATATCGATTACCCTGAGTATGATGATTTAGAGATAGAAACAACAAAGACTATTTTAGAAAAATCAACAAGTATAAAAAATAGTTTAGAAGCTTTATTAGAAACATCAAAACAAGGAAAAATAATAAAAGAAGGAATAAACACAGCTATTATTGGTCGTCCTAATGTAGGGAAAAGTTCTTTATTAAACAACTTACTTCAAGAAAATAAAGCTATAGTAACAGATATAGCAGGTACAACGCGTGATGTTTTAGAAGAACATGTAAATATAAAAGGTGTACCGATAAAACTAATAGATACTGCAGGTATTCGTGAAACAGAAGATGTAGTTGAAAAAATAGGTGTAGAAAGAAGTAAAGAAGCGTTAGAAAAAGCAGATTTAGTCTTATTCTTATTAAATAGTAGTGAAGAACTTACAGATGATGATAGAGAATTATTAAAATTAACAGAAGGAAAAACAACTATTATTATCCTGAATAAACTTGATTTAGAAACAAAAATAGGTATAGAAGAAATAGAAAAACTAACATACAACCACCCTATTATAAAAACTTCAATGACGACGTACAAAGGAATAGATGAATTAGAAAAAAATATTAGAGATTTATTTTTCAAAGGAGCAGCTCGTCCAAAAGATGCAACATATTTATCAAATACACGTCAAATAAATCTAATTCAGCAAGCGTTAGTTAGTCTTAATGAAGCTATAAAAGCAGCGGAAATGGGACTTGAGGTAGATATGGTCTTAATAGATTATACAAATGCATTTAACCTATTAGGAGAAGTTATAGGAGAAAACTCTGGTGATGAATTAATCAACGAGTTATTCAGTAGATTCTGTTTAGGAAAATAAAATGTTTCGCGTGAAACAAAAATCATTTCACAAAGAAAAAGGAGTATAAAGATGAAATGTATTAGTTTTAATGTAAATGGTTTAAGAGCCATCGTTAACAAAAATTTTGAAGAAGATTTTAAAAACTTAGACGCTGACTTCTTTTGTTTGCAAGAAACAAAAATGCAAGAAGGGCAACTAGATTTGCAGTTTGATGGCTATTACAGTTACTTTAATTATGCAGAGCGCAAGGGGTATTCAGGAACAGCTATATATACAAAACATAAACCAATTAATGTTGCTTATGGTATAGGTATAGAAGAACACGACACAGAGGGACGTGTAATAACACTAGAGTACGACAAATTCTTCTTTATTACAGTTTACACACCGAACTCAGGAAGTGAACTAAAAAGATTATATTATCGTATGACGTGGGAAGAAGATTTTAAAAACTATTTACTAGAATTAAACAAAACAAAAGGTGTTGTTGTTTGTGGAGATTTAAACGTAGCACACACAGAAATAGATTTAAAAAACCCAAAATCAAATACGAAAAATGCTGGATTCACACCAGAAGAACGAGAAAAATTCACAAAACTACTTGAAGCAGGTTTTATCGACACATTCAGATATTTCAACCCAGAATTAACAGGTGCATATTCTTGGTGGAGTTATCGTTTCAACGCTCGTAAAAACAACGCAGGATGGAGAATAGACTACTTTTTAACAAGTCGTGATTTAGAAAAATATCTAGTGAGTGCAAAAATTCATAATGATATTTTAGGAAGTGATCATTGTCCTGTGGAGGTTGTCTTGAATAAAGATTTATTATAAAATAAAAAGACTAGGGAGAATAATTTATTATTCTCCCCTTCTCTATTATTAATTTTTAAAAAAACATTTAAGCAGAAGGATAAGTTATGTTAAGAAAAGCAAAAAGTACAGAATTAGATGAAATAATGCTAATTATAGAAGATGGTCGAGAATTTCTACGACAACAAGGGATAAATCAATGGCAACATGGTTCTCCGGACAAAGAAACAATAGAACAAGATATAAAAAATCAAACATCTTATGTTTATGAAATAGATAGAAATATAGTAGTGACAGCTATGCTAACTAACTACGATAGTGATTATGAGAACTACCCCACTCTATGGTCTAAATGTGATAACTACTTGGTAATTCATCGTATAGCGACGATAAAAAACAAACGAAATCAAGGGGTTGGTCGACAATTTTTGTCAGCTATAGTGGAGTTTGCTAAAAAAGAAAATATAGATTATATAAGAATAGACACACATAAAGATAATAAAATAATGAGAAAATTTTTAAGTAACTTTGGATTCGTAGAGTTGGGCGAAATAAAATTAACAATGAAAAATAATTTAGATGACAAAGAAAGAATAGCTTACGAAATTAAAGTGTAATAAATTAAAAGTTTCATGTGAAACAAATAATAAACAAGAGGTAATAAAACATTATAGAAACAAGGATGATGATAAGTATAGAAAGGTACCAATAATATTAAGTTTTTGGGATAATTCTTTCTATAGGTATAAGCGATCACCAAGCAAACTCTGTTTCGCCAAATCGATATAGAAAAGCAGTGCGATTTGCAGAAAGGGTATCACAATGTTTAAATATTGATAAAAAATATATCTATATAAATAGAAAAATAACAACAGCAAATACTTTCGTAAAAACAAATAACGACAATTATAGAGTTATAAATTCTGGAAAAAAGATGAATATTTATTAGGAAAAATAAACTTAATAGATCCAACAACAGAAAAAGTCGAGGTAAATAACATAACTTTCTTATACAGATATAGAGATAAAATTAGTGTTAGAATTAATATCTTTGGTGTTTGTTATTAATATATCAAAGCAAATTCAGCTCCCTTTTCAACAAGTAATCAAGCGCAAAATTATGTGCTAGGTGGACTTGTTGGAGGGGTAATATAAAATCCAAGTATTTCTTTGTTTCAATACATAAATATATTACTTATGTGGGTTATAGATGAAAATCCGAAACCCCTCATGATTACTGATGAGAAAAGTTCAAATCAATTCATTAGAATCTATGGATAAAACAGAAGAATGGTTAATGTCTATTTTAAAAGAAATGGGATACAAAGATATAAAAAATATTTTCTTAGCAGAATACGATAAAGGACAATTACATATAGCAGAATATTAATAGAATAATATTAAAGTAATAAAGTATATAATAAATTAAAAACATAAAATTTATCGATAAAATAAATTTTATGTTTTTATGTTTTTATTTATCTGCATTAATGAAATCGTAAGAAGAGTCTTCTGAAAACTTCTTAACTACATATGAACAACTAGCTTTAATTTTCTTGTTTTGTTGTTTCATATCTTCAACAAGAGTATTTAAAAGTTTACCAGCAACACCTTGCCCACGTAGCGAAGAATCAACAAAAGTATGATCGGCAACTACTACATCAGGGTTATCGGTTGGTGAATAAGTGATTTCTGCGATAACTTTGCCGTTTTCGTCGTGTTTAACAAAGCCATTTTCAGTTTTTGTAAATTCCATATTGAACCTCCTTGACATTATCTGTATAGATTTTTATTCTTTTCTAATATTATAACATATTATAAAATCTACGGTAAAGAATTCTCTCCCTCTTTTTTATTTCTACCTCCTACTCTTTTTCTTCCGTATTTTTCAGTTTATTTTTAAAAAATAAAATTTATTTTCAAAACAAAAATATTAAATAAACATTAAAAATCATACAACTAAAAAACATTTTATTTATTAAAAATAATAAAATAATATTATGAAGAGATAAGATGTACATTAATAACACAAGTTTTTTTATAAGAAATTAAAGTTAAAGTAAATTTTTATAATATGGAAAAAACATCGATAAAACATCAATAAAACAAATTTACACAAAAGATGCTGTGATTATAAATAAAAAAACAACAAAATAACATTGAAGTTTTTTCTTTTGATAATAAAATGTTTCACGTAAAACAACCCTCCCCTACTGCGGTTTTTTAAAAATAAATAACCAAAAATTATTTTTTAATTAAAATTTTTTCTTTGGTGATAGTTTTAATTAATAACCATTTATTTTTATAAAAAAAGATTGTGTAAAAATCCCCTTTTACACTTAAAAAAATCAGTAGAAAAGAAAATTTATAAAGAAAAAATATAAAAGAAAAATTTAATAGAATAATAATTAAGAATTTTCATCGTTTACAGAAAGTTTGTGGTATAATTTTACTAAATGTAATTACGATAAAATAAAAAGCAGGTGAGAGTGTATGTATAAAATTATGATAGTTGAGGATGACGAGATTATATCAAATTCAATAGCGGGCTATTTAGAAAAATGGCAGTATAGCACATGTGAAGTGCAAAATTTTCAAAATGTAGTGCATGAATTTGTTGAATACTCTCCTGATTTGGTGCTTATGGATATTAACTTGCCTTATTTTGATGGGTATTACTTTTGCGAGGAAATAAGAAAAATTTCTAAAGTGCCTATTATTTTTATCTCTTCAGCGAACGACGATATGAATATAGTAATGGCGATGAATATCGGTGCAGATGATTTTATAGAAAAACCTTTCAAATTAGTAGTATTAAAAGCGAAAATAGAAGCGTTGTTAAGACGTGTTTACAACTTTAATAGCGGAACGAATCTAATAGTATATAAAGATGTAATTTTCGATATGAGTCGAGATGAAATCAAATGTGGAGAAGAGTTGGCGGAACTAACAAAAAACGAGAGTAAAATATTAACTGTATTGTTAGAAAATCGTGAAAAAATAGTAAGTCGTGAAGAAATTATCAACGCTTTATGGCAAAGTGATAATTTTATAGATGAGAATACTTTATCTGTTAACGTCAATAGATTAAGAGCGAAGTTGAAAAGTATAGGAGTAGATGAGTTTATAACGACTAAAAAAGGAAAAGGATACATAGTATAATGAAAATTTTAGCGAATTATTTAAAGAAAAACATAAAAGTCTATTTGCTATTTGTAAGCTTCATATTAGTCTTCTTTGTAATTTTTTATCTATATTCTTTGCCTTTTGAAGCGTTGTATTATGGTGGGAGTTTTTGTTTTATATTAGCACTTCTGGCGAGTGTTGTGGATTTTTATAACTATAAAGACAGCTATAAAAAATTAAAATTTTTAGAAAATCATATACTAAATGATATGGAAGGTTTGCCACGAAGTTTAGATGTAAGGGTTGAATATTATCATAAAATTATAAGAAGATTACATGATGAAGTAGAAAAACTTAATCATCAAGCGTATAAAAAGAACACAGAGATAGAAGATTACTTTAGTATGTGGGTGCATCAAATTAAAACCCCAATAGCTGCACTAAACTTTCTATTAGACAATGAAGAAGTAGATGTGAAAATAGTAAAACAAGAATTATTCAAAATAGAACGCTATGTAGAGATGGTACTGACGTACTTAAGGCTTGGTAGTGAGAGCTCGGACTATCTTATAGAAAGAACAGATTTAGCTGGTGTAACAAAAGACAATATAAAAAAATATGCGCCATTATTTATAAATAAAAAGATAAAATTAAATTATGTTCCACATGAAACATTTGTTATTAGTGATAAAAAATGGCTGGGATTTGCATTTGAACAAATCTTAAGTAATGCGATTAAATACACGAAAACAGGTGGTGAGATAAGTATTTTCTTCGAAAAAAATAAACTTATTATAGAAGATAATGGTTTAGGAATAAGCGAAGAAGACTTACCGCGTATTTTCGAAAAAGGTTTTACAGGATTTAATGGAAGATATGAGAAAAAATCCAGTGGACTTGGGTTATACCTTTGTAAAAAGACGTTGGATAATCTAGGGCATAAAATAATAATTACCTCGAAGGTTAATGTTGGAACTAAAGTAGAAATAATATTCCCAGAAGAAGATAGATTTAGGGAGTAATAGTAGTAAGAATTAAAAAAGTAGGATAACAAACAAGTCTGCAATCTTACAAAAGTGTAAGATTACAGGCTTTTTTGTAAGGAAAATCGATAGAACGACAAAAAAATATAAGATACAATATAGTTGTAACAAAGAAACAATAGATCGATTAAGTAAGTAGAAACAATTAATCGATTAGGATGAAAAGAGGAGATTAACAATGTTATTAGAAGTAAACAACGTAAGAAAAGTATACACAACAAGATTAAGTACACAAAGTACAGAGGCGTTAAAAAATGTAAATTTCGCTGTTGATAACAATGAATATGTAGCTATTATGGGTGAAAGTGGAAGTGGGAAAACTACACTATTAAATATTTTAGCAACATTTGATAAGGCAACAAGTGGAAATGTTCTATTAAAAGGTCAAGATCTTAGCAAACTAAAAGATAAAGATTTAGCTGATTTTCGTCGAGATAATCTAGGATTTGTTTTCCAAGATTTCAACCTACTTGATAATTTTTCAGTAAAAGATAATATACTACTACCGCTGGTTTTAGCGAATAAAAACTATAAAGATATGGAGAAAAGACTAGAAAAAGTAATAAAACCACTTGGAATAGAAAAACTTATCGATAAATATCCTTATGAAATATCAGGTGGTCAAAAACAACGTGTGGCAGTTGCTCGTGCAATTATAACAAATCCAGCGATAATCCTAGCGGATGAGCCAACAGGAGCATTAGATTCAAAATCTACAGACCAACTATTAGAAGTCTTTGACAGATTAAATGAAGCAGGGCAAACACTTATAATGGTGACGCACTCTGTAAAAACAGCAGCTCGTGCTAAAAGAGTATTATTTATAAAAGATGGTGTTGTTTTCCATGAAATCAGAAAAGGAAATTCAACTAATAACGAAATGTTCCAAAAAATTAATGACACACTAACATTAATGCAGGCAGGTGAGTAACATGAATTTATTTTATAGCAAGTTTGCTTTAAACAATTTAGTAAAAAACAAACGTTTTATATTACCGTATATTTTATCAACGATTTTCACTATTGCATCATTTTATATACTAACATCACTATCATTAGGGAAAAATCTGGATAAATTACCTCAAGGTATAAGCGCAACGAAACAAGTTCTCGGGTTTGGGGTTATAGTTATCGCGATATTTTCAGCAATATTCCTATTTTATACTTATAGCTTCCTAATTAAACGCCGCGTTAGAGAATTCGGACTATATTCTGTATTAGGTATGACAAAAAAACAAATAGCACGTATTTTAATATTAGAAACTATCTTTATCGCAGTGATAACATTAGTATTTGGACTTGCGTTCGGTCTGTTATTCGATAAACTAATGCTTTTAGTATTGTTAAAATTATTTACCGCAGGAGTAAGTTTTGGTTTTGTAATAACACCAATCGCAGTATTTCTAACAATCTTATTATTCGGAGGAATTTTCTTCTTATTACTAATCTACACAGTAATAAAGATTTCTCGTCTAAAAATAGTAGCACTTCTTAAAGAAGAAAATAATGGAGAACGTGAACCTAAAGCACGTTTTATTCTAGCTATCTTAGGATTAGGATTAACAGGATATGGGTATTATTTAGCTCAAACTATTCAAAATCCAATAAAAGCTATAACAATGTTTTTCATTGCAGTTTTAGCAGTGATTTTTGGGACATATTTAATATTTATGGCGGTAAGTATAACTGTTCTAAAATTGATGAAAAACAACAAGACTTTTTATTATAAACCAAAGAACTTTATAAGTGTTTCAGGACTTTTATACAGAATGAAACGAAATGCCGTAGGGCTTGCTAATATTTGTATACTATCAACGATGGTTCTTGTAACTATGGGAACAACATCAGCGCTCTATGCAGGTAGTGAAGATGCATATAATACACGTTTTCCAAGAGACATAATAATAAATGGTTATCGTTCAACAGAAGGCAAGTTGGCTGAAATAGAAAAAAATGTAAAAAAAGCCACGCAAGATGCAGGGGTAGAAGCAAAAGATTTAGTATCATATAATATGTTGAATGTAGTAGGGCGTCTAAATGGAACAGAAATTAACTATGTATCAGAGTTTACTGGTTCGTTTGATAAGATTAAATCTATTGTTGTGCTTGAATTAAAAGACTACAATAAAGTATCAAAAGAACAAAAAACTTTAAACACAGGAGAAACTTTATTATTTATCGATAAAAAAGGAAAATACGAAGCAAATGAGATTACAGTACAAGGTGTAAATTTAAAAATAAAAGAAAAATTAACAGACTTTCCAGGTGCTTTAGGCACAGCTGCGGCTAATATTATGGATACATATTATGTTGTAGTAAAAGATAATGCCGACGTTAAGAAAATAGAGTCAGCTCTGAAGAAAAAACTGAATATTTCAGACGGTGAAGGTGGAATCTTCAACTATGTAGGTTTCAATATTAGTGATAAGTCAAAAGAAGCGAAAGTAATAGAAAACTTTAAACAACTAGAAAAAGAGGGTAATATAAATATCGAAGGAAAAGCAGAAAATGAAACGAATTTTAAAGGTTTCTATGCATCATTCTTATTTATAGGTATGTTTATAAGTATGATTTTCGTAGTTTCTCAAGTAGTAATAATGTACTACAAACAAATATCTGAAGGATACGAAGATAAAGGTAAATTTGGGATTATGCGAAAAGTGGGCTTAACCGACAGACAAATCAAACAAAGCATAAGAAGTCAGGTATTGATGATTTTCTTTGCCCCACTAGCAATAGCAACACTCCACACAGTAGTAGCATATCCATTTATTGAAAAAATACTAAAATTATTCCTAGCAACAGATAATAATGTTTTCTTAATAGCTTTAGCTGTAACAATAGCGGTCTTTGCGGTATTCTATCTAATAGTATATCTAATCACATCAAGAATATACTATAGAATTATAAAAGAATAGCACAACGGTTTAGAGATAGCTTTACTAAAGATTTCCTATCAAACAAAAGTAAAAAGCTAGTCAGCAAACTAAAAAAAAAACAAATCTAGATAAAAGGAAAATTGATTATAAAAAGTACACATGGTATAATTACCATGTGTATTTTTTAGTAAAAAACATATAAGAATAAAGGAAATAAAAAGGAATTATAAAGTGGTTATTTAAGAGGTGTATATGGAAAGGTATGAATTTGTAGCGACAACAACAAATAAAGAGAAGATGATTAATATTATTTTTCCTGTCGTAATGGTAGGACTTTTGGTAGGACTAGGACTAGTTTCATATTACTTTGAACTAGATAACTATATTAAACCATATTCATTATTTAAATCTTTAGCAATAGTATTAATCATTGGGGTTTGTTTTCTTTTGGCGAGAAAACTACAAGAACTTCTTTCAAAAAAGTATGTTGTAGAGTTAGATGGCAATAATATTAGAATCTGGGGTAATGATAAGGAGATTATGTCTGGAACAGTTATATTTTGTGAGATAGACTATAACAAACAAAAAGTAGGGGATAAAGCCTTACGAGTAGACATATATACACATGCCGACAAAATAAAGTTTCGGGCTAGATCTAAGCAGGTTAGAACGATTAAAGGGGAGTATACATGGAATCCTCTAGGAACAGGAGAAGTATCAGATATAGAAAGTTTGTTATCTCTAGGTAGAAAATTGAAGGATATTACTTAAGGAGAGAATGCAAATTGCTTACTTGAAGACAGATTGATCTATAGAAAAAGAAATTGGAAATATAGGATAGATAAATATTTAGAAAGAAGAAGTGTTATGTTAAACTTAAGCAAGTTATCTAAAAAGTACAGAATAAAAAATATGGGAGAAGAAGACGTCGCAATTATATTAAATTTGCAACAAGGGAACCCTCTGTATTTTAAATATTGTCCGCCTAAACCTAGTACAGAGACCGTTCTTAGTGATTTAAAAGAGTTGCCAGAGGGGAAGAGTTTTAAGGATAAGTTTTATATAGGTTTTTTTTATGATAATAACTTAGTAGCGATTATGGATTTTATTATCGCTTTTCCGCAAGAAGACACCATTTACATAGGTTTATTTATGGTCGATGTTAAAGAGTCTAAAAAAGGTGTAGGGAGCAAGATAATAGAGGAGAGTTTAGCTGTGTTTAAGAAAGAAGGGTATAAAAAAGTAAGGCTTGCGTATATGAAAGGGAATTTCCAAAGCAGAAGCTTTTGGAGGAAATGTGGATTTGTTGAGACGGGAATAGAAAAAGAAAATAATCGTGGGATAGCGGTAGTTTTAGAAAAAATATTGTGATAGTAAATGATAGTTTGAAGAGGAAGAAATATTGGGAAATAATCATCAGAATAAAGAAACAGTAGTTAATTTGAAATTTAAAAAATTAGATCAGATGGTAAAAAAATACAATTCTTTTGGAAAGGACGTTTGTGTCGCAAAGCAGTTTTGTTATTTTGAGGAATGTGTAGACTATGTAAGCCAACTTGAGCAAGAGGGTGTTATCATGAAGACCAGTGGTAAAGAACATAATATATCTTATTTAAAGGATGTTATGGTGAATGATGGACCTGAATATGCTTTGGTTATAGGTTTCTTTAATCCTTATGATGAAACAGCCTTATATGAAATGGGGGTGTACGTTAGAGGAAGACCGTTATTAAAGAAAAGATATAAATCCAAATTTCATTGGCTAGCATTGAAATTAAAAGAATATAAATATAGCAAGTAATAATTTTAAATGTTAAAACAAAAATTATAAAGTGAGTATTTTTCGAAAAAAGAAGTAATAGCGTTATTGAGAGAGAATAATAGTATGAAATAGATTGTTTAAAAGGAGCAATAAGATTGATAGAAAAAAGACCAGAGTTTGAAAAAATTACATCATTTGACGAGTTTAATAAATATTATTGGTATCGTGAAGAAATTTCACAGATATGCAAGTCATTAGGATTGGAATATAGAGGTACAAAGCAAGAACTAAATTATATTATTGAGCAGTATTTCAAAGGAAATTTAATTAAAAAATCATCAATAAAAACTACAAAAAAACAAGTGGAAAATATTACTTTGGATACGCCATTACTTGAATGTGGTTTTTCCTTCAATGCAAAGTTTAGGGAATACTTCTCCACTTTAACAGGAATCTCACCGTTTAAATTTACTGCTGATATGGCTACCGCTTGGAGAAAAGTAAAAAGCGAGAAAAATATAAAATTTACAATAGAAGATTTGCTAAAAGTTTATTATGGCAAATCGGACTATGCAAAATATGATAATTCTGTTTGTCAATGGAATCAATTTTTAAAGGATTTTTGTGCAGATGAAAATAGTAGAAACTATTCGAATAAATTAAAAGTAGCTTCTATTCTTTGGAAAGAAGTTAGAGATTCAAAAAATGAAAAGACTTATTCAAAGAATCTTTTAATAAAATATGCGTATAAATTAGAAGAGTACCATAAGTAGATTGGCACTTGTTTATTAGTTAATAATTCAACAATAACTGAGATAGAAACTGTAAATCTTATACTTAGTTATTTTTTTTGCTCAAATCAAAAAAAAGAAAAAATAAAAAAAAGAAAAAACATGTTGACTATAACGCAACGTAATAGTATATACTTATAATTGTTAGGAGGAGATTGAATGTATTTGATTAAAAAAGTTAGCGAATTAAGCGGTGTATCGGTGCGCACTTTACACCATTATGATGAAATTGGTTTGCTATCTCCCCAAAAAAAAGAAAATGGATATAGATATTATTCTGAAGAAGATATTTCATTTTTACAAATGATATTGTTCTATAAGTACTTGGGGTTTCCTTTAAAGAAAATAAAAGAATTGTTAAAAAAAGAAGATAGTGAAGTATTATATCATCTGAGAAAACAACTTGATTTAATGCAAAAAGAAAAACAAAAACTCTTAACTTTATTAAAAACATTGGAGAAAACAATAGAGTCACAAGAAAGGAGAATTACTATGTCAGCAAAAGAAAAATTTAGTGGGTTCAGATACCAAGATAACCAAAAATATAAACAAGCTGCAATTGATATGTATGGGAAAGAAGTTATAGAAGAAGCTATTGAAAAACAAAAAGGAAAAGAACAAGAAATAGCAGATGGTTTCAATGAAATATTCTTTGCTTTTTCTGAAAACATATCAAAAGAAATAAGTGCTACATCTAAAGAAAATATAGACTTGGCAGAAAAACTTCATAAACATCTTTGTAAATATGCTTTTGATTGCCCAATAGATGTATTTTCAAGTATTGGTCATGGATATGTTCAAAATATAGAATTTAAAAACAACCTAGACAAATTTGGAGATGGAACAGCGCAATATGTATGTGATGCTATTCAACAATATGTAAAGCAAGGAAAAGGTGAAAAATAGAATGTAATTCATAGAAAAAATAGTAAATCAAATTGGTTTACTGTTTTTTTTATATTAATGACTTTAACCAGTTGAAGGGGTAAAGCTTCAGAAACAAAAAGTCCTCTGCTATGCGGGTGTGAGATAAAAGTTAAACAATTGAAAAATCATCCTTTCTTAATAAAATAAGAGTAGTTCAAGCTCTAAAATAAAGAAAGGATGATTTTAATTATGGCAAATAAACATAATAGTTTATCCTATACAAAATGGTTATGTAAATACCATTTACACTTAAGTATAGACGAAAAATAGAATATAATCAATATAAATGAAAGTATATTTCTGAATTTACATATATTTTGAAATAATTAGTTAGACTTTATTTCTTATGCTTTTTCTCCGGCCATTTTACGATTAAAAGTGATAATGGCAAAAACAAAAATAATGCCTGTATAACCCATTACAATACTTAAGTGAGGGAGAATGTTACTGAAATCACCATTTAAACTTAACTTTATTGCCTCTACACTATGATAAAACGGTAAGATATTGGTTATAGCTTTGAATGCACCACCTATTAAATCAATAGGGATAAAAACCCCAGATAACCAACCTGCAATATTTGTTAATAATGCTCCGCAAACCCCACCGACAGCTTTCTCATTCAAAAGGCTACCAAAAAACAAACCAGTACCAATAAATAACAATGAAGTCAAAGCTGTTATAATAATAGCAAGAATGATGTTGGTATTAATATCAAGCCCAAAGATTCCGGCTACCAATAAGGTTATTGAAGCCTGAACAACAGTCATAATTATCATAGGAAAAGTATAACCTAAAATAAAATCTGTTGCAGTCATAGGGGATGTAAATAAACGAGTTAGAAAAGATGATGTACGGTCTTTTGATAACAACATACCAGCAAATAATGCCATAAATACACTGCCGAACATTGCTAAACCCGGTGCAAGGTTTTTTATTTGAAACATTGTATTTTTTGCTTCAGGCGGAATAGCAGAGTTGATAATAGACAACAAGGCTAACAAAACTAGAGGAAAGCCAAGACTAAAAAAAAGATTAATAGGATCGCGTAAAATCTCTTTTATATTACGTTTTGAAAATAGAAATATTCTCATAATACACCTCCTGAAAGTACAACGAAGGCATCTTCTAATTTAGAAGTTCCCGTCTGTGTAGTTAACTCTGCTACCGTTCCTACAGCTGTTAACTGACCTTTTGTCATTATTCCCACACGGTCCGATAAATTTTCAACTTCATCCATATAATGAGTTGTAAGAATTATCGTAACTTTTCCTTTTAATGATTTGATAGAAGCCCACAATTCACGACGAGCTAAGACATCAAGACCAAGGGTAGGTTCATCTAAAAATAAAATTTGAGGTTTTGAAATTAGAGCCATAGCAATAGAGAGTCGACGTTGCATCCCTCCGGATAAATTTTTAGCTTTTTTATTTAGTTCTTGTTCTAATCCAAATTTACACGCTATTTCGTGAGCGTTCTTATTTGATGTTTTGCTATCTTGCCCATATATTTCAGCGATGAGTTTTAAATTTTCTAACACTGATAAATTTGAGGCTACCGCTGTCTCTTGTGGAGAGATATTGATTTTTTTCTTTATTGTATAAGGATTTGAGGTGATACTATCACCAAGAAGATACGCATCACCGCTTGTAGGTTTTATTAGACAAGACAACATTTTTATTGTTGTGGTTTTTCCTGCACCATTCCCACCAAGTAGGGCGAATAATTCTCCTTGTTTAATTGATAAATTAAGATTATCTACAGCAACGGTATTTTCATATTTTTTTGTAAGATTTTCAATAGTGATAGCGTTCATTAGTTATCCCTCTTTTCTTCGTCTTGATTGAAAATAGTATCCATAAAGTGTGCGAACATATTTTTAGGTGGGATTGCGATACCTTTATTTATATCGGCAAGAATGATTAAAGTATCTCCTGGGTTTATATTGAAGACGTCGCGAGCTTCTTTAGGTATAACAAACTGTCCTTTTTCTCCTACTTTAACAGTCCAAGCATATTTACCTTCTGGATGTTTCATGTTAGTACCTCCTTTTAAGTATGATTTGTATGATTAGTATAACCAGTATAACATAATTTTATTTTATCGTCAAAATTTTCTGTAATAAAAACAGGAATATTCGACCAGTTTATGCATTTATAGAATATAGAAAAAGCTGTATGAAGTATAGCTATAAAATCAAGGTGAAATATGGTATAATAAGAAAATAATTTGAAGATAAAAACGCAATATATATTTTTTAATGTATTAGAACTGGTAGGTAGCCCAGTCGTCTAAATTATTTTATTTAGGTAAGTAACCTTCCCCTCCGGGTTGTCCATTCTTCAATAAAGTATTAAGGAGGGTTCTGTTATGGAAAAAATAGCAGGCAAATTAACGGTTTTTTTTGATAATCCATTTTGGGTAGGTGTTTTTGAATGTGTAGAAAAAAATAAGTTATCAGTATGTAGAGTAGTATTTGGTGCAGAACCAAAGGATTATGAAATATATGATTTTATTTTAAAAAATTATAAAAATTTAAAGTTTGGTTCAAGCCTAGAAGTTAAGGTTAAAAAAATAAAGAACAATCCTAAAAGATTGCAAAGAGAAGTAAAAAAACAAAGTAAACAAGTAGGGATAGGAACAAAATCTCAGTTAGCATTACAGAAACAAAGAGAAGAAATGAAGTTGGAAAGAAAAAAAGAAAGTAAGCAAATAAGAGAGTTAGAAAACCGAAGAAAATTTGAATTAAAACAAGAAAAACGCAAACAAAAACATAGAGGAAAATAATAAGGTATTCTCCCAAAAAGGATTATCTTAAACCATCAAAACAGTAAACCGCTGAGGTTTGCTGTTTTTTCTTACTCAATTTCCAAAATAAAGAGTCTATGAATCAAAAAAGGTACTTAACAAAACGATTCCTGATTAGAAGTAAAAGATAATAAGGCGTTCTTGGGTGCTTTAGGTGTGTTAATTGCGTTTTTTGAAATAGTGTAGCTAATCATTTCAAAAGAATTATAAAAGAATAGTACGGTTGGTTAGTAATGGATTGGGTAAATAAATTCATGTTAAAATAAAAAAGAAAAAACTAAATCAACTATCAAAAGAGAACAAATCTAAGTAGATGAAAAATTGATTCAAAAAAATACACATGGTATAATTACTGTGAGTATTTTTTAGTAAAAAACATATAAAAATAAAGGAGATAAAGGTAATTATAAGATAATTATTCACATATTATATGAAAAAATATGAATTTACAGCAACAACAGAAAAATCAGATATTATCATCGGTTTAATTTTTCCTATGGTAATAATGATTCCTATATTGGCAATACAATTAGCTGTCTTTTATTTAAAACTTAATAATTTCGTTAAAGCATATCCAATATTTCTTTTTTTACTAGTATTAGTGTTTTTTGGAGGAGGGTTTCTTCTAATAAGAAAAATACAAGAGAGATTGGTAAAAGATTATATCGTAGAACTTTATGGTAAAAATATTAGAATTTTGGAAAATGAGGAGGAAATTATATCGGGAGTAGTTTCGTTTTGCGAAATCAAGAATAAAAAATATAACGTAGGGGGAAGAGCGTTAAGTGTAGATATATATACTGATACAGATGAAATAAAATTTCGAACTAGATGCAAGGAATATAAAAAAATCACAGGCGTTTTTACTAGGAATCCTTTTGGAACAAGTGAACTATCAGATTTAGAAACTTTATTATCCTTAGGAAGAAAAATACAAAACATTACAGAAGAATAGTTGAATCAAGTGGAATTGTTAAACTAAGGAAGGATATAACGCTAAAAAGTCAAAAAGGAGAGGTATTATGCAAAATATAAATCCAAAAATACAAGACAGAATAAATAAAATTATTTATTTGCAAGATGAAATAAAAAAGTGGGAAGAAAAAGACGAATTCGAAATCGAAAATCTTATGAAGAATTTTGAGAAAATGACGAGAATAGAAGGATCAGTTTTTTATACAAAATATTTCACTGATGAGGAATTTGCAAATATCCTTTTGGTTTTAGCAAGAAAATACCCTGACAACAAAAGTATAATAAAAGATATAATAACAGCGTTAGGTATGATGATAACAAGATATAAATTAAACGAAACAGAAGAAATGTATACTCTTATGCTTGAGTATTCTTCACAAAAAGGTATATCAGCGTATGTGTCGATATATTTATCATCTTTAACAGGATTTGAAAAGCATCCTAACCAATGGGAATATTATATTAGTATGAGAAAAATGACACCAAAGAAAATAGCACAGCAGAAATTAGTCGGAATTATAGAGCAAAATATTAATAACATTCCAGAGCAATATAAAGGTGAAATTATTCATTTTCTAAAAGAACGACATGATGCTGTTAATAATGATTTTGGAAAGAAAATGTATTTAGAAATGATAGAAAAAATAAAGTAGAGCGTTTGTTGGTGGAAATTAACGATTTAATTAGTTTGTTATTTTAGATGAAACTTAAAACAATAAATGGGAATGATATTAACAAACATCTAAAAGGAAAAATTTTGATTTTTAGGGGAGAATTAATATGGATGAATTAGAATTAATAATTAAAAAAATTGAAGATAATATAGATAGTGATGATTTTGAATGGATTATGAATGAGTGCATGGAGGATATTGAAAGTAATTATAATCAATTAGATTCGGTGCAACCATTACTTCAACTAATGGAAAGACACCCTTTTACTTACTTTGGAAGTCCTGGGGAGATAGTGCATTTTGTTGAGAAGTTTTATAAAAAAGGATACGAAGAAAAACTTATTTCCTCACTAAAAAGAATGCCTACAGTACATACTATTTGGATGTTAAACCGTATAATAAATGGAGCGGATAACCCAGAAAATTATTTAGATTTGTTGAAAAAAATTTCTAAAAATAAATATTATGATAAAGAAATCAGAGAAGAAGCGGCACATTTTTTATCTATGCACTAAACCCTTGGTTTTATAATAGAATATAGTAATTCAAAAAACAGTAAAATTGATATGTACCCCTTTTACTGGACAAACCAGTGGAAGGGGTATTATTATGCGTTATAGTTATGAATTTAAAATAAAATGTGTCGAGATGTATGAAAGAGGAGAATATCCAGATACACCTAATGGAATATCCTCTAAACAGTTTAAAGATAATATAAGGATATGGAAAAGAATGATAGACTCCTCAGGAATAGACTCTTTGCGGCATAAATCACAAAATAAGAGATGGAAACCAAAAGAAAAGCTAGAATTAATTGCGGAAGTTTTTTCTGGGAAATCATATACTTCTGTCGCACTAAGTAATGGAATAAATTCTGGAATGTTGTATCAGTGGGTTAACAAATATAAAACTTTAGGTTATAATGGACTCGAAGAATGTAAGAAAGGTCGACCACCTAAGGATAAAAATATGAAAAAAATTAATAAAACTAACCCACCTAAACTGAATGAATCAGAATATGAAGAACTTATACGATTAAGAGCTGAAAACGAACAAATTAAAACCGAAATAGAAGTAATAAAAAAATTAATAGCCTTGAGAAAGGAGAAACAGGCTGTACAACTCAAGGCGAAAAAGCAGCAATCATCAAAGAACTTAGAGAAAAAGGATATCAATTAAAGTATCTTTTACAGGCAATAGGAATGGCTAGATCAACATATTATTATGAGTTAAATAAGGTAGATGCTGTGGCTATTCGTAATAAACCAGTGTTAAAAGAGATTAAAACTATTTTTACTGAGAATAAGGGATTATATGGAGTTCGTAGAATTCATAATGAATTAATTAATAGAGGTTTCAAAGTAAATCACAAGCGAGTACAAAGTCTTATGAATAAAGAAGGATTGAAAGGCAAACGTCTAAAAGAAAGATATCATTCTTATAAGGGAACAATTGGAAAGATAGCTGATAATAT
>ERZ773035.667-NODE-667-length-27268-cov-11.389630_pt1 | contig 27268 bp, 18 predicted proteins | sample MGYA00511487_ERZ773035 | MGnify/ENA primary metagenome ERZ773035 (study PRJEB29015, sample SAMEA2737985) | human oral metagenome | biome: human oral; feature: human-associated habitat; material: dental | place: China | collected 2024 ...
CTTTACGACGGGAGCGACTGGGTGCAATCGGCTCCTATCGTACTTTACGACGAGGGCGACTGGGTGCAGGTGGCTCCTGCCGGATTTTACGACGGGAGCGACTGGGTGCAGGTGGCTCCTGCCGGATTTTACGACGGGAGCGGCGGAACGGTGGGGGCTCTCGCTGGAAAGTCCGGCGGGGGCCATCAGGTGATCAAAGCACACGACGGAGAGTCCATCGGGGGCGCCTCCTGAGTGGGGGCACCCGTCCGACTGTCCGACTGAGGCTTCAGCGCGCCCGAAGTGGGCTGTGGCGTCTCCGGCGAAAGCGGCCGAGGCGCCGTAGGTCTGCGCGTACATATATAATACAGCTGAATCGTTCATGGCATGGCAAATTGAAAGTCTATCGGGAGCCACGGAGCGGTCGTAGCCGTGAAGGCATGATACTTTTCGCAGCTCTGGGGGCTGTGTCGCTCATCGTCTGAGGGTATTTGATTGTTTGAGTCATCTCTTTTCTGCTTTATGCACCGCAAATGTAACCTTTTATTTGTGACCGATAAACAAACCCAACAAAAAAACGAACAACTTTCTCTCCGCTGCCCCTATACATTATATATATAGAAGCCACCGACAGAAATGGGCCGCCCATGGAGAGTAGGAGAGAGGCGCCCTGCGGAGCGTGGCCGCCGAATAAAATCCGGTTGTAAGCAGATTCCGCCTCGTGGCTTACGAATAGAAGCCTATTAATGGCTCAGTCCAGCCATTTGCTGGGGGAATAAATTACGCCGGAGGCCTTTTTCGGGTAGCTGCCTGCGGGTGAAAATACGTTGCGAGCAATGCGTAAAAGGTTGCTTGTCGAGATAAATGCTTGTGAAAGCCATCCTGTCGGCACAGCTCTCGATGGGTTCTAAACTGTAAGCTAAAGAGTGCGTTTAGCTGATGAATTGAAATCGAATCAAAGATAAAAACGAAGAAATATCACTCAAAAGTTGTATTTTCTCAAATGATGTTCTATTTTTGCCCCGTCGAGATATGAGAAATTTAAGCTGACTATTAACTAACACACGAGAGTTTCTATGAAAAGGATTACAATGATTCTCCTATACCTCCTCATAGGTATAGGGTGGACCGTAGCCCAAACGGTGAAAGTGAGTGGAACGGTGATTTCCGATGAGGATGGGCAACCCATCATCGGCGCAGCAGTCACCGTCAGAGGCGCCGCAAACGCGGGCACCGTCACAGACATGGACGGACGCTATACGCTGAATGTACCCGCCTCTGCCAAAACCCTGATCATCTCCTACGTGGGGATGCGATCAGAAGAAATTCCCATCTCGGATAAGCACGTGACCACGGTGCTCCGCGCAAATCTGGCGCTGGACGAGGTGGTGGTTACCGCCCTCGGCATATCGAGAGAAAAGAAGGCGCTTGGATACGCCGTGACCGAGGTGGGTGGCGATGAAATGTTGAAATCGCGTGGTGGAGTCAGCAATCCGATCAATGCGTTGCAGGGTAAAGTGGCTGGTCTGCAAATCGCCGGCGGCGCGGGATCGATGGGTGGCTCGTCGAAGATCCTGATCCGCGGTACGAGCTCTATATCGGGCAACAACCAGCCCCTCTTCGTGATCGACGGCGTGCCCATCGAAGGCCAAGGCTTTAACGACGCAGGTAGCGCGGGCAGAGACCAGTATAGCACCGCCCGCGGTGGAGGTGGCTATGACTATGGCAACCTGATCCAAGACATCAACCCGGACGACATCGCAAGCATCTCCGTGCTCAAGGGGCCCAACGCATCGGCCCTCTACGGCTCACGCGCCACGAACGGCGTCGTGATGATCACCACCAAGAAGGGAGCGAAGAACGAAGGCTACGGCATTACGTTCAACACCGCCGTGGGATTCGAAGTGGTTAACAAACTGCCTAAGCTGCAAAAGCTCTATGGCGGTGGCGGCGAAGACAAGTTTACCGAGGTGATGATCAACGGGCAGAAGTACCTCTATCCGGACTATGCCACGGACGAAAGCTGGGGGCCGAAGCTGGACAACCAACAGGTGCTCTCATGGGCCGACCTGGCGCGCTGGGAGATCGGTGGGCAGGTGGGCAACCCGAAGACGTCCGCCTGGAAGACTCCGGACAATGACGTGGAGACCTTCTTCAAGACCGGGGTCTCGTTCACGAACAATGTCGCCATTTCGCAGGCCACGGACCGCTCGTCCATACGTGTCTCTTACACCAACTCGGAGCTTAGCGGTTACATGCCGAACAGCTCGCTGCGTAAGAACGTCTTCAATGTCTCCGCCTCGACCACCAGCGCCAATAAAAAGCTGGAGGTGATGACCAACGTGACCTATTTCAACTCCGCCGCTCGCGGCCGTTCGCAGACGGGTTACGACAACAACAACGTGATGGAGAAATTCATCCAGTGGGGCCACCGCCAGCTGGACATGAAGGAGCTCGAGGCCCTCTACAAGAGTCCCATCGACGGCTCGCAGATCACTTGGAACCGCAGCGACTGGAACGACCCGCGCCCGAACTACGCCAACAACCCCTATTGGAGTCGCTACGAGAACTATCAGAACGATACCCGTAACCGCGTCTATGGCAACGTGGGCTTCGTCTACCATATCCTGCCCAGCCTGAAGTTCCAATACAAGGCCAATCTGGACTTCTTCGCCGACAAGCAGTTCGAGCGTAACGCCGTCTACTCGCAAGAGCAGTCCCAGTACAAGGAGTCGGCCCGCCAGCAGTACGAGCTGAACAACGAGTTCATGCTCCTCTACAACCAGACCGTGGGCGACCTCACCGTGAACGCCAACTTGGGCGCCAACCTGATGAAACGCCACTACGAGATGACGTACGGTCGCACCGTGGGCGGACTGGCCATTGCGGACTTCTACAACATGAGCAACTCCGTCTCGCCCGCCACGGCCGAGAATTACCAGCTCAAGAAGGCCATCAACTCCGTCTTTGCCAGCGCAACGCTCGGCTGGCGCAGCATGCTTTATCTCGATGCTTCGCTGCGTAACGACTGGTCGTCGACGCTGCCCGTGGGCAACAATTCCTATATGTATCCCTCGGTGACGGGTAGCTTTGTCTTCTCGGAACTGCTGAAGAATAAGCTCACGTGGCTCAACTTCGGAAAGCTGCGCCTCGGCTATGCCCAGGTGGGTAACGACACCGATCCGTATCAGGTGATCAACACCATGACGCAGTACACCCATGTCGACCCCTCCACACCGGGCTACGTCGTTAGCAATACGCTCAAAAACGAGAACCTGAAGCCCGAGTCGACGAACTCCTTCGAGGCCGGACTCGAACTCTCGCTCTTCGACAACCGGGTCAGCCTCGAAGCTACGGTCTACGCCAGCCAAACGAAGGATCAGATCGTGCCGCTGTCCGTTTCAGGGACTACGGGCTACACCTTCCGCGTGGTGAACGGTGGCGTGATCGAAAACAAGGGTATGGAGCTTATGGTGAAAGTCCTGCCCATTCGTAGCCGCACCTTCACCTGGGAGACGGCCCTCACGTTGGCCTCGAACAAGAACAAGGTGAAGGAGATGGTGGTCGATTATTACCGCATCGCCACCGCACCGTTCAAGGTGGAGATTGGCGCTATGAAGGGCGAAGCCTATGGCGTAATCATGGGCACGGACTATAAGTATGACAAGAATGGCAACAAGCTGATCGACGCCGAAGGACGCTATATGTACACCGACGGCAACGTGAACTTGGGCAGCATCTTCCCCGACTTCACCGGAGGCTGGAGCAACACCTTCCGCTTGGGCAACATTGACCTGAGCGTACTCCTGGACTTCTCCAAGGGTGGACACTACTTCTCGACGTCTTACCTCTGGGGTATGTATTCCGGTATGCTCGAAGAGTCCGCTGCCAATGGTATCCGCGAAAACGGTATCGTCCTCGAGGGCGTACACGAAGACGGAACGCCCAACACGACCAAGATCTCAGCCAAGCAGTACGGCAACGACCATAACTCAGGCCCCGCAGCGCAGAGTGTCCTCAGATCGGACTACGTCAAGCTCCGCGAGATCAACATCGGTTACACCATTCCGCTCAAGAAGAAGGACGCCTTCTTCAAAGCCGTACGCGTATCGGCCTACGGTCGTAACCTGGCCGTTTGGGGGCCGGATACGAAGCACTTCGACCCGGAAATGATCGTCACCGGCTCTGGAAACATTCAGGGTATCGAAGGCGGCGCACTGCCTTCGGTGGCGAACTTCGGATTCAACGTGAACTTGAAATTTTAACGACCTAAGAATTTGCAGTGATGAAAGCAACATATAAATACCTCGTTCTGCCCGTCGTGGCTGGTGTCTTTGCCCTTTCGTGCGAGAAGCTGGAAACGACGAACGTCGATCCTAACAACCCCGTAGAGGTTCCCTCGCACATGTTGATGAGCGGCGCCCAAAAGCACATGATGGACGACGTCTACGACAACTGGTTCAGCGCCCGCCAATGCCTCACCTACAGCCAGTATTGGGCGCAACGCAACTACACGGAGGAGGATCGCTATCAGATTCGTGAATCAGTGAACAACGGTTACTTCAATAGCTTCTACCGTGACCTTTACTTCATGGATCGCATCATCGAGCTTAACACCGACCCGAAGAAGGCAGCCATCTCGGTCAATTATGGCAACAACAAAAACCAGATCGCAGCCGCCAAGATCATGAAGGTCTGGATGCTCTCCATCATCACCGACACGTGGGGCAATGTGCCCTACTCGGAGGCTGGCAAACTGATCCAGGACGTCTATCACCCCAAGTATGACGACCAGAAGGACATCTACGCCGCCATGATCCGTGAGCTGACCGAGGCTTCGCAGATGATCGACGTCAAGGAGAAGGCCTTCATCGGTGGCGACATCATCTACAAGGGCGACGCCGCGAAGTGGAAGAAGTTTGCCAACAGCCTCAAGTGTCGCCTGTCCGTCCACCTCTCTAAAGTAGACAGCAACTGGAAGACCTACATCGCCGAGGCGCTCAAGGATGGCGTCTTCGAAAGCAATGCTGACAACGCCGTCTTCAAGTATTCCACCACGGGGCAGGACTACTGCCAGTTCTACGAAGGCTTTTTCGTCGCCCAGCGTAACGACTTCACCATTGCGCGGCCCTTCATGGACATCCTCAAGGGGCAGCCCGATACGCTCAACAAGAAGTCGCACCCCTGGGCGGGCGTCGTAGACCCTCGACTGGAGGTCTACACCACGTCGCGTGATGGAAAATACATCGGCATCCCCTTCGGCATCGCCAGCGGTGAAATGTCTTCTGCTTATCGCAACATAGCGCCGAGTTGGTACAGCAATCCGCCCATTCACCTCTCCAAGGACTTCGCTGTGCCCATCATGACTTACGCCGAACTGCAGTTCATCCTCAGTGAATACAAAGGATTCTCGGCCGATGAATACAAGACGGGCGTCCGCGCCTCCGTCACGTATTGGACCACGCTGAACGGCAAGCCCATCTCCACCGAAGACCTCGATAAATACGTCGACGCCGTCTCAAAGAAGGTGGACGCTGAGGCGGTGGCCCTCCAGAAGTACATCGACCTCTATATGAACGGCACCGAGGCTTGGGTCGAGATCCGTCGGACGGGCTATCCCGACCAGCTCATTCGTCCGGGTGAGGTCTCCCTCATCGGGCCTAAGGGTAACACGATCAAGTTCAGCCCCCTCTCCGACACCAAGGGGATGATCATCCCCCGCGTGAAGTACCCCACGAACGAGAGTACGCTGAACGGCGAAAACTTCAACGCTGCCGTATCGAAACTCGAAGGAGGCACGAACAACTACTACTCCAAGATGTATTGGGACGTTCGCACCGGCCCCTATGATCATCCAGCGAACAAGTAGCGGCGAATGGAACGACGAGAATCAGTCTGCGGGCGGGTCTGCAATGAAGCGGATCCGCCCGCTTTGCGTTCGGTGCGTCCCGAATTTCGGTGATTGCGCCAATCCGAAATCCCCCCTAATTGGGATTGTGACCCCCTACGGGCGCCTCTACTTTTGCGGCCGTTAATAACCAATAAAAACCTGACGAAATGATGAAAATGAAGCACCTGATGATGCTCGCGCTCATGGCGTGTAGTATGACAATGATGGTTGGATGTGGCGATGACAAGCCTGAACCTACGCCGCAGCCGCAGCCCCAACCGCAGCCGCAGCCTCAACCGCAACCCAAGCCGGATCAAGGCGTGACGAAGAAGATGACCGTCGACGCCACGAACTATGCCGACTGGACCTACATTAACCTCGAAACAGGCGAGACGGAAGTACATCGCGACTTCAGCAGCTGGACGTCTTATAAAGAAGACACTGTGATAAGTCACACCCCCGCCAAGGGATCAGAAGCAGACGTAAAAATCAAGTGGCACATCGCCATCCACCGTTTTGATGTCAAGACGAACGGTGCCGAGGCCGTAGCCACCACAGAAACGGAGCTGGACAAAGTGACCTCCCTGCCCGCCGCTGGCTACAAGCCTGACACCGTGGTCAAGGCGCGCGTGATCACAGACATGTCGAAGATGATGCAAGGCATTGTTGGCTATGCGGACGAAGAAACCCTCAACGCCACCCTCGGCGGTTGGCTGATCCTAACCCCGACCGGCACCATGCCGCCCTACACCTACAAGCTCTCAGGGAAAGTCTACGTCGTGAAGTTCAAGAGCGGCGCCAACGCCAAGCTGAAGTTCACGGACTACAGCGACGCCACGGGGCAGAAGAACGGCGTCGTGACGTTCAGCTACGTCTATCAAGCGAAATAGTTCTGCTTTTCTGGCCATTACTCCATCAGCGGCGCTCCCCTCCAACAGTGAGAGGCGGGCGCCGCTTCTTTGTAGCCCCAATTCGTCACTTGGCGAACATCTCCTGCAACTTGTTTGGGCCTATCGTAGATGTACGAACATTCCCCGCAGTTTGCAGGAGATACTTCGTAGGGCTACGAACATTCCCCGCAGTTTGCAGGAGACAATTGTAGGGCTACGAACATCTCCCGCAACTTGCAGGAGACAATTGTAGGGCTACGAACATCTCCCGCAGTTTGCAGGAGATACTCCGTAGGGCTACGAACATTCCCCGCAATTTGCAGGAGACAATTGTAGGGCTACGAACATCCTACGCAAGTTGCGGGGAGATCATGGCGGGGCGACGGACGTCTCTCGCAGGCTGCGGAGAGAAGGAAGCGCCGCTCTGGGCTTCATTTTTATTATACCGGAGAAAGCCCGATAAGGGCTATGAGAGAGAGTGAGTTGCGAGGAGAAAGCAGGATAAGTTTCGGGCTATGGCGCATTTTTCAGTGATTCATTCTTGCAATTGTTCGAAGGCTTTTCCTTTACCTTTGGCGCAAAGTTATAATTCAAGTTTAACGCAATAAATACAAATGCCCCGTATGAAAAAGGTACTCTTGGCCATGTGTATTGTCTGTGGAGCCACCGCGGCTTCCGCACAGAACTTCAATGACTATTTTGAAGATCAGACATTGCGCATCGACTACGATTTTGCGGGAGATGTCAACAAACAAGAGATCTCCGTTATCCGACTGAACGCTATCCCTCGCTGGTATGGCAAACGACAAAACCTGGCCGAAGTCCCTACTGCGGGCAACGGCGACATCACCGTCCGATCGAAAGACGGTCGCGTGATCTACAAAAACTCCTTCTCCACCCTCTTTCAAGAGTGGCTCGCCTACCCGGAAGCCAAGCAGGTGAGGAAATCGTTCGAGAACGTCTTCCTCCTGCCTATGCCCAAGGATACGGTCGACGTGACCGTGGAGCTGCGCACCAGCCGCCTCGACGTCCTGGTCAGCTACACCCATCGCGTGATACCGTCTGACATCCTCATCAAGCACATCGGCGAGAAAGACGTGACGCCCTACAAGACCCTCATGCAGGCCGCAGACACGAATAAGTGTATGCACATCGCCTACATCGCTGAAGGGTATCGCAAGGAAGACATGGACGACTTTATCGCCCACGCCACCGAGGCCAACGAGGCGCTTTTTGCTCACGAGCCCTTCAAGTCGCTCAAAGGCCGTTTCAACGTCATCGCCGTCATGTCCGAATCGAAAGAGAGCGGCACCAGTGTCCCCTCCAAAGGCGTATGGAAAAACACCGTCCTCGGTTCGCACTTCGACACCTTCTACAGCGATCGCTACCTGACCACGCTCAACCTGCGTGACATGCACGACCAGCTGGCTGGCACGCCCTACGAACACATCATCGTCCTGGTCAACTCCGAGACCTACGGCGGCGGTGGCATCTACAACTCGTACAACCTCACCTCCACGCGGCACAAATACTTCAAGCCCGTCGTAGTGCACGAATTTGGCCACAGCATCGCTGGCCTGGCCGACGAATACGCGTTTGAGGAAGAGCTCATCCCGCTCTATCCGCACGACATCGAGCCGTGGGAGCCGAACCTGACCACACTCGTTGACTTCGCTAGCAAGTGGAAAGACCTGGTCAAGAAGGGCACGAAGATCCCCACCATCCCCACGGAGAAAAACAAAATGGAAGTAGGCGTCTACGAAGGCGCAGGCTACAGCGTAAAAGGCGTCTATCGTGCCTTCCAAGACTGCCGTATGCGCACCAACCAATTCCCCGAATTTTGCCCCGTATGTAAGCGGGCACTCACGCATTTAATTGACTTCTACACGAAGTGATGGTCAAGGCCCGAGGCTGGCAGAGAGAACAGATCTGCCGGAGTCCTCGGGCTTCCTTTTGTCCCTCTTCCACAAACATATCGCAGAACACAACCAATTAGAGATAATCATTTTATAGTAATCACGACGTGAAATCCAGTATTTTCATTCTATCAGCAGCGCTCGCTTTGCCCTTTGCGGCACATGCACAGCATGACGAAGTGAGCAAGGACACCGCAGCGGTGCCCAACACCAAGGAAGTGAAGAACCGCAATGTGTTGCTCAATGCTTCCTACGACAACCGCCCACGACAGATCTCAATCGGACTGCCCTCGGGTGTGTCAGCAACCATTTTCGAAGACGGTCTCCCCGTCACTTATGACGAGTGGCCAGGCGTGCCCTATTTCTATTGGACCGCCATGGGCATTCATGACCACATCGGCCTCTCGTCCCTAAGCGAAAGTGCCATCACAAATGGTACCGTCAACTACACCGTGCTCTCCACCACCCGCCGCGGATCGGAGAAGTTCGAAGGCCGCGCCGCCTATAACACCAATATCTACGGCTTGCAGCGCTTCGACATTGCCCTCTCCGGCCCCATCGGCAAAGGATGGAGCTACACCGCCGGTATGTACGTCAATCACGACCCAGGAACAATCAAGATTGAAGACGCCGACATCGCCGAGAAGATGGAAATCTTCAAGGCCGGTCTGACCAAGACTTGGAAAGACGGTAAGGGCGTCTTCAGCCTCCTCTATAAGCATGTCAACACCCGCCTCTTCTTCGACAACATTGGCCCGTACTACTACGTGGGCGACGGAACATCGAAGGAATATCCCGGTTTCAAGCTGGGTCGAGACAATCTGCTGCCGAACAATGGCCGCTATCGTTATTACGACGTAGTGGACGGCGAGTTCAAAGACGTACTCCGCCTGCACAACAACGCCAACAACAGTAACGACCTCTTGGCCCGCCTCGACTATGAGTTCGACAACAAACTGAAGCTCTACGTTTCCAGTAAGATTCGTCGCGGTAACCTCGATCAGGCGCGTCCAGACCAGAACGGTCTCGGTACAGCCAAGGCGGGCGACGGCTTCACTTATGCCTACGACGCCAAGGGCCACAAGGCTGGCGAAGAGTACACCGGCAAATACTTGCAGCGTTACCTGAGCCGCGATAAGGGTTTCGAGTCCACCTGGATGACGACGGCCGAACTCTCTCGCGCTTCTGCACGCCACAGCTGGCGCGCGGGTATGAACTTCTGGTGGGGACGTTCGTTCGTCAACTCCAGTGCCGGAACAATGGTGCACACTTTGGAGGCATCGCCCGTATGGCTGCTTCAAAAAGGTAAATCCATCACTGATTGCAACTGGACAGGCGAGTATATGGATATGCACGAAGAGAAGGCTGCTCTTTATTTCTCTGACGACTGGCAGGCTACCGACCGCCTCTGGCTCTCTGGCGGTCTCCGCATGGAATACTACGGCATCGGTGGACTCACCACGCTGGCTTACATGACCTATCCCAAGCTGGACGGTATGAAGCCCGACCATCCCGAGAACGTTCGTAAAGAGAACTGGAGCATCAAGGATGGCAAATTGGTTGACTTCTCTAAGGGTTGGATCAACCCCGCAGCTGCCATCAATGGTCGCTATACGCTGCTCGACGGCTTCGGTCTGACGGGTGAATACGTCTTCGCGATGCGTCGCCCCTACGCTTATGACTTTGCTGGTGAAGAAATACCGAACCTCGACCCCGTGAGCATTCACTTAGGCCGCGCCGGTATCTTCTGGAACAACTCTTGGATTCAATTGGCTTCGCAGTTCTCGTTTGTTCGCCAGACCAATTACAAATGGCGCACGCAGTTCAACCACCCGACCAACGAGACGGACTTCACCACCGTGTTCGTAAACTACGACGTACAGACGCTCGGTTGGACCACCGACATGGTGCTGCAACCAGCTAAGGGCTTCACCTTCCACGCCCTCTTCACCCTGCAAGATCCGCGCTACAAGAACTACGAGATCGACCCCGTGTTCAAAGACGGAACGAAGAGCCACGCCAGCTTCAGCAACAAGAAGACAACCGGCGTCAGCGACGTGATCATCGAGCTGAACCCAAGCTATACGTATGACAAGTTCAATATCTGGCTGAGCGCACGCTACTCCAGCGCCTACTACGTCAACAAGATGAACACACTCAAGTTCAATGGCCTTTGGACCACCTTCGCTGGCGTAAGCTACGCACTGAACAAGAACGTAGACTTCTCCGTCAACTTCGTCAACTTGCTTAATGTAAGCGGTGCCAGTGGTGGCGTATCGACCTCCGACCTGAAGCCGAAGAACGTAGAGAACTATCTGGCCGTAGGCTCCTACATCCGTCCGTTCACCGTATCGTTCGGAGCGAAAGTCAGATTCTAACTAATGGCTCCCCATCGCTTGAATATTAAGACAAGCGGGAGAGCAGATTAACCCAAAAAAGAATGGCCGGTGCAGGGCTGCGAAATCGGCAGACTTGCACCGGCTCCTATTTTATTCCCATCAGAAGCTGTTTGGAATTTATTTCGGAGGATATTCAGAGGATATTTCCGGGGATTTTGTTTCATCTTTTGAGGAGCATAGCGAGCTATGTAACGAAAAAGATGGGACAAAAGGGCGGAAATAGACCTCAAATAGCCCCGAAATAGAAAGGAGAAAGATCTGCCCAAACAGCTCCATAAAACAATCATCCAATAAATTCAAAACAGCTTCTTAATCACACCATCATCATGAGATTCAAATCGTATTTCACATTGGCACTCACCATGACCCTCGCCGCAGCTATCCCTCAGACGGGAGCGGCACAGAAGAAACTCTTCACGCTGGAGGATCTCAACTTCGGCGGAACGAACTATCGCAACATGACGCCGCAGAACCGCTCTATCGTTTGGTGGGGCGAGGAAGCCGTGCGTACCGACGCAGACTTCTGCGCCCTGATCAACAAAACCACCGGACGCGAAACACGCCTCTTCACCCTCGCCGACATCAACCAGTGGATCGGCGCCAAGGATGATAACCATCGTGTGAAGAGCCTCCGATACGCCACTTTCCCCTACGCCAAACAGTCGCTCGTGCTGGTCGAAAACCTCACGGAGCGCATGCTCGTCGATTGGAAAACGCATCGTGTAGTTTGGCGTCAAGCCTCCGCCTTACAGGAACATACCGACTTTGCTCCGGCCTCACGCGCCACAGCCTACGTACGCGACCACAATCTCTTCGTAATCGACGGTGAGGGTCGGGTACGACAGATCTCCACCGACGGTAGCCGCGAAATGGTCTACGGCGTCACCGCTTACCGCGAGATGTTCGGCATCTACAAAGGCACTTTCTGGAACCCCGACGGCTCACGCCTCGCCTTCTATCGCATGGACCAAACGATGGTGCCCGATTATCCCCTCGTCGACGTGGATCCGGATAGCATGGCCGTACTCGCTCCGGAGAAGTATCCCATGGCCGGACGCACCACCCACGAAGTGACCATCGGTGTCTACGACGTAAAGTCCGACAAGACGATCTACCTCAAGGTGGGCAACCCCAAAGACCGCTACTTCGTCAACATCGGCTGGAGCCCCGACGGCAAGACCATTTACCTCAAGGAGTTCAACCGCAAGCAGAACGAGATGTCGCTCGACGCTTACGACGCCGTGACGGGCGACAAACGCGCCACGCTCTACACCGAGCGCCACGAGAAGTACATCACCTCCTACACCTCCGTGGCCTTCCTGCCGTGGGACGCCGACAAGTTCATCCTCCAAAGCCAGAAAGACGGCTACAACCACCTCTACCTCTTCAACACCAAGGGCGAGATGCTGCGTCAGCTGACCAGCGGCAACTTCGTCGTTTATGACCTGCTCGGCTTCGATAAGGCGAGGAAACGCGCCATCATCCTCTCTGCCGAGAGTAGCCCGATCCAAAGCAATCTCTACGCCGTGGACATCGCCACGGGCAAGCGCACACTACTCGACAATGGTCGCGGCGTGCACGCCAACATCATCTCCCCAAGCGGCTTCCACGACCGCGCCCTCTCGCCCGACGGAGGATGGATCATCGACAACTACGCCGAGCCCACGGTGCCGCGTAACATCGACTTTATCAACCTAAAGACCGATAAAAGCACACGTTACTTCACCGCCGACAACCCGTGGAAGGACTACGCCGAGCCGCAGATCTCCTCCGGAACAATCAAGGCCGCCGACGGTCGCACGGATCTTTACTATCGCCTGGTGAAACCCGCCGACTTCGACGCCTCGAAGAAGTATCCCACCGTCGTTTACGTTTACGGAGGCCCCATGACGCGCAACGTCGACGCCTATTGGCACTATCGCATGCGCGGCTGGGAGGCCTACATGGCGCAGAAGGGATTCATCGTCTTCGTCCTCGACAACCGCGGTAGTAGCGACCGAGGCCGCGACTTCGAGCAGGCCACCTACCGCCACCTCGGCACCGAGGAAATGAAGGATCAGATGAAGGGCGTGGATTTCCTCAAGACCTTGCCCTACGTCGACGCCAATCGCCTCGGCATCCACGGCTGGAGCTTCGGCGGCTTCATGACCATCAACCTGATGACCACCTATCCGGACGTCTTCAAAGTGGGTGTGGCCGGCGGCCCGGTCATCGACTGGAATTGGTACGAAGTTCAGTACGGCGAGCTCTACATGGGCACCCCGCAGGACAATCCCGAGGGTTACGCGGCCGGCTCCTTGCTGCCCAAGGCCAAGAACCTGAAGGGCAAGTTGCAGATCATTATCGGCATGAACGACCCCGTCGTTTTGCCGCAGAACGCCCTGCGCTTCCTCAAGGAATGCATCTCCGCCGGCACACAGCCCGACTTCTTCGTCTACCCTGGCGAGCCGCACAACATGCGCGGCCATCAGAGCGTACACCTGCACGAGCGCATCACGCAATACTTCATCGATTACCTGAAGTAGCGTAAGCGCAGCCGATCAATCTTTAGAGGGGGCGTCTCCATGAAAGTGGTGCGCCCCTTTTTTTGCGGTGAGTTCGACGAAAGAATAAAGTCAGCAAGGGTTTCTATGGAAGCCACGCCATAGCCAGAACGTTTTTGGAAATGCCCCGCGGAAGTTCTGCAAATGCCAAAACGTTCTTTTTTCGATTTGCGGGACTCCCGCAAACGCCAAAGTATATCCCGCGAGACTTGCGGGAGTACCCGCAAACGCCAAAGCATATCCCGCGAGACTTGCGGGAGTACCCGCAAACGCCAAGGCAAACGCCGCGAGACTTGCGGGAGTACCCGCAAACGCCAAAGCATTTCCCGTGGGACTTGCGGGATTCCCGCAAACGCCAAGGCACTTCCCGCGAAACTTGCGGGAGTACCCGCAAACGCCAAGGCATTTCCCGCGAGACTTGCGGAACTTCCGCGGGGCATTTCCAAAAGCACTTTGGCCGCTTACAGCGCGCGATCAAAGACATTCTCCTGGGATTAGGGAGTCCATTCTTTCATCGAACTCACGTTGTTTACGAGATCACCCATTTCCTATTGGCCATAGCATGCAAAATGCGTTTGAAGTGCCATCGCCAATCAGAAATGGGATTTTCAGGGCTTATTCCTTACGTTTGCCCGTGATTTTTTAACGATCTAAAAACAGAAGACCTATGCAAACCTGGTGGGGATCCTTGGATCCGTTTATGCAAACCCTTTGGGGCATCGCCATTGTCGCGTCGGCGGTGTTCATCATTCAAAGTATCATGACGTTCGTGGGGATGGATTCGGAAACGAATTTCGACGGGGATTTCGACGGCGACATGTCCGCCGATGGCGCGGGCGAATCGACCCCCTTCCAACTCTTCACGTTTCGGAACCTGATCAATTTCATGCTCGGCTTCAGCTGGACGGCCATTGCCCTGCGCGCCTCGACGGAGAGCACCTCCCTCATGCTCGTCGGCGGTGTGGTGGTCGGCGTGTTGCTCGTCTGCGCCGTGATGTACCTATTTAAGTGGATGAGCGGCATGCAGCAGTCGGGCACCATCGAGCCGGAGGCGCTCGTCGGCTGCAAGGGGTCGGTCTACCTGACCATTCCGGCCGGCCGCACGGGCGAAGGCAAGGTGCAAATCACCGTGCGCGGCGCCATCCGCGAGTACAACGCCATGACCGAAGGCGATCGCCTGCCGAACGAAGCTCCCATCCGTGTCGTCGCCGTCCTGAACGGACACACGGTGCTGGTGGAAAAAGTCTGAAGCGCCTTCGGCGCAGTAGTTACAGCCTTGCGGCTGGGTAGTTAAGCGCCCATTCGGGCGCAGGAGTAAGGGCGACAGAGCCGCCCGGTAGTCAGAAGAAGTAAGCTGCTGCTACCCCTAACTACCGCACCGCAAAGGGCGCATAACTACCGGGGCGAAGCCCCTTAACTACCGCGCCGCAAGGCGCATAACTACCCCTAACTACACTTTATCAATTCAATAGCTTATGCCCAGTTTATATTTAATCGTAGTGATCGCGGGCGTCCTTTTCGTGACGTTCGCATCGATCCTTTCGCGTTACAAACGCTGTCCGTCGGACAAAGTCCTGGTCGTTTATGGTAAAACCGGTCGCAACAAAGAGGGGGGCGTCAGCTCCGCACGCTGTATCCACGGCGGCGCCGCCTTCATCTGGCCCGTGTTTCAGAATTACGCCTTCCTCGACCTCACGCCCATCTCCATCGAGTGTAACCTGACCAACGCGCTGAGTAAGCAGAACATCCGCGTGGATGTGCCCTGCCGATTCACCGTCGGTATTTCCACCGAACCGGAGAGCATGACCAACGCGGCCGAACGCCTGCTCGGCCAGAACACGCACAACATCCAAAACATTGCCACCGACATCCTCTTCGGCCAGCTGCGCCTCGTCATCGCCACGATGGACATCGAGGAGATCAACTCCGACCGCGACAAGTTCCTGGCCAACGTCAGCGCCAACGTCGAAGCCGAGCTGCGGAAGATCGGTCTCAAGCTGATCAACGTCAACGTGACCGACATCCGCGACGAGTCGGGCTACATCGAGGCGCTCGGTAAGGAAGCCGCCGCCAAGGCCATCAACGAGGCCAAGAAGAGCGTCGCCGAACAGAACCGTTTCGGTGAAATCGGTAAGGCCGAGGCCGACCGTGACAAAGACATCCGCATCGCCGAGACACTGCGTGACACGCGTATCCGCACCTCCGAAGCCAACGCGCTGGCGGTCGAGGGTGAGAACAACGCCAAGATTGCCATCGCCAACTCCGAGGCTACGCGTCGTGAGAAGGAGGCCGAAGCGGCCCGTCGCGCCGTAGCCGCTGAGAAAGTACAGACGGCCAAGGCCCTGCAAGAGGCTTATCAGTCGGAGCGCGAGGCGGAAATGACGCGTGCTGAGCGCGAGAAGGCGACGCAGACGGCCAACGTGGTCGTGCCCGCCGAGATCGAAAAGGAGAAAGCCATCATCAACGCCGAAGCAGAGGCCGAGAAGATGCGCCGCATAGCCAAAGGTCAGGCGGACGCCATCTTCGCCAAGATGGACGCCGAAGCGCGCGGTACGTACGAGCTCCTCACCAAGCAGGCCGAGGGTTACGACCGACTCGTTCGCGCGGCTGGCGGCGACCCGGACAAGGCCGTGCTGATGCTTATCACGGACAAGCTACCCGAGCTTGTGCGCACGCAGGTCGAGGCCGTCAAGAACATCAAGATCGACAAGATCACCGTCTGGGACGGCAACAATGCCGACGGCAACGGCATGACGTCGACGGCCAACTTCATCTCTGGCATGATGAAGTCCGTGCCGCCGCTGAACGACCTCTTCAACATGGCCGGCCTGAACCTGCCGACGTACCTCAAAGGCGCCGATCGCCCGACGATCCCCCTGCGCCCCACCGACAGCAAGTCGCCTGAGACGCCGCCCGCGAAGTCGTAAGGAGGTATCAGCTTAGACCTATCCCCCCTTAAAAGAAGAAGGCCGGATACCTGCGAGGCGCAAGCCCCGGGTACCCGGCCATTTTTTGTTGTTCGCTTACTCGAGGCTTACTCGATGTAGCGAATCTTCGACGCGTCGCGGGGCTTGGCCTCGGGCGACTCGTCGGGGTAGCCGATGGCGATGGCGTAGAGCAGTTCGTAGCCGTCGGAGAAAGCCAGCTGCTTGAGGTAGTTCGCTGCGCCGGGGTTGCTGTTCAGGAAGCCCGCCGCACTGCCCAGGCAACACGTGCCGAGGCCCATCGACTGGGCGGCCAGCATGATGTTTTCGCCAAGCAGGCCGCAGTCGATCGGCGACGACTTTTCGTCGGCCTTACCGGCCACGAAGATCACCGTCGGGGCGTTGCGAAACATGTTGTGGAAGTCCGGATTCTCGACCATTTTCTTCACCCGCTCGTCGTTTTCGGCTGACTCGACAAAGACCTTCGTGACGCCGTCGATGAAGGCCTTGCTGTTCGTCACACGCACCTCCCACCGCTGCTCGTTCATGGCGTTCGGGGCGTTGATGCCGCAGTGTAGGATGACGTCCAACATCTCTTTCGGCACCGGTTCAGGCTTGTACTTACGCACGCTGCGGCGATCCATGATGGCGCGCACGACAGCATTGTCCAGTGGGCTTTCGGCCACGACCGAATCCGTGGCAGCGTTCGTTGAGTCAGCCGTTTCTGCCGGCTTGTTTTGGCAGCCCGTTGTCATCGCGAGGGCAGCCAGCATGCAGAGAGCGCACGCTCTCCACGTCTTGTTTGAATACTTCATTTCGTTTGTGCTATAAATAATGATGAGGGCACAAGCCCTCGGTTGTTATCGGTGAAATTTCCAGCCGGAGGAGGCCGAATGGCAAGCCTGCCAACTGATCCTTCTTCTAAACGTGAGTTCTATGTAAGAAATGGGCCTCGTCATGCGGCATGCCAGCGTCACTTTTGATCCAGCGGCCTCGTCATGCGGCATGCCAGCGTCACTTTTGATCCAGCGGCCCCGTCATGCGGCATTTTGGGGAGTCTGCGTGCCAGCGACGCGGCCCGAGCGACAGGATGGACACGCGGAGACGTGGGAATAAGGAGCGGCTTGCATGGGGCGCCTGCTGCATAGCGATCCCGCCAGGACGGGGCGTAAAAAGTATGAGGATGCACCCTCACGGACACATCCTCACGCAGAACACTACCTCATTGTCAAGGTAAACACACGATTGTTCTAACTAGTTGTTTGTCTTAGTCTATGTTCTAAACGAGATCTATGATAACTGATACTTATACACTTACACGGTGCTCTGCTTATTCCACATCGACGAGTTCCTCTTGCGCCATGCTGCGCGCCTCGTAGGGGATGGTCTTATCGACCGACCGGCGGCAAACGATCTTGTAGCGCTTCTCACCGTCGAAGGTTTTCACCCGCACCGTCACCGTGGAGTCTGACCCGGCGGGGAACTTCAGCTTAGCCATATCGAAGGCCACGAAAGCGCGTCGGCCGTAGTGCGGGGGGTCGCCGAAAGCGTTGTGGCGGAACTCGAAGACGTAAGGCGGGATGCCCGATTGCGAGACCTGCACGAGGTTCACCAAGTGGCGCTTCGTACCGCCGTGATTGGCCCCGAAATGCACGTTGATGTAACCGTCGCCATACCAAATGTCGATCACGCTGATAGGATCAGAGCCGAAGTCATCCGACGTCTTTGAGGTACTCAACATATCGGATTCTATGAACGGTTTCGTGAGGATGTCACGGATGCCACGCATAAGGATGGCGTGGTCGTAGCCCTGGAAGGTGTCGGAGAGGATCGTATAGTACGCCAGGGCGCGGTGGCGCGTGGTGGGGCGATAGAAGGGGATCTCCGTGCCGGCGGGCCAGAGGCGCGTGCCGTCGTCGAGGGTGAGCGAATAGGTGCCGCCCTTGCCGATCGGGTCGACGGTCACGACCGATCGCCAGACGCGCCCTAAGCTGTATCCGCTATCGTCTTTGCTGCATGATACGGCCCCGGACATGATCAATGCCGCACAGAGACTCATCAAAAGGAATTTCGTCGTTTTCATCTGGGTGTTGTTTTTTTGATTTACTGCAAACCTTGATGGGGGAGGGTGCGATAGCGTTGCATCGAGTGGATGTTAAAACTTCTAAGGCCCTGACGCCGGTCTGTCGCACCCCGTGCGGCCACCGATCGCCGTCTACTTTTGCGGCCGATAAAGACGAAGAACTGATGAGAGAAGAGATCACGCTTACGCACACCCTGCCCAATGGGCTGCGGATGGTCCATTTGCCGACCGATTCGGAGGTGGCTTATTGCGGGCTGGCCGTCGACGCTGGCACGCGCGACGAGGCGCCGGACGAGAGTGGGCTGGCGCATTTCGTGGAGCATATGCTTTTCAAGGGTACCCGTCGGCGCCGGGCATGGCACATCCTAAACCGCATGGAGGCTATCGGCGGTGATCTGGACGCTTACACGACGAAGGAGGAGACGTTCCTCTATTCCGTCTTTCCCGCGCCACACTTCGAGCGGGCGGTGGAGCTGATCGCCGATTTGGCGGCACACGCGCAGTTCCCTGCGGCCGAGATCGAGAAGGAGCGCGAGGTGATCTTGGACGAGATCCGATCCTACGAGGATGCGCCTGCGGAACTGATTTTCGATGAATATGAGTCGATGCTCTTCGACGGTCACCCGCTCGGTCGGCCGATCCTCGGCAATAAACGCGCGCTGCGGCGTTTCGACACCCTGCGCGGGCGATCGTTCATGGAGCGTTACTATACGGCGGCGAACATGGTCTTCTTTTCGATGGGCGCCACGGCGTTCCAGCGGATTGTGCGAATGGCCGAGCGACATTTTGCCGACCTACCTGCCGTGGGTATCCCTCATCAGCGCACGTCACCGGCCAAAGTGTCGCCACGCGAGTCGGTCAGCCGAAAACGCACGCACCAGTCGCACGTGATCCTTGGCGCTCGTGCCTGCGACCTCTTCGACACGCGTCATGCGCCGCTCTATCTGCTGAACAACATCCTCGGCGGGCCGGGCATGAACAGCCGACTGAACGTGGCCCTGCGCGAGCGTCGCGGGCTGGTCTACGGCGTGGAGTCGAACTTGACGTGCTACACCGACGCAGGCCTCTGTACGATCTATTTCGGCACCGATCCGCGCAATCGCACGCAGGCGCTCGACCTTGTCCGTGCCGAACTGGCACGCCTCCGTGAGCAGCCCCTGTCGCCCACGCAACTGGCGGCGGCCAAGAAGCAGGCCATCGGGCAGCTGCGTGTGGCGGGCGACAATCGCGAGGGACTGTTCCTCACGCTCGGCAAGTCGTTCCTGCGCTTCGGTCGGTGCGATACGCCGGCCGAGACGGCCCGTCGCATCGAGGAGGTGACGGCCGACGAAATCCTCGCCGTCGCCAACGACTTCCTCGCGCCAGACCGCCTTTCGTGCTTAGTCTACGAGTAGCGGGCTCAACAGATCGTCGACGTGACGCGCGCGTAGGGGGCGGCGTCCATCGGGCAGAAGAGGCCGTCGGCGTACTTGAAATAGCCCGTCATGGCAACCATTGCGGCGTTGTCCGTGGTGAAGGCGTTCGGCGGCAGGAAGATGTTCCAGCCGAGGCGCTCGGCATGGTCACGGAAGGCGTCGCGCAGGCCGGAGTTGGCCGAAACGCCTCCCGCCACAGCCACTTCGCGGATACCAGTGTCGGCCACGGCGCGGCGCAGTTTATCCATCAGAATATCAATGACGGTGGCCTGCAACGAGGCGCAGAGATCAGCCTTGTGCTTCTCCACGAAGTCCGGATCGTCCTTCAGCGCGTCGCGGAGGGTGTAGAGGAAAGACGTTTTGAGTCCGCTGAAACTGTAGTCGTAGCCCGGGACGTGCGGCTTGCTGAAGGTGAAGGCCCGCGGATTGCCCTCGTTGGCCAAGCGATTGACGATGGGGCCGCCGGGATAACCGAGGCCTATCACCTTGGCGCACTTGTCGAAGGCTTCGCCCGCGGCGTCGTCGATCGTTTGCCCGATGACCTCCATGCGATCGTAGGCCTCGACGCGAATGATCTGCGAATTACCGCCCGAGACGAGTAGGCAGATGAAGGGGAACGCGGGGTGCGCGTTATCGTCGGGCGACTGCTTAATGAAGTGCGCCAGCACGTGCGCCTGCAAATGATTGACCTCGATCATGGGGATGCCGAGCGAGATGGCCAGCCCTTTGGCGAAGGAGGTGCCCACGATCAGTGAGCCCAAAAGTCCTGGTCCGCGCGTGAAGGCCACGGCCGTCAGCTCCGAGCGATGAATACCCGCCCGACGGATGGCCTCGGAGACCACGGGGACGATGTTTTGTTGATGTGCCCGCGAGGCCAGCTCCGGCACCACGCCGCCGTAGGCCTCATGTACGGCCTGGCTGGCAATCACGTTCGACAGCAGCACGCCGTCGCGTATCACAGCGCACGACGTGTCGTCGCACGAAGATTCTATTCCCAATATCGTTACGTTGCTCATACCTATTATATATGCGTTTGTTCTATCTCTTGAAAAAATGCGGCGCAAATTTCGGAGAAAAAGCTGGGGGAAATTTGCTCGTTTCAAAATGATGTTACCTTTGCGCCCGTCAAAAATGACACGGGATGTAGCACAGTTGGCTAGCGCGCCACGTTCGGGACGTGGAGGTCGGACGTTCGAGTCGTCTCATCCCGACCTCATCATATTATTAATTGAGAAATTGGTGATTCGAAGAAAAGGGTTTTCCGTGATGGAGAGCCCTTTTTTTTGTCCTTACCTCGGGGCTCCACACCTCAGCGGGTGGCTCCGCGGCGGATCGTCGGGCGCAGCCTTACGGAGTCTCACGCGATCTGTTTGTCTGAGACAATGAACTGAGGAGGTTTCGATTCGGCCGATTGTATGATACAATGAGCCGAAACGGTTTTGTTTCTCGTCATTGTACGATACAATCGGCCTACGAGTCATCTGTTGATTGTACGATACAATGAACGCGGTGCGAGAATGAGGTGCAAGGCGCGCCTATTTTTGCCGCCCGAATAATGATCCAATAGAAGAATGAAGAAGAACAACGACTGGAAGGAGCGGCTCGGGGTGACCTATTCCACAAACCCAGATTTTGCATATCAAACGGACGAGGCACCGGAGGTGGAGACGCTGCCTCCCGACCGTCAGCGGCTGCGCATAAGGATTGACCGGCGGAACAGAGGCGGCAAGACGGTGACGATCGTGGAGGGCTTTCGCGGCCGGACAGATGATCTGGAGGCGCTGGGCAAGGCGCTGAAGGTGCGTTGCGGCGTGGGTGGGGCGACGAAGGACGGGGAGATCATCCTGCAAGGCGACCTCAGGCAAAAGGTGGCGGACATCCTCCAGGGCGAGGGCTACGGGGTGCGCGTATGCTGACCGTTTATCGCGCATCGGCCGGGGCGGGCAAGACGCACACGCTGACGGGGGAGTACCTCAAAATGCTTTTCGGCGGCAAGGGCCAAGAGGGCGAGGCGACGTATCGCCACATCCTGGCCGTGACGTTTACCAATAAGGCGACGGCGGAGATGAAAGACCGCATCGTCCGCGACCTCTACGCCCTAGCTTCGGGCGGGCAGTCGGGCCATCTGGAAATGCTCCGGGCGCATCTCGGGGGGGCGACGGAGGCCGACGTGCGGACGTGGGCTCGGACGTTGCTGGTGCGCATGCTGCATGATTATGCGGCGTTCAACGTGAGCACGATCGATCACTTTTTTCAGCAGACACTGCGCGCCTTTGTCCGCGAGATCGGCTTGCAGGGCAACTATCTGGTGGAGCTGGATGCGGGGCCGGTGCTCGACGAGGCGGTCGACAGCCTCTTGGCCGGTTTGGATCGCGAGGGCAGCGACTCGGAGCTGTTCCGTTGGCTCTTGCGTTTCAGCGAGCAGAAGGTGGAGCAGGGAGAAACGTGGGTCTTGAGTCAGGACATGAAGAAGCTCGGCGGTCAGCTTTTCAATGAGCAATACAAGGCCCTGCGGGACGAAGAGGGCGACGACGAGCCGTCGGCAGACCGCAAAAAGATGGCCGCCTACAGCGACATGCTTTACGCCACCATGAACGCCGTCAAAGGCGAGGCCCGTGAGCTGGGCAAACGGGGGCTGGAGATCATGGCGCGGCACGGGTTGAAGCCGGAGAACTTCAAATGGAAGGACAAATCGGGCCTGATGTTTTTCAATAAGCTGCAATCGGGCGTCATCGACGAGGAGCCGGGCAAACGGTTCTGCCAGTTGCCGGACAATCTCGCAGAGTGGGTCTCGGGGAAGAATGCGGCCATCGAGCAGGCCTACGCCGACGGTCTGAACGACTGCGTCAAGGCGGTGATCCGATTCTATGACACGCGCATGCGAGACTATCTCACGGCCCAAGCCATCGCCGCCAACTTCTACACGTTGGGCATCTTGGGCGACATCGCCCGCGAGATTCGCCGTCGGAGCGACGAGAAGAACCGCATGCTCATCGCCGACACCGCCGAACTGCTCACGCGCATCATCGACGGCAGCGATGTCCCCTTCATTTACGAGAAGACCGGCACGCGCATCCGGCATTACCTCATCGACGAGTTTCAGGACACCAGCGCGCTGCAATGGCGCAACTTCCGCCCTTTGGTGGCCGACAGTCTCGGCGCGGGCTACGACGACCTAATTGTGGGCGACGTGAAGCAGAGCATCTATCGCTTCCGCAATTCTGACTGGACCCTGCTCGACGAGCGCATCGGCCTCGATTTCCCGACCGGCGTCACGGAGCGTACGCTGGCCGAGAACTGGCGCAGCCTCGGTCGCGTGGTGGAGTTCAACAACGCGCTTTTCACCTTCTTCCCCGCGCGGCTGCAAGAGCGATACAACGTGGGGCTGGCCGAGTCTACGCTGCCGCCGGAGCGTTGTGCGCTCTATGGCGGGCGCATCCTCCGGGCCTACGCGCACAGTCGGCAGGCGCTGCCCGAAGGTCGAGCGGCCAATGCCGGGCACGTGCGCGTGGAGCTGCTTGAGCATACGGGTAAGAAGGAGGAGTGGCATGAACAGGCGATGGCGCGTCTGGTGGACGTCGTCAGTGAGCTGCGGCGCCACGGCCGGTCGTGGGGAGACATCGCCGTGCTGACCCGTACGCGTGCCGAGGCAGCCCTCGTTACGGGCGCGTTGCTGACGTACGGTCGGCAGCATCCAGAGGCGGCCCTCCGAATCCTCTCGGATGACGGGCTGCAACTCGATGGCGCGTCGGCCGTGCGCTTCATCGTGGGCATGTTGCGCTACATGAACCGCCCGGACGACTCTACGCTGCAGCGCTCCGCCGGCCTCCTGCTCTCGGCCATGCGTATCAAGCGCATGGGGGAGGGCGCCGACCCGTCGCTCGTTTGTGCCGAGCTCGACGTGGACGGTGCCGAGGCCCGCGATCCGCTCCTTGCGGGCCATCGCTCGATCTATGAGGCGGTCGAGGCTATCTGCCGCCGCTTCGGGAGCGACTTCCCAGAGGACGAGCTGATCTTCGTGCAGTCCTTTCTCGACCTCATAGCGGACTATGCCGAGCGCGAAGGGTCGGACGTCGACCGCTTCCTCTCGTGGTGGAAAGACACGGGCAGCCGGACCCAGATCGCTATGCCTGAGACACAGGATGCGCTCCGCGTCATGACCATCCACAAGGCCAAAGGCCTCGGCTTCGATGTCGTCGTCTTGCCCTTCAGCGATTGGGGGTTGGACGCAAAGTCGGAGACCATCCTCTGGTGTCGGCCATGCGTCGCACCGTTTGACGCCATCGGCGCCGTGCCCGTCAATTACAAGGCTGAGCTTAGCCGCACGATCTTCTCCGAGGAGTACTATCACGAAAAGCTGCACGCCTACATCGACGCCCTGAACACCTTCTACGTCGCCCTCACCCGCGCCAAGGAAGAGCTGATCCTCTTCACTCCGGCCGCTCCTTCCAAGAAGGACGCCAAGAAGGACGCCGCCGCATCGATCGCTGACATCCTCCGCGAAGCCCTCACCTCTCGCCTCACCCAAACGGCTGAAGGCGATCCGCTGCTCCCCTTAGCCGACGGATTCCGTGCGGAGGACGGTCTCTTCGAGTGGGGCACTTGGATCGATTGCGAGGCCAGGCGAACGGATGGGCCACCCGCCGACACCGTGTCGATCGTCCGCACACTGCCCTCCGTCCGCCCCGATGCGCGCATGTACCTGAGCCTCTCCGGTCGGTCGTTCGACGATACGCAACGCGATTACGGCGTGCTCATGCATGACCTGCTCAGCCATATCCGCACCGTGGACGACCTTCCCGCGGCCGTAGCCGCCAAGGTCTCCGCGGGCGAGATCGGTCGCCGGTCGGCCGATGAATTGGAGAAGCGCCTGCGCACCCTGCTCGACCTCCCCGCCGTCCGAGCGTGGTTTGACGGCTCGATGACGGTCCTCACCGAGGCCGAGATCCTCTCCGGCGACGGCCGATCGCGCCGCCCCGACCGCGTCATGCTCGCCACCGATGACGAGGAGCCGTGCGCCGTCATCGTAGACTACAAATTCGGCCTCCACAAGTCCACGCGCTACGCCCGACAGATCCGCGACTACATGGCCCTTCTGGGCGCCATGGGTTACGCCAACGTCCGGGGCTACCTCTGGTACGTGGAGCTGGGCGAAACGGAGGAGGTGAGCGCATGAGCCGAATGCCCCGCCATCGCTCGGTCAAACGGGTGGCCGACGCCCCTCAGGCGCCCCGTGCGACCTATCCCTCGACCGACTTTCGGCTGGCCGTATCTCAATGAATATTCTATTTTTGCCCCGCTTAACAAGATAAGGATGAAAGTTCACCGCGAAGGAACAGGCTTATTGCTGACGTTATTTACCCTTTTGTTTGTCGTTGATCTCTTGATCTACTATACGATCGACAAAGGGTTCTTTTTTTACCTCTTCACCGCCTCGTCGGTCGTCTTTTTTGCCCTCGTATTGAACTTCTTCCGCAGCCCACACCGCCGCTTTCCGTACGACTCGGAGGGCCTCGTGATCGCCCCAGCCGACGGAACGGTCGTTGCCATCGAAGAGGTGGCGGAGAATGAGTATTTCCACGACCGCAGGCTCCAAGTTTCCATCTTCATGTCTGTCTTTAATGTCCACGCCAACTGGTATCCGGTCAATGGCGTCGTCAAGCACGTCTCGCATCAGAAGGGGCGCTTTCAGGCGGCCTACCTACCCAAAAGTAGCACCGACAACGAGCGCTCCACGATCGTCATAACCACCTCCTACGGCGTCGAGGTGCTCACCCGCCAGGTGGCTGGCGCCCTGGCCCGCCGCATCGTCACCTACGCCCAGCCCGGAGAGCAGTGCAAGGTCGACGACCAGATGGGCTTCATCAAATTCGGATCGCGCGTGGACACCTTCCTGCCGGTGGGTACCGACGTGCTCGTCCGCCTCGGCCAGAAGGTGCGGGCCAACCAAACACCGATCGCCCGACTGGGCAAAATCATCTACCGATAGCGCTATGCCGAACCTCCTTCGTCACCTCCCTAACGCGCTCACTTGCTGCAACCTGATCTGCGGTTGCATCGCCACAGCGGCCGCCCTCGACGGACGACTGATGACGGCCGTGGCGCTCCTCTTTGCCGCCGTCGCGTTCGACTTCGTGGACGGCCTCGCCGCCCGCCTCCTCCACGCCGCCTCGCCCATCGGCAAGGACCTCGATTCACTGGCCGACGTAGTCAGTTTCGGCCTCGCCCCAGCGGCCATGCTCCACCGCCTGTTCGTCGAACTCAGCCTCTTAGGGCCAGACGCCACGCTGCCCCTCCCGTTGTCGATCCTCGCCACGATAGCCGTCCTGGCCATACCCGTTGGGTCGGCCCTCCGACTGGCCAAATTCAACAACGACGCCCGCCAGACGACCTCCTTCATCGGCTTACCCGTGCCTGCGCACGCCATCTTTTGGTCGTCGTTGCTGGCCTCTCTGGCCCGGATAGCCGAGCAGCACCCCGCGGCCGTAGCCACCGACCTCACGCTGTGGGTGATTGGCCTGTCCGTGCTCGCCTTGGCCGGATCGTTGCTCCTGGTGTCCGAGCTCCCCATGTTCTCGCTCAAGGTCAAATCGATGGCGTGGCAAGGCAACGAGCGGCGGTACCTGCTGCTCATTTCGGCCGTTGTGCTCACCTTGGCAATGCCCATGCTGACCGGCATTTCGGCCACCATTTTGCTTTACATCCTCCTCTCCATTTTCGATCGGAAAGCCCCCGAGGCAGAGTCGCCCACGTAATCCATTCCGTCGTTCGCCACCACCCGTAAGTTGCCCCCGTCAAGACGTTTGGCGGGGATTTTTTTGCCCGTCCGCCCCAGTTGGAAAACACAACTTCAACCCCATCCTGTACCCGGCCAACTTCGGAAAACACAACGCCCGCCCCTTCCCGTACCCGGCCAATTTCGGAAAACACAACGCCTGCCCCTTCCTGTACCCGGCCAACTTCCCCGCCCCCGGTGGGGGCTTGATTTTCTTTTGCCCTCTTTTCTTTCATCAAGGAAAGAAAAGAGGATAGAGAGAAGGTCGGGAAAGACTTTCCAAGAGTAGCCCTTGTCGCTCGGTTGCTCCCGTCAGATTTCGTTTTGGGAGCACACGTCGCTCGGTTGCCCTCGTCGGATTCCATTTGGAAAGCACCTGTCGCTCAGCCGCTTCTATCGGATTTCATTTTAGGAGCAGTCATCGTTCAGCCGCTTCTGTCAGATTCCATTTTGA
>ERZ773035.668-NODE-668-length-27267-cov-7.717147_pt1 | contig 27267 bp, 13 predicted proteins | sample MGYA00511487_ERZ773035 | MGnify/ENA primary metagenome ERZ773035 (study PRJEB29015, sample SAMEA2737985) | human oral metagenome | biome: human oral; feature: human-associated habitat; material: dental | place: China | collected 2024 ...
CATAATTCTCTACCTTCGCCTGCGCTGATCCATTGTTCGCCTGATAACATGTCTCCTCCGTGGTTTGGGTGATGGAAACTTTCATCCTTCTACTGGCTGAGGCAGCAATTTGGGTTGTAATATCTATATAACTACTTGGGCAAGCCTTAGGCTCTTGGTACACATAGATGTCGTCTATGGCAAGGTCATTACCACTGTATCCTACGGCTATAGAGCGGATTTGGATAGAAAACTCTGTATTGGTACCAGGATTGAGCTGTCCCGAGAACTCATGCCATTCCTCACGGTTCCTATTGTTAGGAGCTATCTCTCCTGAGGACTGAGAAGTAATCACATTGCCTCCGGAATCCACCAAACGTATCTCTACATTAGGACGGATGATATTACAACCTATATGTACCACATTGAATAAGTAGAGCTTATACTTGATAGGTTGATTTGGTTCTATATCTTTTACATGCTTTTCATAAAGTATACCTCCTGAACCCATACCACCTACATTTCCTATATTATAGAAAGCAAAACGACCATCGCTTGTAGGGCTTGGGTTGGTATGGTCATAAGGAGTTGTCCAACAACCATTAGAATCCAAATAGCCATTGTTATAACCACTGATATAATGGTGATTATCAGGCGTACCACAGCCCCAGTTGGAGGGCACTCCTGGCAATCCACATACAGGAGATCCTGTACCAAAGTCTTCCTTGATAAGCACTATTGGTTCTGGTGCAGCTGTTTCCTTATAGAAAACCCTTACAGTTTGGTTGCCTGTGGTAGCCAAATCAGGAAAATCCACCACGGGTACGGTACTTGTGGTAAAGTTGCCTGCAGGAGGGGTACTAGGCAAAGTCCCAGGTGTATTGACTACCTTATAACTATAGTTGGCCTTGTTGGTAGTAATCTTCATACGTGCCCTACCATCGCAATCATAGGTAAGCTCAAAGGGAAGCTGTGGTTTCTCTATAGGTTGTTTTACCTCTACATCCTGATAGGCCTCACAGAAAGGAGTCCCTGTATTCTTCACCCCTACCTTATGGGTCCCTGGCGCTTGATTAGGGAAATGATTGCTTGACTGCCAAGCTCCTCCGTCAATATTATATTCATATGAGTTATTAAAGCCCCCTGACACATTGGCCACTACAATTTCGGCTGAGGTAGCTGGGGGCTCACAAGCTAGCTGTACTACTCCTGGGAAGAAGCGCAAGGCACCATTACCACTAACGAGCGTTTGTTCCTTAGGATCGGTATGAGGAGGGTTACATACCGGTGGCGGTGGTGGCCCCATCTCTGGAGTGATGACGATACAATCCTCAGGATAGTGACAGGTCTGGGTACCTTTCGTATATTCGATACGTGCCCTATAGTCCCCTGCTTCAAGCCCTGTAAAGACAGGATTGCTTTGAGCCTTAATAGCAGCATCCCAATCTGGCCAAGTACCATCGGCTTTCTTTTTGATCAGCTTATATATTATGGTATAGTCTCCTTGATGGAAATTCCCATTGGTGATGGTAATCTTCAAAGACCCTGAAGTAGGCCCACAGACGGCATCGGCTACTTTTTCCAAATTAAAGAGTGGTTTCTCTTGATAAGTATAGCTGACATCCTTGGACGCCTTACAGTTGTTCTGATCCCATACATTGATCGTATAGGTCTTAGGGTTAGGAGTACCTGCCCAGCTATCCTTAAACTTAACACTATAGGTATGTACCTCTGGGTTGCCTGTCTTGCCCTCAAAGTTTACACTTATGTTGTTGCTCGTTACCCCATCGATGGTGAAAGAATAGCGCCCATTGATAGGGTTGAGCTTTCCTCCCTGTACAGTGATAGAGAACTCTTTTTCACTACCACAAGTAAGGGACTTGGCTACGGCATTGTTGATCTTAAGTTCAGGTATTTGGGTGATTTCGAAGTTACTTACCGTAGGGTTACAACCTGTTTTATAAGTAGGGGTTAGGGTAACCGTATAGTCATTGCCCGCTACCAAGTTATAGAGTTGGTTCTTTACAGAGGCTATGTTATCAGAGTTAAGCTCTGTGGTATTGGTCACTGTATAGGTTACAATATGGGTAGCTCCTTTCTTAACGACTACCTTTACAGGTAGGGTTACGAAGGAGTTGACCACCACGCGCATCTTCCCTGTACCAGGGTTGTTGCTCACACATTGTACGGCCTCCACCTGAGTAAGGGTAAGCGCATCGGTATCGGTTACCGCTTCTATATCTACTGTTTTCTTATACTGACATACATTGTCCTGATATTGAGCTACTTTAGGACGCAAATACACCTCGTATTGTCCTGCTTGGGTTACTGGTATATCAAAGGCAGTGGTTCCTACAGGTAACAAATCCTGATATTGAGAAGAACCATTAGGCCCCTTAAGCTTATACTGATAGGCTCCTGAAGAAATAGCTGATACTTTGATCTTTCCTTCTCCACAGATGATGTTCTCCTTATCTACACTATAGGTTACATTTCCCTTATAGGCACGGAAGTGATAGGTAAGCGGACAGTTCTGATAACCCAAGCGTACCGCAAACTCGGAGCCGTTGGCATCCACATTGGCTGGTGCCAAATCATAGCTCTTGCCTGTATGTACCAATTGCCAATTGCTATCATTCTGAATACCAGAGTGACTTACATCGGGCGGACAGTTTCCTGGTGCTCTTTGAGTTTTGTATTTATACCAAGTTACTTGACCATCGGTGAGGGCACTATTAGTAATAGTCAGGGTCTCTGTACCATTACATACCCCTATACCGAGGTATTCGATCCCTGTATTATTACACACCTTGCGCTCAGTGACATAGGACGCATCGCGCATAGGATGCTGGTCATCCCCAGAGCGGGTCTGTACATTATACTTTATCTTGAGCTTATTGTTACAACGGTTTCCACCTGCAGGCGGGGTACGCTCTACCCAATACACCCCAGGAGAAGAAATAGACAAATCCTGAGTGGTGGCTATAACCCCTGCTTGCCCCTCTTTTGTCCATTTCCAAGAGCCAAAACCAGCGCCCCCCTTGAGTACCATGTTTCCACAATAAGGCAGATCTTGTGCCTCACAGGTATCGTCCTTGACAAAGAAGGTGGTAGTACTCTCATTATTTTGGTCACAAGCTCCCCCGGCAGTAGCAAAAGAACCTGTACGGTATTCCTTATTATCCAAGGCCGCATGATAGACCATCTCAGCTTGGTTCTTGAACTCATTGGAACAAAAATCTATAAGGTTCGCACAGTCGGGCTGCACCTTTACCTTAAAGGTAATAGGGGCAGAGAAAGGTGCCGAAGACGAATAAGGTAAAATCGAAGGATCCACATTGAACTTCACCATGGTACGCCCTGTATTGTTATAGTTAGGCGTAGCCGATACAAAGGTTACCCCCGCAGGGAGTGGTTGTTCTATATCGTCATAGGTTACTCCTTTGGGCAAAAGATCTTCCAGAACCGCATCGCGTACATTGTCATTTCCTATATTACGGAATTTAAGACGATACTTAAGCGCCTCTCCAAAGTCAGCTGTCTTTCCAGTAAAGTCTTTCCATTGACCATTTTGTAAACCTAACACCTCCTTATGGGTTTCTATATAAGGAGCAATAGCATCAATAGAGAAAGGCACCGTATAAGTAATATAAGCATCCTCCGCTGCAAAGTGTATTTCCAATGAAGTATCCCCATTTTTAATCACAGTATTATTGGGGTTAGGGATATCAAATACATCCAAGTCTGCAAATCCTTGACCTCTACCTAGCACAGGATTTCTAGGCATAGCTGCCTCAGAATGATTAAAAGAAATTGAGGCATCCATAAAATCTTCATATGCATTGGGGTAAGATCCTTGTCCCTGCTTATGACCATTAATTTCCAAGATGTCATAAGAATTGATATTTCCAGCTCCCGTACATACCCCTATTCTTGCCTTAACAACAGCAGGTGCAGGAGGCGTTTGGAATCCTGTAATAGGAATCGTCTTGTGCTGTACTCCATTATAGTTATAGAAGTTCAACAAACATCCATCGTACACATATACACGCTTAGAGGTACTGGCATTAACATCCTCATATACCACTACTAAGTTCCAAATACTCCAACCTCCTATAGAATAAGTTAGTTGGTAATCTCCATTATTAAAACCAGCCCCCAATCCTTGTAGTATGGATGTTACATCCTTAAAGGAGTTCCAAAGAAACTCTGATCCTCCAAAGACTGTAGTCATACGTTCATCTGCTCTCAAAGGTACAGACTGCCCATTAGGTAATTTGAATGTAGCAGTATAGGTGCTATCATCTCCTTGTCTGCTCATAGATCCTGTAGAAGCCCAATAGAGCCCTGCCCACTTTACACGTAGGCACGAACTATGCCCCGCAATTTTTAACGTTGCGGAACCATTCCTATGATTTCCTATCTGTATGAAATCACCTCTAAGAGTTTGTCCATTATTATCCCAACGCTTGGTAATATCTCGCCCAATTCCCTGCCCCCACATCCTTGTAGAGACAAGGCATACGCCCAAAACGACTAAAAAATACAAAAACCTTCTCATGATGGTATGTTTTTGGTTATCTTATAAAACTTAGTTATCCACATAAGTTATCAACTTTTGTTTATAACTTATTATTAAACAAATGATTAAGGGTTAGGCTATGCTCTCTTGCAGAGATCACAGCCCTTGCCTATTCTCAAAAGCAAAGGTATAAAAATTTTTTAATAAAAAAAGTGTTTTTTTAAAAATATCACGAGAGGTGTGTTTCTAAGCACGAACCGTATTAATTACAAATGACAAATGACAAGTGATTAACGACTAATACCTTATACACAGGAATTAACCATTCGTCACTTGTCACTTGTCATTAGTCACTTGTCACTAGTCACTAGTCACTATTAGTATATTTTTCCTTCGGAAAGCAGTTTCATCTTACTGATGATCTCGGCAGTCTTCGGGTCGTCATCTACAAAGGGCAGGAATACACGGCCACGGTGTTGGCTCTGTACGGCCACTACGTTGATCTGTAGGCCACTCTTGCTAATCATACCACTACCGAGGTGCAAACTGTAATCCCCATGCTCGGTCTTGACAAGAATATAACGTTCCTTGACCTCTACGTTTTGTAGCTTGAACAGACGTGCGCTCTCACGAGCCAAAGCACCACGCATCTGCATAGTGCTATGAGAGGCTTCGGGATCAACCCCTCCTACATGGGCTACGCTCACCACCAAATCCACATCGCGCATCACCTCACTGAAAATCACTGGGTTGATCTCTTTCATCGGCACCTCCTTGCCGTCCTTAAGATTGTAGAAGACTACGTATTCGAGGGTTGGCGCCTCTACATCCGAAGGGGTATACCAGTCGGCTGCTGCATAGATCGTCGCACGGAAACCTTCCTTGTGATATACTTTTTGGAGTCCTTCCTCATAATTGACTGTCCAGCCACGACCACGAAGTAGGGCGACCGTCTTTTGAGGTTGTACTTGGTGACCTTGGTAGCGCTCACTGCGATTGCTGGTCTCCAGTTCGTCCTTGGTAGGTATGTACAATTCACGGAATATCTGCTTGAAAGGCTGTTTGATTTCCTTGTCAAAGAGATACTTTTGGTACAAATCCCACTGTACCGCATAGAACAAATGGCTTGGGTGTGCAATCAGCAGCTTATCGGTTGCCTTGAGCGGGGTAAGGGTACCCTCTGCACTTAAGAGCTTGCCATCTTGCCAAAAGCCTGAAGCCTGGGTCTCAGGGTTAAATAGTACGAGCTTGCTAAGCATTGCCTTTACCACAGGGTGTTCCAAGATTTTGGCCAATTCAGCAGCTGTAAAGAGCGTTTGGGAGAGCATGGCTTGTTCCAAGGACAGACGGGTACGGCTGTACTGTTTTGTTAGGTAGGTTTTGTTGTCCTTGAGCGCTTCTACTTCCTTGTTTTTCTTATACTTATCAGGGATAGACTTGAGGGTCTTGTCGCCTTTGGTAACGATAATATCGGCCTTACCCTCATCATCTACCACCAACTGGAGCTGGGTATCGTCCAGCACAAGGGTAGATTTCTCCATAATCTGTTGGGTCGCCTTGGCCTCCATTGCCCAACTAAAGCGGATACTATCCTCATAGCCTGCATTGCGGGAGAGGTTATCCAGACCTATCTCTACGGCATTCTTCTCACTCTCCTGACGCTGCTGACCGAACTGTTTACTTTCCTTGAGGAAGGTTTGCAAGAGGTTATAGCGGCTTACTAAGTCTTCTTCTACTTTTTTCTTATTGATAGGCACCAAACCTAAGGCCATCACGTAATCCTTATCGCGCTTCTCGGTAATTTTCTTAATAGTCTCGGTGAGTTTGATTTCTCCTGTAAGCACCGCAGAATAGAGCTTTACGCGGCGATAGCCCATACCGTCAGAGAGATACTTGGCCGACTCTTGGATCAGCTTCCAGCCCTCTTTGCCTACTGCCTTATGTACACGTTGGTACCAATCCACATCTATAGCACCACGCCTGAAGTCGTCACGCGGTACGGTAGAGTATTGGGAGACAATCGTTTCTTTCTCTGCATCCATATAGTCGGTTGTATGGGCGATAAACCACCAAATAGCCTCACGGAAGCTCTTGATTTTGAGGTAGTCACCCAACCACTCTGTCCAGTGAGGGGCATAGCAGGCCGCTTCCACCAGGCGCTGCTTGCTGAGCTTCACCTCGTCCAAGTGTTTCTTGAAGGCCGCAAAGGTATCGGTAGCACTCGGCTGGCTTACCTCCAAGATATGACTAAAGGTATAGCGCTTGCCCACTCCGCTGCCATAGCCCTTAGCGAAAGGTTCCTTGCCCATACGTTCCAAGGCTTCGAAGAAGTATTGGGCACCCTCTATCTCACTGAGCGAATTGATATATATAGAGGCATCAGTAGGTAGGTCACCACGTTGTAATTCTACTTGGAGCATATGGGTTTTGACTTCCTCCAAGAGGGTTTCTGGGAAAGTAAGGGTATCCTTGATCCACTTAGGCAATCGTCGGCTAAAGTGATTTTCTGCTCCTTGTGCCATAGCAAAGAGCTCATTATTGAGCAAGCAGAAGAAAATAAGATCATCGGTAGTAAGTCTGCCCTTGTTATAAAGCATAAGGGTCAGTTGTAGCAAGCCTTCGTTGATGCGAGGCAGGCGCTCTTCTCGGCGTACAAAGTTGCGTACATAAGGAAGAACATCCTTTATCGTATTCTTCTGGGCATCTAAGTCCTTCTTTCCTTCTATATATAGGTAATAGAGAATTTGCCAAAGCCTAAAGAGTTGCTCATCGGTATAATAAGGGAAGTCTCCATCGTCCCCATAATAGACTACGGCAGCATAATCCGTCACTACATCGTCCCAATCCAAGGAAGAATAACCGCGCTTGTAGATCTCCCCGCGCTTTTCCTTAGGGAAAGTAGCTAAGGCATCTTCAAAGACAGAAAGCTTAAAGCTCGCCAAGAGGGCTTTGTCTTCACTATAAGCCTTCATCAGATACCCTAATAAGTCTTCTGCCTTACGAGCTTCTCCGCGGTAGCTATGAATTTGCCCTTCAAAATGTACCTTGAAATCAGGATAGTAGTTTGCCAAGAACGTATCTAAGCCTTTGGGCTTGGGATTTTCATAGTAGAGATGGTCGCAATAGCGCTTGGCAAAGTAGTACTCTATCTCGGTAAACTGGTATTTTTCATGCCAGCCTTTCCATAGGTCGGCCAGTGGTAGGTCACTCAACCTATCCATAGGGGTCTCGTCTTCCTTCCCTTTGTGTTGTCGCCTGATATCATTGCCCAAGAGGGTCGTCTCAGTAGCTCCCTGATAGCCTTCGTATTGGTATTCATAATCCTTGTTGGCGCGCCATAGGGCTAAGAGTTCGCTAAGCCCCTCCCCTATCTTCTCTACATTGACGAGCTTATCAAAGAGGAAACCGCCCTTTTTCTCCTTTCGTTCCTTATCAAAGAGGGGTTTGGGTAGGTCAAAAGAGGTCAGGTTGTCCAAGTTGAGCACTCCGAAGCCGTTGGTAAGGTCATACCTAAGCTCAGTGGCTGTTTCGGGGTTGTAGGTGAGCTTGTCCATGAGCACCTGCTCATTCTTGGAGAGCTTACGCCCCTTATAGGCTTCCACCTGCTCGGTGACATAGTCGGCAAGTCGCTCTTCCTCCTGTAATACGGTGAGGATTTCCAAGGCTGCCAAGCGCTGATCAGCATTCTTGGAGACAATCATACGGGAGGTGCTATCCTTAAGCACTGCTTCGGGTTGTTTGACGAGCAAGGCCACACTCTCCTTGCGTTGTTCCTTGTTCTTGCGGGAGAGTACCTGCTCAAGAGCGAGGATATCCTCATGCACCAAAGGCACTTTCTTGAGCACCTCCATCGCCTTGCTGGCTACATAAGCTCCTTTGTCATTGACAGCAGTACGCACCAAGGCACGTTGCCAAGAGTCGGCTGGATAGTCCTCAGGAGGAGTTTTATCCTCTTCATCATTAATATAATAGGTATAACCGCTCCCACGGGAGAGCACAGGGTAGAGGTCAGTCAGTAGGACATGGCGGGCATCCACAGGAATTTCTGCCAGTTCCCCAGCCAAGAGCTGTTGTTGCTCCTCATTGGCCGCCTTGAGCATCGCCTGATAGAGATCCAAAGGCTTTATAGCAAAGTTAAGCCAACGGAAGCCTACGCCCTCGAAGCTCTTACCGTCCTTAGGGAGCTTCTTAGCCGAGGCATGTACCTTGTCAAACAAGGCTGGAGTGAGCTTGCCCTGTGGTAGGTTCTGCAAGATCCAATAATCCCAAGCGGGCTCTATGCCAAAGTAGTTTTCGGCAAAGGAGAGGATTTCATCGGTCTTCTTTTGGGTTTGGCGCATAAAGTAGAGTACCACCACACAAGACTCGTAGCTTGTTTTGGTATTGTTCAGTGCTGTTACGGCCAAGTGCAAGGCTTCCTCTACATTATAAACGGCCACCGCCCATAGGGCTACATAGCGCTCCAAGTTGTCCTGACTGCTAACGGCTACTTCGCGTGCCTTATCAAGGTCACCCAAATAGGTCTGTGCCAGCTCCAAGGTACGCTTGACCACCGACTGCTGGGGCGCTTCCCAACCAAAGCCAAACCAAGTATCCACGGCTCGTACTACACTGCTAAAGCGATTGAGGTTGTGATCCAATATCACTCCTATAAAGTGCTGGAGTACAGGGATAGTCGTCTCGTCCAAGGCCTCCAAGATCATCTGGCGGAGGTCTTCCTGAAGTTGCGCTGCCAAAAGGGTCTTCTCTACCAAAGTATGATAGCGCTTATCTTCCACCATCAAGCAACCCTCTATCAAGGAGGCACACACCTTACCAATCTCGTCCTCGCCCAAGAAGATCTCTTCCACCAATGAATAATACTTATCAGGATTCTCGGAGATCACCTGAGCAAAAATATCGGATGAGGCGCCCTTATACACGGCATATTGGAATTGTTCGGCTATGGGTAGCACACCAACTCCCATATTGCGGAGTCTGCAAAGCCACTTAAGCACCTTCAGTTGGGTCTCCCTATAGTCCTCATGGTTGGGCGAGCGGAAAGGTCGGCGATACCAATCGCTAGGGTAGGGGTACTTATAGGCATCGTCCCAAATACGCTGTACGTATGGGGCTTGTACCTCTCCAAAAAGCAAATCGGCTAAGCGCTTGCCTTCCTCTGTTTCCCATAGCTTATCAGCAAAGCCAAAGGAGGTGAATTTTTGACGAAATTTAGTTTCTTCTCTATAATAGAAGATATCAGCAATATAGATCCCTAACTGCTGGTAGGCTTCAGAGAAAGAAGCGAAAGCCTCTTTCTTAAGCGACTCCCGCTTATGGGGCGCCAAATGTTCTGCTACTTGTTCGTCTTTTAGCATGATACTAATGGTTAATTGTTAATTGTTAATTATCAATGGTTAATGCCTTTATCGCTTTATTGGCTACTAATGTTTTCATCTGATCAATAGCTGTTTTATTCAACTGTATAAGACGTTCAGATTGTGAGATTTTTTGCCCTATAAGCAATGCGTTAATACTCTCTAAGTTGCTCAATACAACCAATTGTTCTAAAGAAGCCTCATCTCGTATATTCCCTTTTTTATCTGGGTTACGCTCCCTCCACTCTTTGGCTGTAATACCAAATAATGCCATATTCAATAAGTCTGCTTCATCAGCATAGATAAATTGCGCTTGTTTTGCACTAATCTTCTTAGGAATTAAGTTCTCCTTAATAGCATCTGTATGAATATGGTAATTTACTTTAGAGAGTGTCCGTTGTAGATTCCATTCTAATTTGAGCCTATTATTCTCATCTTCTTTCAGGCGTTGGTATTCCTTTACTAATAACAACTGAAATTTGGGACTAATCCACATTCCAAAATGAAATGCTATATCTTTATAAGCATAAGTTCCTCCATATCTACCAGCTTTTGCCTTTAGTCCTATAGCATTAGTAGCTTCTATCCAGTTCTTCACAGAGAGAACAAAATTATTACTACCCGCAGCATTTTTAATTGTACCGAATTCGGTATAATTAAAATTCGGATTGTATAGCGCCTCCCATTCTCCTATATACTCAATTGTACTCTTTAAGCTCAACCACTTTATGATGATAGCTTCCTGCATTTGACTTTTCGCCATATCTGTAAGAGATATATAATCATCTTGCTCTTGTGAAATCACAGAGATTTCTGTTCCTGCAATTTCTATTTTCTTGTTTTTTGCCATTGTGTATTTTTAGAAAATGTGTTTTGCTACATGAGTTGGTCACTGGTCACTATTAACGGATTTTTCCTTCCGCCAATAGCTTCATCTTACTGATGATCTCAGCGGTCTTCGGGTCGTCATCTACAAAGGGGAGGAATACACGGCCGCGGTGTTGGCTCTGTACGGCTACTACGTTGATTTGTAAGCCGCCACGGCTAATCATACCACTACCCAGATGTAGGCTGTAATCCCCATGCTCGTTCTTTATGAGGATATAGCGCTCCTTAACCTCTACATTGGTGAGCTTGAACAGGCGTGCACTCTCACGAGCTAAGGCGCCACGCATCTGCATAGTGCTGTGAGAGGCTTCGGGATCAACCCCTCCTACATGGGCTACGCTGACTACCAAATCCACATCGCGCATCACCTCACTGAAGATCACAGGATTAATCTCCTTCATCGGCACTTCCTTGCCGTCCTTAAGATTGTAGAAGACCACGTATTCGAGGGTTGGTGCCTCCACATCCGAAGGGGTATACCAGTCGGCTGCCGCATAGATCGTCGCACGGAAACCTTCCTTGTGATATACCTTTTGGAGTCCTTCCTCATAATTCACCGTCCAGCCACGACCACGGAGCAGTGCCACTGTCTTTTGAGGTTGTACTTGGTGACCTTGGTAGCGCTCGCTGCGATTGCTGGTCTCGAGTTCGTCCTTGGTAGGTACATATAGCTCACGGAATACCTGCTTGAAGGGCTGCTTGATTTCCTTGTCAAACAGATACTTTTGATACAAATCCCACTGCACGGCATAGAATAAGTGACTTGGGTGTGCAATCAGCAGCTTATCGGTTGCCTTGAGCGGGGTAAGGCTACCCTCCGCACTTAAGAGCTTACCATCTTGCCAAAAGCCAGAAGCCTGGGTTTCAGGGTTAAATAGTACGAGCTTGCTAAGCATCGCCTTTACCACAGGGTGTTCCAAGATTTTGCCCAATTCAGCAGCTGTAAAGAGCGTTTGGGAGAGCATAGCCTGTTCCAAAGATAGGCGGGTACGGCTGTACTGTTTTGTAAGGTAGGTCTTGCTGTCCTTGAGCGCTTCTACTTCCTTGTTTTTCTTATACTTATCAGGGATAGACTTGAGGGTCTTGTCGCCTTTGGTCACTTCCAATTCTGCCTTGCCTTGTTCATCAACAACCAACTTGATAGTGGTATCGTCCAAGGTAAGGGTTGCCTTTTCCATAATCTGTTGGGTTGCCTTGGCCTCCATCGCCCAGCTAAAGCGGATACTATCCTCATAGCCTGCATTGCGGGAGAGGTTGTCCAGACCTATCTCTACAGCGTTCTTCTCGCTTTCTTGGCGCTGCTGACCGAATTGCTTGCTTTCCTTGAGGAAGGTTTGCAAGAGGTTATAGCGCCTTACTAAGTCTTCCTCTTCCTTCTTTTTGTTGATAGGCACCAGACCTAAGGCCATGACATAGTCTTTGTCTCTCTTTTCAGTAATTTTTTGGATTACTTCGTCCAACTTAATCTCGCCTGTAAGCACCGCTGAATAGAGCTTTACGCGGCGATAGCCCATACCGTCAGAGAGGTACTTGGCCGACTCTTGGATCAGCTTCCAGCCCTCTTTGCCCACCGCCTTATGTACGCGATGGTACCAATCCACATCTATAGCACCACGCTGGAAGTCATCACGCGGTACGGTAGAGTATTGGGAGACAATCGTTTCTTTCTCTGCATCCATATAATCGGTCGTATGGGCGATAAACCACCAAATGGCCTCCTTGAAGTCCTTGATCTGGAGGTAGTCCCCTATCCAGTCAGCCCAATGTAGGGCATAGCAAGCGGCTTCCACCAGACGCTTATCAGTGATTTTGATCTTGTCCAGATGCGCCTTAAAGGCCGCAAAAGTATCCGTCGCATTCGGCTGGCTTACCTCCAAGATATGGCTGAAGGTACGGCGCTTGGTAAGATCATTGCCGTAGTAATAGCCCTTAGCGAAAGGTTCCTTACCCATACGCTCTAAGGCCTCGAAGAAGTAGTGCATGCCCTCTATCTCTTGTAGGTGTCGTATGTAGATAGAAGCATCAGTAGGTAGGTCGCCCCGTTGTAGTTCTAACTGGAGCATACGCGTTTTGAGCAGTTCCAGCTGGGTATCGGGGAAGGTAAGCGAAGTTTTGAGCGCCTCAGGCAATCTTCGGTAGAAGTAGTTTTCCCCTCCTTGTACAACAGTGAAGAGGTCATCCTCCAAGAGACAGAAGAATAAGAGGTCATCTGCCGAGAGTTGTCCTTTTTGGTAGAGCGTCAGGGTCAGCCCTGCCAGCCCTCCATTTACCCCTGGTAGGCGCTCACTCTCACGTACCTTAGCACGTAGGTCTGTCAGTACCTCTTGGGGGTTATAGATAGTAAGGTCGTCCTTGGTTTGTTTTTGGGCATATACATAGTAAAGCAACTGCCAAAGCCTCAAGCGCTGCTCAGGGGTATAATAGTCTATATCTCCATTTTCACCTTGATTCATAGAGATGACAAACTCATCAATTACCTCTGTCCAGTCCATATCGTCATAATCGCGCTCTATCTTCACCTTACGCTTCTCTGGCGGATAGGTAGCCAACGCATCCTCAAAGACAGAGAGCTTAAAGCTGACCAAAAACACTCTATCTTCGGCATAGGCCTCGCTTATAGGGGCTAAAAGGTCTTCCAAGCGGCGGGCTTCACTGTCGTAATAATTTCCCAAATCACCCTTGAAAGCCACCTTGAAGTCAGGGTAATAGCCTGCCAAATAGTCCTTTAGCTGCTTAGGTATCTCATTCTCATAAAAGATATTTTCGCAATAGCGTATGGCGTATTCGTATTCTATCTCATTGAGCTGGTGCTTTTGGTGCCAGTCTTTCCAAAGCTCTGCCAGTGGCAGGTCATTGAGCCTATCCATAGGGGTTTCGCCTTCCTGCTCTTGGTGCTGGCGCCTGATTTCTTTGCCCAAAAGAGTGGTTATGGTAGCCCCTTGATAGCCTTCGTATTGGTATTCATAGTCTTTGTGCTTACGCCATATCACCAATAGATCATTGAGGGCTTCGCGTACTTTCTCTACCCGCACAATTTTATCAAAGAGAAAGTCGCTTTTTTTCTTAAATAGTCCCCCTTTTTTCTCCTTACGCTCCTTGTCAAACTGAGGCTGAGGCAAGACAAAAGGGGTAAGTCTGTCAAAATCAATCACGCCAAATCCATTGGAGAGGTCATAGCGCACTTCTCCTGTCTCATCAGAGTTGTAAGCGAGCTTGTCCATCAGTACCTGCTCGTTCTTGGTGAGCTTACGCCCCCTATAGGCTTCCACTTGCTCGGTTACATAATCGGTAAGCCTTTGTTCTTCCTGCAATACAGAGAGAATTTCCAAAGCCGCCAAGCGCTGGTCGGCACTCTTGGAGACAATAAGGCGAGAGGTACTGTCCTTAAGCACCGCTTCGGGTTGCTTGATAAGCAAGGCCACACTCTCCTTGCGCTGCTCCTTGTTCTTGCGGGAGAGTACCTGCTCTATGGCAAGTATATCCTCATGTACCAAAGGTATTTTTTTGAAAATATCAAAAGCAATCCCGGCTACCATAGCCGCCTTATCATTTAGGGCTGTTCGCACCAAGGCACGTTGCCAAGAGTCGGCTGGATATTTTTCAGGTTTCTTTTTCTTCTCTGCCTCACTCTCATAATAGTAGCGCCCGCGCCCCAGTACTGGATACACATTTTGCAGGAGGTTTTGGCGCTCCTCCACAGGGATTTCCGAGAGTTCTGCGGCCAAACGCTGTTGTTGCTGCTCATTGGCCTCACCTATGAGAAAGCGGTAGATTTCCTGCTGCTTTAGGGTAAAGCTGAGCCAACGGAAGCCCACACCTTCAAAGTGTTTGCCCTCCTTAGGCAGCGTCTTGGCAACGGCCTGCATACGGTCAAAGAGCGCTGGGGAAGGGCTGCCCTTGGGGAGATTTTGTAAGAGCCAATAGTCCAAATCAGCCGCTTCTCCGAAATGGGCTTCTGCATAAGTGGCTATATCTGTGTAGGTTATTTGGGTTTGCTGTACAAAGTAAAGGGTAACGATACGCCCCTCGTGGCTCGTCTGTGGGTCTTGGATAGCCTTCACCGCCAAGTCCAGTGCCTGTTGTACACTGCGTACCCCCACTGCCCATAGGGCGACATAGCGCTCTATATTGTCCTTACTATTTACGGCTTTCTCGGCAGCCACACGGTCGGAAAGAAAAGTTTGCGACAGCTCCAAAGTGCGCTTAATCACGGACTGTTGGGGCGCTTCCCAACCAAAGCCAAACCATACATCTACCGCACGTACCACACTGCTAAAGCGAGTGAGGTTGTGCTGGAGAATGACTCCTATAAAGTGCTGCAAGGAGGCCAAGGAGGTTTCGTCCAAGGATTCCAAGATCATCTGCCTTAAGCCTTCCTGAAGCTGAGCGGCCAAAAGGAGCTGCTCTACCAAAGTGCGGTAGCGGGTGTCCTGCGTTATCAGGGCTGCCTTAATGAGCACGGGACATACCCCTCCTATCTCATGTTCGCTGGAGAAAATGTCTTTGAAGAGTTCATAATAGGCATCGGGCTTTTCGTCAAGGAGCAAAGCAAAGAACACCTCTACATCATCCTCATTATAGACTACATATTGGAATTGCTCGGCTATAGGCAGCACGCCTACCCCTGAGCTGTAATAGTGATGCAGCGTACACATCTTAGAGAGTTGCACCTCGGTATAGTCGGCAGGATTTTTCGAGCGGAAAGGGCGACGCCCCCACCATCTTTGATAGGGATAGGCCAGCAGCGAGTCCCAAACGCGCTGCACATAAGGGGCTACTTCCTTGCCAAATAGCAGCAAGGCCAAAGCCTTTCCTTCCTTGCTCTCCCAGAGCTTATCAGAGAAGCTGTAGGAAGCAAACTCTCGCTCGAAGACACATGATTCATCATAGTCTATCAGGTTGGTGATATACTTGCCCAACTGTTGGTAGGCAGTAGAGAAAGAAGCCAAATCTGCTTCTTTAAGTTCCTTAGGCTCATACTTTTCTAGGAACTTGTCGGCTTGTTCTTGCTTTAACATAGGGGGTAGAGGTTAATGATTAATGATTAACGAATAGTGAAAAGTGAATAGTGAACAACCAAATAGCTCACTATTCACTTTTCATTTCTTACTATTTACTCTTCACTCTCTCAATGAGTTGTGAAGTGGAGCTATCATGTTTTGCGGGCTGAGCGGCTGAAAAGTCCTTGAGAATTGTGCCTGCCAATTGCTTGCCAAGCTCTACTCCCCATTGGTCATAGCTATAGATATTCCATAGCACCCCTTGTACAAAAATCTTATGTTCGTATAGGGCGATGAGCTTACCTAGGCTCTCAGGGGTGAGCTTGTCAATAAGCAGGGTAGTGGTAGGCTTGTTCCCCTCAAATACCTTGAAAGGCACTAGGTATTCTGCTACCCCCTCGGCACGTACCTGCTCTGGTGTTTTACCTTCCATGAGCGCTTCGGTCTGAGCCAGAAAGTTGGCCATGAGCTTATCTTGGTGATCTTGATCTCCGTAGAGAGAGTGCTTAAAGCCTATAAAGTCAGCTGGAATGCGCTTGGTGCCTTGGTGAATGAGTTGGAAAAACGCATGTTGGGCATTTGTTCCTGGCTCTCCCCATACGATGGCGCTCGTCTGATAACCAACACGCTGTCCACTGCGGTCTATATACTTTCCGTTACTTTCCATAATGGCTTGTTGCAAGTAGGCAGGGAAGCGGTGTAGGTATTGAGTATAAGGAATAATGGCTTCGGTCTCCGCCCCATAGAAATTGGTATACCAGATAGAGAGCAAGGCCAAAAGTACCGGAAGGTTTTCCTTGAAAGGCGCGGTACGGAAGTGCTTGTCCATCTTCTGGGCACCCAAAAGAAGTGCTGCAAAGTGCTCATACCCTACCGAAAGGGCAATGGTGAGCCCCACGGCACTCCATAAGGAGAAACGCCCCCCTACCCAGTCCCACATAGGGAATACATTCTCAGGGGCAATACCGAACTCATCTATCTTCTTGAGGTTAGTAGAAACCGCTACGAAGTGCTTGGCCACATCGGCCTCTTTGGCATGCTTGAGGAACCACTTTTTCACCGTAAGGGCGTTGGAGAGGGTCTCCTGAGTGGTAAAGGTCTTGGAGACAATCACAAAAAGGGTCGTCTCAGGGTTCAAGTGCTTGATCACTTCATGTACATGGTCGCCATCTACATTGCTGATAAAGTGAATGTTGAGGTGATTTTTGTAGAACTTCAAGGCTTCAGAGACCATCACTGGCCCTAGGTCTGAACCGCCAATACCGATATTCACCACATCGGTAAAGGGCTTGCCTGTATAACCTTTGCGCTTGCCAGAGATGATTTCCTCGGAGAAAGCCTTGATTTTTGCTTTTACTTCCTCTACCTCTGGGATTACGTTTTGCCCATCTACAAGGATCTGCTTCTCTGCTGAGCGCAAGGCAGTATGTAGCACGGCGCGACCTTCGGTAGCGTTGATCTTATCACCTGTGAAATACTTCTCAATGGAGGCCTTTAGGTCGCATTCTTCAGCCAATTGCAAAAGCAGATTACGGGTAGTCTCGTCCCAGTTGTTCTTAGAGTAATCAACCAAGAAGTCCTCCCACTGGAGGGTGTACTTGGGGGCACGGTCTGCCTCTTGGGCAAAGAGTTGTTGTAAGGTAACATCTTTTACCTTAGCGAAATGGGCTTCTAAGGCTGCCCAAGCCTTTGTTTGTGTAGGATTCTGTGTTGCTAACATTATATTTTTAGTTTTTAGTTTTGAATTTTGAATTTTGAGTTCTAAGAGTTTTAGTCGTGACAAGTGATAAGTGACTAACTACTGACAACTGACGACTAACCACTAACCACTATAGTAATTTCTTGAGTTCTTCTATATTAGGCAGTGCTTTACGTAGGGTTTCAGGCATCTCATCGGCTGTTCTAAAAGTAGCTACTCCCATAGGTTTGTCATATGTTCTCACCATATATTCGGCATAAGTCTTATCCACATCTTTACAAAGAATAATCCCTATACTGGGGTTCTCATTGGGCTTACGGACAAAATCGTCCAATATATTCAGGTAAGCATTCAACTGACCTAAGTAAGCATTCTTGAAACTACCTGTCTTGAGTTCTATTGCTACCAAACAGGAGAGTTCTCTATGGTAAAAAAGAAGGTCTATAAAATGGGTATGCCCTAAAGCCTCTACCTGATACTGACTTCCTAAGAAAGCAAAATCACGCCCAAAAGTCATAATAAAGCACTTAATGTTTTGAACAATCTGTTGCTCTACCACTCGTTCATCTATATCCTCCACATCACGTACCCCAAGCTCCTCTACATTGATAAAGTCAAGCAGATATTCGTCTTTGAACATACCTATAGCCTTAAGAGCTTGCTGAGAGGCAGGGAGTGTCTGAACAAAGTTATTAGGCATAGCACCCCTATGCTTATATTCGTCCAATTGAATAGCTTTCTGTAAAGCACGCACGGAAAGGGATTCCTTAGCAGCTAATTCTATATAGAACAAACGCGCTTCTATATCCTTTACCATGCTCATAATAAACCTATGATGCGTAAAGCTAATGACCAAGAAATACTTTGTGAACTCCTCCCCATAATTAGACAGCCGTGAAAACTCAACAATCGCATCCGTAGAATAAATGTGTTCTGTAGTCTCCTCTAATTCGTCCCTCATGACGGTCGAATTGGAATCCGCTGATTGTAATTCGACATTCATGAATGTCAAATTACAATCATCTGATAAAGAATCACTTGTCCATTCTTCATAAAACCCTCGCATTTGTTTTAGATTAGATGCTGAGAACCCACGAAGTCCTGGTAGCTCGCGCTGTAGCTGCTCACTGATGTACTCCAAAGCTCCTGTGCCCCAATATCCCTTGCGAGTATGCTCTGATACATACTTCCCTATAGAGAAATATAAGGATAGCTGCACCGCATTGACTGCCTTTGCGGCCTTATATTGGGCTTCTAAAATAGCTGTCTTGATAGTATCAATAATAGACTTGCTTATCACCATATTAATCTTTAGTTAGTGACAAGTGACAAGTGACTAACTACTAACCACTGACTACTGACCACTGAATCTACCGCAAAGATAGTCTTTTTTATGCTCTTAGCAAATGTTTTTCGGCTTTTTTTCGTATTTTTGCCAACTCAAAACTCATGACTCATGAAGAAACTATTGCTCTTGTTGTGGCTTCCTCTGCTTTCCTTAGCGCAGGAGAAGACCGCCCCCGACTATATCAAGACCATTATCTTTCGCGCTGGCGATGACCCTTATAGCCAATTGCCTATTGTTACGCTAGGAGGCAGTTTTTCTCTCTCCTTTGACGACCTGCGCGGGGGAGAGACGGACTATTACTACACCCTAACGCACTGCAATTACAATTGGCAACCCTCAGGCCTGCTCAAGAGTGAATATCTCCGTGGCATGGACGATGTGCGCCTGACCCAGTACCGCTATTCCTATGGTACGCTACAGCCCTATACGCACTACAGCCTGACCCTTCCCAACGACGATACTGACTTTTTGCTTACGGGCAACTACCTGCTGACCATTACCGATAGCGAACAACGGCCTATCTTTACCCGTCGCTTTGTCCTCTATAGCCCTACAGCCACCGTACAGCTCTCTGTAAAGCAGTCCCGTGAGGTCAAGTATGCCGAGACGCGCCAAAGCGTCCAGATGAAAATATCCTCCAAGTCCCTACAGTTTGTCTCTCCCAATACAGCTGTCAAGGTAACGATCTTACAAAACTATCGCTGGGATAACGCTATTATGAACGTACCTCCCCAATATATCTTGGGCAATGACTTGGTGTATAAGTACGATAGAGAAACCTCCTTCTGGGGGGGCAATGAGTATTTTTACTTTGAGAACCGCGACCTGCGCTCCCCTACCTCTGGAGTATATACCACCCGCCGTGAGGGGGACAAGTACTTCTGCCAGCTCTTTACTCAAAGCCCTCGCGCTCACCTGCCCTATACCTATAACCCTGATATAGATGGGAATTTCCGTATTGTCAGCGACCATGGGCGCGATAATAGCATAGAGGGCGAATATGCCTTAGTACAGTTCTCCCTCTCGGCCAAGGACTTAGACCCCTCGGACGAGCTATATGTATATGGCGCTTTCTCCGATAATGCCCTAACGAAGGACTATCAGCTCCACTTTGATGAAGAACAAAAGGTGTATGTAGGAAATGTCTATCTAAAGCAAGGCTTTTATAACTACAAGTTTGCCCTCAAGCACAACGGCCAAGCCGACTACAACGCCATAGGGGGCAACTTCTACCAAACGGAAAATACCTATACCGTTTTGGTCTATTACCGCGACACCGCCGACCGCTATGACCGTGTCATTGGTATGGGAAGCCTACAGAGCACACAAGTTACAAGGTAGTGAAAAACGAAAAGTGAAAAGTGAAGAACTTTTCTCGCTTCACTTTTCACTTTTCACTTTTTACCTTTTACTTTAAAATGTGATCGGCCCTGAGAAGGTCGTTGTGGTGCTCTCTATACGATTTTTACCACTATAAACCTCTATTTTGAGCTTGAGTTTGCGTTCGGTAACAAAGGCCTGATGCATCTTGATAAAGAGGGTACCACTCACTAGCCCTTGCTTGCCCAAGTGGATATCTGGATTCCCTACGACCTCTATCTGTGCTTGCTTAGGCTCTACAATCTTGAAGGTAAGGTGATCGAAGTCCTGGGTAGTCTTATTGATAATCTTGTAGGTATAGACATTGGAAATCATATCTCCCTGCTTTTGGTAGAGCTGACCTGGCAGACGTAGAATATTGGCCTGTACATCACTACGCAAGAAGAGCAGCCCTATGAGAATACCTATGAGTATAGTAAGTACCGAAGCATAGCCTTTCATACGTGCGGTAAAGCGGAACGGCTCCTTCTTGGCGATTTCCTCTTCGCTGGCAAAGCGTATCAGCCCCTTTGGCATACCCGACTTTACCATCACCTCATCACAGGCATCTATACAAGCAGTACAGTTCACACACTCTAGCTGCGTTCCGTTGCGAATGTCTATATTGGTCGGACACACATGTACACACTGAAAACAATCTATACAGTCACCATGCCCCATGGCCTGTCTGTCCTCATTCTTACGGAACTTCTTACGCCCCTTTTCGCCCTCGCCTCGCTTGTAGTCATAAGCCACTACGATGGATTTGTTGTCCAGAAGTACCCCCTGCAAGCGCCCATAAGGACAGGCAATGATACATACCTGTTCGCGGAACCAAGCAAAGACAAAGTAGAATACTCCGGTGAAGATAAGCAGCGCAATAAAGGTATTAAGGTGTTTCAGTGGCCCCTCCTCGATCTCTACTAGTAGCTGATCACTACCGATGAGGTAGGCCAAAAAGACATTAGACACCACAAAGGAAATCATAAAGAAGATGAGCCATTTCAGCCCTTTCTTGCGGATTTTTTCCCAGTCCCAAGCCTGTTTGTCCAGTTTCATCTGCGCATTGCGGTCACCCTCTATGGCATACTCCACGCGACGGAAAACCATCTCAAGGAAAATCGTCTGCGGACAGATCCACCCACAAAAGATACGCCCAAAGGCCACCGTAAAGAGCAGGATAAAGACCACTCCTATAATCATAGAAAGCACAAAAAGGTAAAAGTCCTGTGGCCAAAAAGGAAAACCAAAGATATTAAACCTTCGCTCTAAGATATTGAAGAGTAAAAACTGATTTCCATCAATCTTCAGAAAAGGAGAGATGAAGAATATAGCCAATAGCAGATAGCTCACATACTTGCGATAGCGGTAATAACGCCCTTTGGGTTTCTTAGGAAATACCCATACACGCTTGCCTGAAGTATCTACCGTACCTATAGAATTGCGAAAGGATTCTTGTTCCATAAGGATAATATGTTAAAAAACTACCGCAAATTTACGTATTCTTTTTATCTCTTTTAGCTTTTCTCTCTTCTTTTTTACGCCTTAAACGAAATTTATAATCATTCTACTTTTAAGAAAAAATCTATTGAAATATAGAGACTCTCTATAGCAGTTAGAGGACAGGGATTAGTCACTCGTCACTGGTCATTAGTCATTAACGCAAATCATAGTAGAAAAACAATTGTATAGTCCAATTCGTTAAGACGCAATAAATTGCGTCTCTACGAAAGACTATGCTCATCAGAAGTTGTCTTAGCCAGCGTTAGGGTAGAGACGCAATAAATTGCGTCTTAGATAGTTAGTTAACAGTGTTTTAACTATTGATTCGCATCATTAGTCACTTGTCATTATCTTCACTGCTTTTACAATCAGCTCCAAGCTTGTTCTCCCCTGCCAAGAGTTTTCGGTCAGTTGGTAGGCGACAGTTAGGGGTTCACCGCTTTCTACAAGCGATTCTTGGTAGCCCAAGCCAAAACCTACAGCTACAAAATCATGATTACTCTTAGGGTCATTGAGGATCATACGCAAGTGAGAAAAGTCCTTACCCACCCTACGTACTTCTTTGGCCAATACATTATGCGCATAGAAGATGGGCGTCATATTCTTAGGGCCAAAGGGGGCAAAACGTTGCAGACAACGGTAGAAAGTATAGGTAATGTCGGATAGGGGTAATTCCCCACTGAGTAGCAGCTTAGGGGCGCGAAGCGCTGGCGGAAGCGTGCGCTCCACCACCTCTTGGAATTTCTGCTTGAAACGCTTGTAGTTATCTGGGTGCAGCGTCATACCTGCCGCTGCTGTGTGTCCGCCAAACTGTATCAGTTCGTCCTGACACTCACAAAGCGCCTCGTACAGATTAAAGCCCTTAACCGAACGCGCAGAAGCGGCCAAGACCTCTCCGCTTTGGGTAAAGACAATGGTAGGGCGGTAATAGGTCTCTATCAGCCGCGAGGCGACAATCCCGATAACCCCTTTGTGCCAATGGGGGGAAAAGACTACTGTCGCTGGGGCGGTTTCCTCTCTGTCAAGAACAATCATACGCAAGGCTTCATCGGTAATCTGCTCATCGGTAGTCTTGCGCTGGGTGTTGAGATATTCTAGGGTGTCGGCCTCATCTAAGTCTTGGCCTGTGAGCAAGCGCACCGCCTTTTCGGCATGTTGCATACGCCCTGCGGCATTGACTCGTGGCGCTGCTACAAAAACCAGGTCTCTCACCTCCACCGGATGCTTGGCCGAGGCCAGCAGCAGCTGCATGACCTCTGAGGGTTGCTGGTTGATTAGCTGCAAACCTGCATGTACCAGTATGCGGTTCTCTCCCGTAAGGGGAACTATATCGGCACAGGTAGCCAAGGCCACCAAGTCCAAATACCTATAAGCAGTCTCCGAAGGAAGGTCTAAAGCAGTACAGAGGGCTTGGACGAGCTTAAAGCCTATACCACAACCGCAGAGTTCCTTGTAGGGATAAGGGCAGTCGGCTCGCTTGGGGTTGAGCACTGCCACCGCCTCAGGAAGTGTGTCCGATGGGGTATGATGGTCGGTGATAATCATATCTATCCCACGCTCACGGGCATAGACAACCCGCTCATGAGACTTGATCCCACAATCCAAGGTGATGATAAGGGGTATTTCGTTGTCATCGGCAAAGTCTATCCCTTGAGTAGAAACCCCATAACCTTCCCTATACCTATCTGGTACATAGGTAAATACATGGGGGTAGATAGCCGAGAGAAACAGATACAGCACGGCCACCGAGCAGGTACCATCTACATCGTAATCTCCGTAGATAAGTATCGGCTGCTCTTGGTCTATGGCTGAAAGGATACGCTCCACGGCCAGATCCATGTCCTTCATTTGGTAAGGATCATGTAGGTCGGCCAAGGAGGGATTGAAGAAAGCCTTCGCCTGGTCAAAGGAGCTAATCCCCCTTTGCAAAAGCAGGCGTGCCATGGTGTCATGCCATGGGAGTTCTTCCTTAAAAAGCGTGTGGGCAAGTCCCTTCACCGCTTCCTTTGAGGGTTCGGGTAGGTACTCCCATACTAGCTTATTCGGCATGATAAGGGTGCTCCTCGGAATTAAAGAACAACTTGATATGTACAGTGGCAAATTGACGGAACATGGCAATCACCCCGCAGTACTTCTCTACTGAAAGGCTCACCACATGAGTGATTTGTTCTACATCCAAATCTTCCCCTTCAAAGTAGTAATTTACAGTTACTTCCTCATAGATGCGAGGGTGATTCTTGGCCAATTTCCCTTGTACATCAAGGGTAAAGTTGTCCAATACGATTTGCTTTTTCTTAAGCAAGGCCAGCACATCCAGACCTGTACAACCTGCCAAGGCAGAAAGCATCAAGGCTTTGGGGTGCATACCATTGTTTTCTCCTCCGTTCTCAGGAGTGGTGTCAATAAAGAATGAATTGCCACTGGGGTTAGTGGAGGTGAACTGCATGTCTCCTTCCCAATAGACGGTTACTTCGTGCATGTATGTTTGATAATTTTAGTACATTACTTTTTCTTAGGACTACAACCTGCCATGGTAGTAATCTGGATAGCCTCGGTAGGGGCTAGGTATTGGTTGCGGGTTACGACCTCCGCTACGGTGTTGCGGGCAAAGTCTTCAAAGGCCTTGGCCAGTGGCGTTCCTTCTTGCAGCGCGGCGGGGCGTCCCACATCGCCTGATTCGCGTAGGCTCTGCACCAAGGGGATTTCTCCCAGCAGTGGTGTATCGGTACGTTCGGCTAAGGACTTCACGCCTTCCTTGCCAAAGATATAATATTTGTTCTCTGGCAGCTCCGCAGGGGTGAAATAGGCCATGTTCTCCACCAGTCCCAACACGGGTACATTGATCGTTTCTTGGCGGAACATTGCAATTCCTTTGCGCGCATCGGCCAAGGCTACATTCTGCGGGGTACTTACCACCACCGCACCGGTAATAGGCAAAGCCTGCATGATGCTCAAGTGGATATCGCCTGTGCCTGGGGGTAGGTCTATGAGCAAGAAATCCAGTTCGCCCCAGTCGGCATCAAAAATCATTTGGTTCAGTGCCTTGCTAGCCATAGGGCCACGCCAGATAACCGCTTGGTCAGGGTGAGTAAAAAAGCCAATAGAAAGGATCTTCACTCCGTAGTTCTCTACAGGCTTCATCTTAGAGCGACCACCCACCTCTACCGAGGCAGGACGCTCCTCTTGTACGTCAAACATCATCGGGATAGACGGCCCATAGATGTCCGCATCCAAAAGGCCTACCCGAAAGCCCATCTTACGCAAGGCAATGGCTAGGTTGGCCGTAATGGTAGATTTGCCGACGCCTCCTTTACCAGAGGCTACAGCAATGATATTCTTGATTCCCTCTATAGGCTTGCCTTTGATCTCATTCTTATCCGATGTAGGTGCTGCCTCTACGGTGATATTGACTTTCACCTTCGCCTTTTCATATACCTCGACATGGATCGCCTTCATGATCTCTACCTCTACTTTCTTTTTCGCCTGTAGGGAAGGGTTGGAGATCGTAGCATCTACCACCACCTCATCTCCAAAAATCACGATATTCTTCACCACGCCCGCATCTATCAGGTTGCCCCCCTCTCCAGGAGAGGTAATCTTGCGAAGGGCTTCTATTACTTGAGATTTTAATAAAGTCATAATAGTTTTGAATTTTGAGTTGCTAACAACTAACCAGTAATCACTAACCACAAAAACTTCCCTCCGATCTTGTTATAAGACCGAATGAAAGTTCTCTCCGCTAGTGTGTAAGTTCCAAAAGTTTACTAATTTTTTTCTTCTAACTTTTTAAGCTGCTCGCTTCTGTCAAGGATTTCTCTTTTGTCAAGTTCTTCCTTTTTCTCTGCTTCACCATCCTTCATGGCATCCTTGAACTCACGGATACCACCGCCCAGTCCTCGCATCAGCTCAGGAATCTTCTTACCCCCGAAAAATAACAAGGCCACGGCTATAATAATGATCACTTGTGGTGCTCCTATCACCCCCAAGAAAATATGATTTGCTAACATAACTTTTTTTGAGCGCAAAGATACGAGATTTTTTTTATATCTGTACTAAAAACTCGTATCTTTGCAAAAAAAATTTGAACCCTTGTCGTTTGTCACTTGTCATTAGTCACTAATATGAGGCGTCCCACCATTTACCTATTCATTGCCTTACACTTAGAGGTTGCCCTAATTTTTGCAGGTCTTACCCTCCTTCTCTTTACTTATTTGAGAGGAGGGCAGGGCAGCATTCCTATAATGACCAACATCCTACCCGCCTCTTTGATCTCTTTCTCCTTGGGTTACCTCGCTGGGGAGTACCTTCCTTGGGAGAAGCTACCACCTTGGGCGCGATTTTGGTTAGGCCTTGGGGTGTTCTATACTATTTTTGTTATAAGCAGCCTCTTAGGATTCTATATTATGGGGCTGATATACGGCAACCTATCTGATGATTATTGGCGATTATTCTATGATTTTTTCTTATTTACAAGTATTCTTATCTTGCTCATCGGATGCGTATTAGGCATCTATCTTAGCAAATTGAAAAAGTTTTGAGTTTTTCATTTTTCACTTCTATGAAGCGTTCCACTATTTACATACTAAGTGCTATGGCCTTAGAGATGCTGCTGATTGTCATTTTTATCAATTGGATTCTCTCTCCCATAGCTAAGGACGGAGGAAACACAAGAGTCCTATGGATTCCCATACCTATCGCTGTACTAATCTCTTTAGTATTAGGCTATTTGGCAGGACAATATATTCATTTTGAAAAGATTGTTCGCTTTTTCCGTTTCTTTATAGGGGTTATTCTCTTCTATGCTATTTTTATAATAAGTGTCATTTTAGGCTTTGGCTTTTTTCACTTGCTCTACTCCGATCTTCCCAGCGGTATATGGGTTGCCCCTTCCATGTTTGTGTTCTTAGCAAGCCCCTATATCATACTGATAGGTTGTATATTAGGTCTTATCCTGTATAATCTAAAAGAAGATTTGTGAAATACTAACAAATGTTAGATCAGCAAATAAACCTCTATCAACAAACTATCTGCTTTGCGCCACCGAATCCAGCCTTTTTCATGGGCATCATGCTCGTTTCGGATCTCTACCCAATCTCCTTTTACACTTATCACTTGATATATAGCCTCCCTATCCTTGATCCTAATCATCTTAGATTGCTCAGAAGGCATCTCTTGCAGCGGATTTAGCTCCCAATTTAGGTTGGTTACTCCCATAGTATTGCTTAGAAATGCTTCCCAAGACACAAATTTGGCTTCTGCTTTGGGTACAAAATATATATCACCCGTTGCCGAAAGCACCTTATAATATGCTTTCTGCCTCTCAAGACAGACCATATAAAAGATATTATAATCAGGCTTAAAAAATAGGGGAACTATATGCTTAGGATTATACATATCCTCCTCTATATGCTCACTAAGTCCTTGATTTTTGACAGTTATAAGCTGCTTTTCTATTTTTACCAAGCCGATTCCAAGGCGTTCGGTCTTATTATAAAACTCATAACTCAAACGCTCTTGTGCGCTTCCTTTATAGAAAAAGAAAAGCACACAAAGTAAAAATATAGTAAGTTCAGTTCTCATAATTTACTTTTGTTTTGCCTGTCATTCTTCCC